>Ga0316217_10001776_pt1 | contig 27241 bp, 22 predicted proteins | sample 1anoAmetaG_FD_203633 | JGI IMG/M metagenome (GOLD analysis project Ga0316217, IMG submission 203633) | Freshwater microbial communities from Trout Bog Lake, Wisconsin, USA - 1anoA | ecosystem: Environmental > Aquatic > Freshwater > Lake > Hypolimnion/Profundal zone | place: USA: Wisconsin...
TAGCAGCTTATTGCAAAAGTAGGGGCTAAATACTCTGCCAAAATTTAACATCATATGCTTTTATCTCTTTGATTCTTCAATAGCCAAACTGGAACTGATCTCAAAAAACGAAAACGATAAATTATGAACGAACAGTTATGTCTTTCATAAATAAATCAAATTTTGGCTTTGCATTGGTTTATGCAATGGGCAACTTTCACGCTTTTTCGTTTTATCTTCTTGATGACTTTATTAGAGATCAGAAGATCGGGCAAATAATGTTGTAGCTTGTTGATTTGCGGTATTGAAAAATCAGTGTAGGCTATGCATTTGCGATGGATGTATCTGATTTGTCGATGATTCGTGATCCCAAAAATTGGCATGAAGCTAGAATAGTAGTCTATTAGGCATATGCGCTTAAGAGCGAAACTTATTTTATTGAACTTTAAGGCGAGCTGTCGGCAAATTTACTTCTTCAGATTTGAGGTCAACCCTTAATTATCGTTATAAACCAAACCAATTTAGAGTAAAATCATATAATTAGACTTTATTGTTTTAAAAAACTCACAGATTTCGGGTAGATAAGGTTTGACAACACTTTTGTAATTCGAATCGTATGTTTTTAGAGTTAACCCGGTATACTGAAAACCATAATCTTAGCCACTCAACAGCAATATCCATTAATTTTTATGAATGATAAGAAATTTTCTGAAAGTAATGCTTTATAGGCAAGACTAGAGCTTAGAGATCAACTTAGTTACATAGCTCTTAAAGTATTCAGAAGACTATTTAAGGAGGTTATAGGCTATTAGAGCTGGGAGGTTAGCTGAAATGTTTAGGTTATAACCAAAAAAGGACAAAAAGGATTCTGTATTAATGATGAAGTTGGTAAAAAGACCAGCGAAGTTAATTTGATTATAAATACTTTTGTTTCGTATATAGTGTAGCAAGAGGCTTTCAATAGAAACTCGCAAATGTACTGAATCATTCGTTTTGAAGCTGTAAACGCATTTTCTAAATAGGAACTAGAGCAGCGTTTAATAGGAGGATTATAGGAATAGTTCTTTTATGGTTATTTAGTTGATCTGATGTAGCAGATGATATTTGCAAGTTATACATGAAACTTTTTCTACCTCTCTCAGATAATACTAAACGTCAGTCCTAAACATACTTTACAACTGCTATCGAGATATTAAGCTTAGCTATCTGTATATTCTTTTCTCTTAGGTACTTTCTTTGACAAAATGTGCCAATTATTAGTGATTATGCTTCATTTGGTAATAGTGCTTTCTTTCTAAGTTGACTTTTAGCTTTAGAAACTTTGGTAAAAATCGTGACTGGAGAAATCTGTGCTACTCATCGCTAAAAATCGATAGGACGGTAGAGTCAGTGAATAGTTGTGTGATTACTAAATATTTTTCATGGAATCGATTACCCATATTCTGTATTTCATCAACAATAAGTTTGATAAAATTGCTGTAATCGTATGTTCCCCTTTTGGTTTAGCTTTACAGAATCAAATCAACAAAAACTTTAAGCCTGAAGAACTATGATTTCTTACCAAAAGCCTTGAGGAATAGCTAAAAGATAATACCTAATTAGTTTTTCCAACAGTACTGGGCTCCTATTTTTGCAAGCAAGAAGTAGGATAGATAAACTTTCTTTTTTTCCTCAGGTTTTTCCATAGTTTCTTAGAAAGTGCTTTTGTAGAACGAAAAACCTTCTTCAGCTGATGATATAGGATTACTTTGAAACTACAGATAATACATGTAGTCAATAACTTTAAGGAGTAGTTTAGTCATAGAAGCTTTAGAAAAGTTCTTAGTCTTTTGCTCGTATTATTGCAAGCAACATCCAAATGAACGACATAAATTTGAAAGCGATTTAAGTATAATTCTTTATAATGCAGATTTAGATTCTAAAAAGTGTTAAAATAATTGCAGAAATGTCTTCTCAACTTCTAATATGTTACCTTTCCTTTAAATCTCAGTAAATGCTCGCAAGTTAGAAAAAGTAAAAAAAGCAATCTAACTATAATCATAATTAGTAAATACTTTTTACCCAATCCACTCAATAGCAATAAGCAGCTACAGAATTAGTACATTTTTTATAAATAGCTCTAATTCCATCTCAAAAATGGCAGTTATATACGATTTGAGATCTTACTAAGAATAAAGTTCAAAGAAGATGACTGAAATTAGTAGATTTTCAATTATTTGAACTTTCCTTTTGCTTATTTACTCACTAAAAGCATACTAAAACATGCCTGTTATTACTTGTTTAAAGCTACTATCGTATTTACTATTTGTCTGCAAATCTGTTTTTTCCAAAATATTTTAACAAATCATTTATTTTTCTTCCTAAGAAAACAACAAAACGTTGATTGATAGCAATTCTGATGCTTTTTAATAATATTACTCCTTATTCTTGGCATTTTTCTAAGTTTGGAAGTAGATAAGCCATTAGTCTTTGTACTTGGGATGATTGTGATTGGATTTAATGATTCCGACGTCTAACTACTAAATAGAGGCTTGAATAGCTTTGACTATTTACTAATTAGAATTTTCCTCTTGATAAATCAAGGAGCTCATCTGAAAAGTATTTTAGCTCAGCTACTAGTATTGATCTTTATTTATTATCAATGATCTTATCATTCTTTTTGCTGTGTAGTTGTAGTTCATGTCAGAGACTAAGAACAGAATTTCCTCTAAATATTTCTTTTACTAAATGGTATTGAAATATTTCAGTAGCTAGTTATTATATGCCACCATTTCCTATGGCAACTTATTTTTAAAATAAGCATTCCAAAGCAGGTATTTCAGTTGGCAAGAAATATTCAGCTGAGAGTTATGTTCCTCCAATATTTGCTCCTATTTAATTACGATTGCAGCTGGCTTTTGCATTTTGATTTACTGCAGTGATTTCCGCAGGCAAACTACATCGTTGAAAAAAGGGTCTATCTAGCATTATTCCTTAAGAAGGCCTTCCCTCATTTACTCAGAACAGTAATTCAGAGAACCACGAAAAGTGGTCATTGTATTGTACCCAAGACTTGTATTAGTTTTTTAAGAGAAGCCGAAATCGATCAAAACAAATTTGTTTCTCTCCTCACTGAAGCAAATATTGGAAGGTTTGATATCGTAGTGAATTATGTTATGTTTGTGCATAGTAAAGAGTTCCTGCTTTAAGTCAAGCTCAAATTTACTGAAATCTATGTCCACTTAGTTTAGGGTTTTGCAGCATTCCACTTAGAACTCAATACATTTCTCATAGATGATGATAGAATATTGATTCTCGAATAACTTTGGCCCGAAGCCGTGCTGGTTACCTCCTAATAAAACGACAAACTCTTTAAGGACATATTTGAATACTTGCATGAAATTAGTTTTTTTGAAAGGACTGCACTTTACAGCAATCTTCTTGCCATTCCTACTAAACTTATAAACTGTGGAATACTTACCATTGTAAGCCTAAGATCTTTAATGAGTCTAACTTTCTAATGAAAGCAATAGAATAGGTTGATGCATGATTAGGCCTCTATGTGACAATTTTAATATAAGTAGCTGGTTTCTATGCCTGAAGATAGCTGAAATAAGTTTGATTTGCTCACTGCTGGACTAATGGAGAGGAATATCCTTTTCAAAGCTTGGGTTAAGATTCAGTTTTATCTATGAATCTTCAGATCTTGATCCCTTCAGTTGGTTAGGGAAGAATTAAAAATATTAGGAAATATGGGTTGATAGTTTGGGTCCGTTTTTCATTTTCGTCTTAGTGGTTAACTACTGCTAGTTTTAGAGTATTTGGTTGTCTAGCGAGACTTGTTGATTTATACTTTACTTCATAATTATTCTATTAAGCAAAATATTAACTTTATAAACATTCTACTTTTTCAGCTACCAAAATGACAAAAATTTGCGAATGAATAACAAACTATAAATGATAAAAACGCTAAATATCAACTGAGATCACAAATTTTGCATATGACAAACAGATCTTGTTTGAAAGACTTAGAGATCAGATTTTAATATCTCTTTTATGAATATAACAGATAGTTTTCTATGCAATCATGGTCAGATATTCTATTTTCACAAAGACTTAATTTAGTTTATTATTCTTATTTGTCAGTATCTTTTAGGATTAAAATATAGAGTAAAATAGATTGAAACGATCAGAGATCCTCCCTTTAACTTGAACTTGTTTATTGATCTCAATGGAATAGACTCATTGAGTTGAATTGAACTATCTACTAATTGGTTAATCAATATCAAAGGCTTGCTAGGCTGAGGTGGTGAAAAAATTCAGGAGTGGAGTACTGCGTTCAGAGGTATCGTACAAAAGTTCGAGGGTTTGAGTAGTTTGTAAAAACAGGCAATTTTTAAGGATGAAGGAGCTCCAGAAGTATTAAAGCGGAAAATCTTTCGTATCAAATCAATAACTTTTCCAAAGATATTGAAATGCGGATTATTGCCGACAATCTCTAAACTTGGTGACCTTCAAAGATAAAACCTTTACTAATAGCTTTCAATTTATGATCAAACATTCAATATAAGTTGGGTCGCTCCTTTCAAACTACTTATCTACAATACTCTGAATAGTATCTTTTATGTTCAAATTATTCATAATTTGGACAAATAATATCACAAATCACTTCTAATTTGGATTACCGCAGGCTTCATCACTCCACTGAGATGTTCCTAAAAGCATGAGCTTTACTCTAGTTAACTGCAACTAGCTACATTATTGCCACTGTAAACTCTACGGAATATAACTGGTTTTCATCAAGCGGGGAATCGGCAAAACACTCTTTATCCAAAAACTAGGATAATGCTTTTCCGTGGGCTTGGACCTTCCCTACATTTTTTCTAGTGAATGGGCTTGAGTTAGAAAGGGCATTGTATACTTTTTTGAAGAAAGCAGCTTTGCTTTTGCAGAACAATATTTTGTTTGTATTGTTTGTGTTATTTCTAGTTGAGTTTGAGCTATTTTCTGTTGTGAGTGGAATCAGCCCATTAGAAGTAATATTCGTCATATTTTTCAGGCACTCCATACACTTCATGCATTGCTTCGATTAGGCATTCATTAAACTCTTCTACATCTGCTGAGCAACATTAGCTTTTTCCAATTTTTCCCCCATAATTTAAGTCTTATTTATCTCAAGGCCTAAGCGAATTGAGGTAGATTGTTAGTTGTTTAACTGTGCCAGACAAATCATAGCGGTAATTAGGCAAAACCATAGAAATTTGGAAACATACTAAGAACTTTCTTATTCGCGTCTTAGATATGCGTTCTCTTCATTCATGTTTTATTTAACAAAGTCAATTAGAGGAAGTTCAGATGAAGAAAAGCTTTATTCTCTCTTTTCAGGTTACTGTGGAAAATTGGTTTTAACTCTTGACTCAGCTGTCGTCTTCCATTGGTGTGCCTTGGCTGTGCACATCTCACAACAGCTAATGATGTCTTTGAGTGATTTGTTCTCTCTCTAAAGAAGCTCGAGGTAAGACTGTTTCCTATCTCTGGACTTTTGAGCTGCCAATCTATTCTTCTCCTTTCTGATTTCCTTTTTAGTGGAGTATGGCTTTTCGTGGATTGAATCTTAGCTACTTTTTGAGTGGTTAATGACCGATGTTGTTTCGGTTTTGTTGGGTTTTTAGGCGGAAGGGCTAAACCTCATCTATTATAGGTGCATAGAGAATATAGTGTTATAACAAATTTGGTCTTTTTATATATGACACGTCATCATTTCATAATAGATTTGAGACCAAAGTTTTATTAGCAACAGGAAGATTCACTAGTTAAATGACTGATAAAGCAGGCCTTAATTGATAGTTGTCAATCTAATTTAAATAAATTCAAGGACTTCATTTTTTTTAATCACAAATCAATAGCTGATTGCTTATTTATATAGGAAGAGGGATTCATCATATAAATTAAAGCATAAAAGTTACTAGTCATTTGAGTTGTTTAAGAATTGATTTGAAAAGAGACCTTGAAATCATAAACCATCTGATTTGTATACATCCATTTATTTTTTTGATAAAAATCAAAAATCAAAACAATTAACGATCGAATTCCTAATCCGGGATAATTTTCATGTCTTTATCGTTGCAGTACATTTCAAGCACATAGTCTCCTTCATCGCCCTGCTACATGCAACTTATATAAAGGGTGAAGGTATAAGGGTAGGAGTCAGCTTAAAGCACAGCTTAGTTGGAGAGAGTTATGGAGTCGATTGGACTTAGTTGCTTACCACAAAGAAGGTCAGTTTTAGTATTGTGCTTTGTTATGCGTTTTCCTTCATTTTTCTGAATACGCAGATAGATTGTATTTACTCCTCTTATTGAGTTTTCAGCCTGCTGGGTCATATTAACAAAGAATGTGCACTTTTTCGTCACTTTTATTCCGAATTGAGGATTCCTGAAAGTTTGGTCTGACGATTTTGGTAACCCATAGGAATTTTATTCAGTGAATTTCCCTGAAATTGGAGGTATTTTGAGCCATTGTTAGTCAAATATAGCACAGAGATAAAGCGACTTAAACTCTTGGATAAAATCTTCAATATTCATCCAAAAAATGCCATCATCTTTCTTCTAATGACCAAGCAACTGCATCAATCTCTTGCTCATGAGCTACGAATCATCCGAAAAATCGCCGTTCCACTCAATTCCGCCACTCCCATGTGGATTCTTCATTTGAATCAGCTTATGCCCTTAGATTTCTCTTGCATTAAGAATCGAGTAAGCGTGGCCTTGGACGATGCCTCTTGCTGAGTGCGCTCTATCGCCATCTGCATGTGACGGGGACCCTGCGGCCATAAGATACTTGTTAGAGCTGGAATCTATGATTCTCTGCCATAGGCTGTTCGGATTCGACCGATATTCTTCAATAGTGAGTTCGGTCGGGAATCCTCCAGTGAACTAAGCAAAAACTCTATGGCATTTGCCCTCAACTATACAGTGATAACCTCCATAAAGCTTGGCGTAAGCCTTTTCGACGATACAAGGCCAGATTTCTTCAGGATCCTAGCTCCGAGCAAACACAAACTGTCCCTCATCGTCTACAGGCAGCTGATCATCAACTATTATGTAAATCTTCTTCAGGAATTTATAAAAACGGACCATGTATGCTCCTTTCTGGTTGCGCCATATCTAACCCTAGCCCATACCCATTGACTACTTTATCCAACGCTATCCAAGTACACCCATTGAACTGATCAGATAACAGTCTCCTATGCTTCCCTGCTTCACATCGTATGCATTGATTTCTCCCTTCACCAAAGTTTAACCTCTACGAGGTCGTCTCCATTTGTTAACAATTGAACTCAAGCTGCCAAGTGTTGACTCATCCGCCAAAAACTCCTCATCAACGTATTTCTTTTTAGGTTCAATAGCGTCGATCATATTATTGAATTAGTTGATCTTTTAATCAGATGAGACGAGAGACTGCTTTTTGAGTTGTTCGAACATCTACTGTTCTCTCTTCTGATGCAGTTACTCTTCCAGCTGAGCTTTCTTCTTCTGCTATATTTACATCTTCTTGCTGCTTTACTGATGCTGGGCCAAAATAGTTTGATACCGAACGTAATCCTCGGGCTGCAGATTATCAATTTCTTCTGCGACCAGCTGGTATTTCGTCACGAAATCAGTGATCGCAAAGTTGATGGACTAGATGTATATCCCGTACTCCATCAGACTCTTCTATATTTCTTTTGTCTCGCTGATAACTTTCACCATTTCCGCTTTTCTCTAAGTAAACACTCCGAATTCGATGAGCACAGTCCAAAAGAACAGAAACTTTTATTACTATTCGCAGATGTTTATCCATTATTGGTGCTTTCGAGCCAATACACTGTAAGCAGCACTTTTCTACTATGCGGTTTACTTCTGCTATGCTTCCTACTTTAGCTTCAACTTTTACTGCTCCACTAGCTTCGAACCTGGGTTTGTATGAAAGTCTACCATGTATTTGCTGCTGAGATCTTTCAGAGCTTTGCTGATCAGCTATTTTGTCAATTTGTCTCGTTCCTCAGCCAGTTAGTTATGGGTTTTGATTGAGAATAGGACATCCTGCAGAAAGGTCATAACACAGTAGTAGCCCAGCGCATAGACTCCATATTGCTTATCATCAAACAACAAAGTTACCACAGCTGAGTAGACGATTACGATTATGCCTGCAACTTCAAAGACAACCAAATGGCTGATGCTGGTTTTGAGCTTTTCGGTTCTGCTCTCAAATTTGTAGATAGGTTTGCCATAGGCTGAGTAGACATGGGGCGTTTCATACTTGCTTTCCTACCGCTCGTAATAAAGGGCTGAAGCGATTATGAACAGAACTATGTAGATGGCTCCCATTAGGAACGAGAAGATTGCGAAGTTGCTGGCTACCTACAGAACACGTCCCATTACTGCTGAGCCCACCACTCCGATTGCTAACAGAATGCCACAGATAACTTTGACGTGGGTTGGGGTATTTCCCTCTAGGTGGTTGTAAGCAACGGGGACAGCTCCAATCGCCAGCAGACACAAGATTATCGTCACCAAGACAGCCTGAAACGTCTGGACTGTCATGAACAGTAGCAAGCAGACAAATATTCCTGTCAGGACGATATTCACGAGAATCATATAGATTACTGGGCGTTTTATGTTTCGGAATAAGCCGTACACTACGGCTGCGCCTGAGCAGAGGATGTAGAGACCTGCCCAGATCAGGGCGTAGATTGTGTAGTCGCGGTAGAAGCACCAATATATTATGCCAGCTCCCCACCCCACATAGTAAAGTACGTATTAATTCCATTAGGGCTCTTTGTAGGTCTTGCCATATCTGAGGATAGGGGTGTAAGAGATAAGGATTGCCAAATCGAGAATGATGAAAATACCGATAATCGTGCCAACAAAGAAGTAGGTGATGAGAGCATATGATACTGAAAGGATTGTGATCACTAGGATCATGAGTAGCACCCATCGATCGCTGGGAGTCAAGAAATCCTTGAAAAACTAGATAACTCCAATTTTATTCTAGTAGGTCCTCCAATTATGCTAAATCTCTACAAGTCCGAGCTCCTCCTGCGTCAATTTAGACAGTTCGTCTTAGATGGCTTGGTCTTGCTCCATCTGTGTCGAAGTTTAGCTCTGTGAGAGTTCAGCCGCGATCAACGCTGACCCACTATTCTCGAAAGGCATGAGGGAGGCTGGTCTTACTGCAAATTTAGCCGTATCAAGTAATATTTTGCGTTGCTTTTGGTTGGAAAGGGCAATCTTTTTCTTTTAGATGATCTTTTTGGCCTTTTGGACGCGCTCATTGTACTACTTGATATCAGCCAGTATCTGGTACTCATTTTTCACCCATTCAGTGTCAAATTTGATGAGTGCCAGCAGAATGAGAGGGATAAAGATCGAGGACATGAAGGCTGTAGGCTAGAGCAGAAACACGTAGCAATAGACTCCTAGACCGACAATGCAAAGGTAGGTCACAAACATGTAGATGTGCATTTCTCTCAGCGAAGGAAGTCCGAAGTAATACTCAACATTATCATGGATGTTGTTGCGTTCACGCTGGATCATCCTCAGACTGATCATCAGAAGGATGATGATCCAGGTTGCAATAACGACGATAAGAGCGAATTGCCAGAGAGGGATTGATATGTTGGCGCTGTAGGAGTAGCTTGCGTTGGTGCTGCCTACGTTGAATGATGAGGCAATTACGAGGACGAATATCTACGCAGTGAGTATGAATAGCACGAATTCTGGGGTTTTTAGTGCGTTTTGTTTTTATCTTCGGTGGCGTTAGACTTTGGATCTTTGCTTCTTCTTTAAAGGAAAACGGGTGTTTACGATTATGTTTCCTATAAATATCCCAACGATCAGGTATAAAACACAGTACCCAAATATCCAGAGTTTGGTGCCAAAAACAAAGCTGAGCAGCCTGCCTAGGAATACCAAAAGAAAAGTGTTGCGAACAGACCTGGCACTCGATTTTAATGCAGTAAACGCCATAATGAAAATATCGTAGACGATGTTGGTTATTAGTCCGATTACCCCCAGCGATGACGAGCTGCCCAGCCAAACTAGATAGGCATTGAGGCCCAAGATACAAAGACTGGCGATGTACAGCAAAATGTGTTTGAGTTTGCGTTTGTTCTTGTTTCTGGAGAGTATGCCATACAGACCTCCGTTAAAAATGGTGGGAATGTTGTACTCCTTGTTTTTCTTCTTTTCTTTCTACTGATAAACTATCTCTCTATTTTCATCTTTATCTTTCTCCTCTTTCTCAGGATCCTTGTCCTCAGTCTGGGCGACCTCCTTCACAAACTCTGGGTATATGGCTCGCAGCTCATCCTAGCAAACTGCGATTGCTTGGTTGAGTTCAAAGTAGCCTTCCTCGAGGGTGAGAATGGCCATACAGAAAATAGTACAGTTTATGGGATAGAAGATGCAGCACAGCAGAGTGTATAAATCTTGGGAGCTGCTATTGTAATGCAGGTACAAAGTATTGAGCTGGGAAGCAATAGCCAGCAGCCAAATGACGAGTTTGTTGGCGTAGAAGAATCTGTTCTTTATAGGGTATATAGTGAGCAGGACGATGAGTCCGTTTACTGATATGGTAAAAAACTAGAGAGGCGCAGTGACAGCCCGCATGACTGCGATGACGAACAGCAGGGCGAAGGGCACGACGAAGAAGATGTGATAGATTACTTCGACTGTTTAGCAGAGCCATGGGTGCTATCTGAAAAACTGGGAGTTGAGATAGATTTCGTACTTGACTGAGTAGGATTGGTGTCCTCTGAGGAAGAGGAAGATGTTGGCGATGATGGAGATGACGAGTAGGATGAGGACGATGACTACGCCGAGGTTGTAGTCGGTGTCGCCGATGTACATCTGCTGTTTAAATATTTATGTGTTATATTTAAACAAACCTAGAGAGACTAGATCTTACTCATCGACCAAATGTTACCCTACTAAATTCTACAAAGTTTTAAGAAGATCTTCACTGTAAAGGGGTCAATAGCTTGATTAATTAACTCATCACTAATTTATTTTCTTATGCATAGGTAGCAATCACAGCTTGGAAATCATCAATATCGCCATAACAATATTTGATGATTATCGTAGGTTCCGGTGTTAAATCTTGCAAACTATCTGATTCCTCTATAAAGGTGATCACTATTATTATATTTGATTAATGAAGAAATAGCAACAACAAATCAAACAGTTTGTTTAGTAGACCTTCAGAAGCGCAGCAGCCCACAAGAAACACGCCAAGAAAGATAAGAAGAAAAAGAAAAGCAATACCGACCTTAGACTCAAGGCCAAAACTCCATAACAAGAAATAGTGAGGCAAAATATCGAAAAGTTGATGGAGTACAACCAGAAAAACACAGTCAAAAGAAACATAGTCGAAGGCATCGTCGGTAAGAGATGATGACAAATGATAATGTAGAGCCTTTGCCCACAGTATTCTTAGATTAGTGCCGAAGTACTAGAAATAGTAAAACCAGCGATAAGTTTAGTAAACAATTAATAGCCCCATCGATATTTGCTAGTATTCTAAAATGGGGCAAGCTGCATCCATTACTATTTTAAGTTTGATAGTTACTAAAATCTTTTTGCTGGTTAGAATATAATGATTAGTTTCACTGTCTAATATCACTTGTTTTTATGTTTTATCAAGTATTAAGTATAAAAATAAGAATAAATAAGAGATGGAGTAGCTGGACCAAAATATCAGCAGAGAATCAAAAGCTTCCTAATTTTTCAAGGACATGTAAGCTGTGGATCTATAATTCTACGACACCATGGACAAAGTTATCCTAGTAATCGGACTTCCGAAGGTGGGAAAAACGACCTGCAGCCACTTGTTGGCCAAGTCACTACTGCGGACTGTAGCTGTGGGTGATTAGTTGGTTTACTCCCAATACAGTCAAAACAACAAATCGGCCCGCATAGACTATAGATTTGAGCCTGCATAAATGATCCCTAACCTATTCAACGTCTAGATCGTTGAAAACAATGAGTCTTAGATTATTAAGTTGGTGGATATGCCAGGATTTGTCGATTCCGCTGACTTTTACAGGATAATCAGTGAAGCATATTCTACTTATCGGGTGTTCAGCAAAAGCCGGAGGCTCAAGTTCATTCTAGTCACCTAAATGTAACACATCAAACACGATATCTAAAGTTTCAGGAAGGTTATTTACAACTTTTATAAAACTTTTAAACACAACAGACTTACTAAATCTCAAAGGAGCGAAATACTATAGTCAGTCTGTGTTTTGGTTACTAAAGCCGATGAAAAAACCACAGTTAAGTAATTAATTGAGAGAATAAAGAAGGCTCGGGTTGGTTTTAAGATGATGAATAAGGCCTAGCTGTAGTTCTACCAGGATTTGATTGACCAAATACTGGTCTCATAAAAGGTATTCTTGATTCCGAGGCCGAATAGCCCAAACAAGCAAGTTATCTGCCCGCACCTGCTGCAGCAAATATACGATAAAACCTCATTTTGGGAACGCAAGTAAGAATCGAAGGGTTAAGTAGACATGTAGTGTATAAATTATAACGTAACCAACAAAGTGTACCTTAAGCTTTACGAGGAATAGAATGTGTAGTTTAGATAGGAGTTTCTCAGCTATTTAAACTAGCTCGACAAAAATAAATATAACATTTTTAAATAGCATAGAGGTTCATTTGTGAACACACTGAGACAGCTGTAGTCAGACATAGTTTGGAACGATTGGGCGAGCCCTCTGCTGGAAAATTTGATCGATTTCAACCAAACCTATTTCGACTACTCTTGGAGGCATCAATAAAAACGACAGCAAATCATGCAATAGCTCTGCAAGTAAAAATAGCGTTTTAATCATTTGAATAAGGCTAAGCATAAAATACCAGCTGTGAACAAACTTAAAGTTTTGGGGAACATAAAATATGTCGCTTAACATTATTCTAATTTGTTTCGTCAAGAGACCTCATATTTGCCTGATGAATTAACGAGGCACCAATAAATATTATGTGAGATTTTGAAAAAGCTGATGGATCTCTAGCTCGAGAATATGGAGGATATAATTTGCAAATACAACTATGTTATGCATAGGTGCTTCTAATAAGTAAGGGTTCAGTATTTGGTCCTTTTTAACCATCAACCATGGCAGATCCAAGATATTAAATATTTTTCGTCCAAAGATTTCCATAATTGTAACATCATTAGATTCTTACATGATAGCATCTATTCACCATCTCTGGAAGAAATTGTTATTTAGGAAATAAAGTAAAAGTTTATCAGAAACTTGGATGTCGAGAATAAGCCCTTCGTGGATTAGTCATTCCTAGAATTTCTGGAGTAATGCTCCCGTTATTATTAATTTGGCGTCCTGTAATTGAGCAAAGCAGTGATTCGGTTTGCCAATGTTCAGCTCGCCTAATTTTAGGCACTGGCAGCCTAGCAACTTAGGGTTCCAAGCAAATACCTCTACCGTTATCGCAGCAGATGCTACGATCTTTGGAAGCATGATTCAGACAAAAACCCACACCCCAATTAATAGCTTACTGCTATGATTGTGAAACTGACTAGTATTTTGGCCAACACCTTGCAAAAGCAGGCCAGATTTTGCTAAGCCATATAATGCTGCCGGTCAATTAACAATGTCGATGGACTTATAAAAGTGCATCAGTCCCGCTTGGATGAGATGCTTCAGAAAGAAAGCTTGACTTCGATGAGCAAAAACCAGGATGTTCTCAATTTTTATTTGGAATACGCTTAAGAGGCAGTTGCACACTCTAGGAAGGAGCTGGCGATGGAATTGTACCACAAAGCATATTTTTTCGCTGCTTCCAAACAACAAAGAGATTATATTTCAGAGTTAATTACTATTTGCTAGCAGCTCTAGTAAGAAGGCGAGAAATAGACTAATGAGAACTAGTGGGATGTTGAGATTAGGGAGTTGACAATCTATCTTGATGATGATTGAAATTCAATGATTATTGTACTTATTTTTGAATATTAATAGGCCATCCTTCCGTAACTCTAATAACCAATCGCACGCCCATAAACTATCATCAATGATTGTGTATCTTTTTTCCATCTCTCGAACTGTCCAGCACACTCACGCCATTCTTTTGCGGACTATTGATGCAAAATAGATGTGTATGGTGATGGCGGGTGGAGGGGGGAACGAATGGTCATCAAAAATCGATTAAAATATAAAAAATTCAATATTTTAGAGGGATAAGCTACAAATTTCAACAACTCAGCGGCTATTGGCCACCATCCGATTCAAATCCCAACATAAAAAAGCAATTATAATAATTGTTATGTAAAAAGACGAGCCAGCCAAAAGAAAAAGTTCTGACCACAAGGGCAAGCGCGACGAGTCCGAGGACGACGATTCCTCTGCCAGCGACGACTACGAAAGCAGTTTCGTGGCCAACGATAGTGAGGTCTCGGAGGGTGACATAATGCCGTATCGGCCAAATTTTTCGGATGATGAGGCTGAGGACAAGAGGAACAAGAAAAAGAGCAAGAGGGACAAGAAGAAGGAGAAGAAGGTCAAGAAGGAGAAGAGGGAGAAACGCAGAAGGGATGACGAGGAGTCCTTCGATGAGGATGACCTCGACCTCATCGACGGTACCAACAAACTCACGCGGCTCAAGAAGAAGAGAGAGTTCAGAGAGAGTGAGGAAGAGGAGGACTACGGAGATGACAACCAGTAGGACGAAGATGAATACAATAGCTAGGACAACGATTTGGCAGAGTACTCCAACGTCGGCAAAGACGACGACGATGAAGAGGAGTACTCCAAAATGAATGAGTTCATCGACAACACCAACAAGTAAATTTTCGATCCCTTCGACATGAACAACATGGCTCCCGTTTAGTAGGACAGGTAGCTCATGTAGTCTGACCTTCCCGAACGCTACACCTATCTCCTGAAAAAGTACATCATTTCTAACCAAGAAACGTCAAAGGCAGAAATTCGGGCCTTTTGCAGGTGAAGGAGGCAATCGACAAGGAAGACCTCACTGTGGAGGCTCACTGGATTTTCAACCGCCTCAAGCAGCTAGGCCATCTGGAGTCCTATAACTAGAAGTAGTGCAAATAGAGGATCTTGAATATACTTAACTCTTTCCACAGGGACCATCTTGATTCAATGTATATCTTCCTCTACCGCAAAAAGCTATTCTCCGACTACATCAGTCTATAGGTCCTGTGGAGGATAGTGGAGCTGGATTAGGAGTGGCAGCAGTTCAAGGAACGACAGCATAAGATCATGACGTTTCTTTAGAACTTTTTGTCTTCATACACAGACAATCCTGAATTGGCTGAACTTGCCCGGCAAATCACTGAGACCAAATATTTGAAGTATTTTGAGGATTACTAACGCTTCAAGTTCGCAAGGCATTCTCTGGGAGCTCCCATGATCCAAAAGGAAGAACCTCATGCAGAAGAAGTTAAGGAGGAGATCAAGCTACCCAAAAAAACTAAACCTGGAGGAGTCAAAGCGAGCAAGCGCCTATAGTTTGTGACCCAGATGGCTGAAAGAGGGCTTATTGATTAGATCTAAGGTAGCCAAATTCTTTTATCTCCTCAGAATCTCTGCTTTAACCTCAATAAAAGATCCCAGGAGAGAAAACCCAGGTCTCCCAATATCTAGCCTAAAGACTAATTCTAAAGATATTTGGGATCCGCCAATCCTGCAAGTGACCAGCTCAAATACCCACTTCTATTCGGAGATAACAGAGTGAAGACTATCGTCAGATATTTAAGTTTTGAGCTCTTTTCTTACCCCGAGCTCCGAAAACTAATGAGAGAGAAGTACTATAAGAAACTTGTTCTTAGTACTAACCCTACGAGCAAAGGGAATCAAGACATCGATCTCTACAGTCAGTTTTTCCCTGTCAAAAGAATAAGAGATAAGCCAGTGAGCACTCTTAAAAGAGAAACATGGGTCTTGGCCCGTGAGGCAGAAAAACTGGGGCATATCAAAATCGACCTCAAATTTGAATGGGAGCAGCATATTACTGAACGCTCGGAGAAAACAGTTGTTACAGAGAGAGACCAGGTTTACATTGAACTTGCAAGACAGTACTACGATCTTGGTAGCAGCAAAAGCGCTTAAGTCTGGAATCTATTCAGGAAAAGGGTCCTCAGTAACCTTCTCTACTAGTTTTTCATGCCGGCTTTCCTTAAAGAGGTCAAAGATGATCTGATGAGGGAAGGAGAGAAAGAGATTATACAAATGTGTTGTGCGAAGTTGAAGGCTCAGCTCAATAAAGGCCCCAGCTTGAAAGAAGGTAAACCTATAAAAATACTATCACTGGTTTTGGAAGACACTAAGCTAGGTGTTGCGTTTGTTGACTAGGCTGGCAGGCCACTGCATACTTTCCAAACAATCATTGCTAATTAGAACCAACTCAAAGATTTCGTCGGTGGGTAGAATTTAAAGTTCAACATCAAATAATACAAACCTGACATGATTCTGATCGCCGCCAACTGTAAAAAGGCTCAAACTTTGCGAAAATAACTGCGTTCTCAAGATTTCAACTCTGAGTCCATCTTCTGTGCATTCGGAGAGTATGAAATTCCTAGGCTAGTGGCAAAGAAGAAAATAATCCAAGGATTTATAGAGTAAGAGTCAATAATCGAGGCCATTTCGATGGCTAGGCTTAAAAAGAACCCCATGGCAGAGATCATTTCGCTTTGGAGTGATAAGTTGCAAGAAAATGGGCTGTTGGCCATGAATCTGCATCCATATCAAAGGTTTATTAGCCAGGCAGTGCTCAAATAGAGCATTTAGAGAGTCATCATATAATGTGTGAATCTCGTTGGACTGGACTTGAACGAAATAAAAAAAAACGAGCATCTACAGCCGCAAGTCCAATTCATTTCAGGGTTGGGCCCAAAAAAAGCAAGACACTTCTTAGAGAGACTGAAAGAATTGGGAGGAGGGGACATACTGAGCAGGAAAAAGCTGGACTACTTAGTCAAAGGACCTAGTGTGGCCAAAATATGTGCTCCGTTTTTCAGAGTGGAAACAGAGTTTCACAGGCAGTTGCTGGAAAGAGTGGACAAATAAAAGAAAGGGGCTGTCGTCCCTGAATGTAACCATGAAAATATGTAGATGAGCTAATCCATATGTTAGATATGACACGAGTTCCCGAATAGTGGTACGAGGAAACCTTCAAAAAGATAAGTTTCAACTATAAATCAACCATCCTTTCGGAAATGGTAAAGACTCTTTTATTAAGCGCTCCAAGAAGCAGTACACAAAGTTTTCTGATTAGAACATCTATCTGCTCTAAATGTTCAAAAACCCTTAAAAAGTTAGAGCGATCGATTGGAGGGTCAAGGACCACCCTGCATTTGACGACTAGCTCGTAAAAAGTGAGCTGCTTAGCAGATTCAAGAACCCTAGAGACAAATAAAAAGTTATGGAGAACAACTAAATATTCTACAACCTCCTACGTTAAACCCCTGACACCCTCAAAAGGTATATGATAATGCCGGTTAAAGTGCTAAGTGTCAAGAAGAACTACCTGAATGTTATCATCACCTAGAATGGGCTGTTTGGGTATATTAAGCTGCAGTCCAACAAGTCTGCTGAGGACTACGAGAAAATTTACGAAAAGGGGACCATCATCAAGGCAATCATCATCGGTTTCCCCTTCGATGAGAGGAACCAGTCTTCGAGAGAACAAGGCCCGACTGAAGAACAAGAACTTCTCAAGGTGGAAATGTCCCTCGATTTCCCTCATAAAGATTCAGATAGGCATGAGGGGTCGAGACACGACTGTATGCAGATTTGCTTCCCCTCCATCGTCAAGTAGCTGCATCCGAATATCGATTTGGATAAAGATAGATTCGAGCTAAAGAAAGAAGACAAGCCCATCATCTAAAACAAGTAGTAAAGATAAAAAGCGCAAGCCCCCAAGAATATCAGCAAGCCCGATTTCAGGAGAATAGCCCATCCTAAGTTCAAAAACATCAGCGCCCAACCTGCCATCGAACTGATGAAGAATGCTGCAAACGGTGACTACGTGATCAGGCCCAGTTCCCAAGGTCCTGAGTATTTGACAATAACCTGGAAGTACTTCGGAAAGGTAGTGGTCCACATCAAGATCAAGTGCGAGCATCGAGGGATGAACAGTATGAACATGACCTACCGGATAGAGGACAAAGACAACCGAAGCTATAACAGTCTTGAGTAGATTGTGGAGAAGTTCATCAAACCAATGAATGTGCTCGTTCAGGACGTGACTTCTAACAGGAAGTTCCTCGACCGTACCTTTCCCTTTATATAGGCCACATTGATGACATCTAGAACACCATTAAAAGAGACATGATTGCCGACAGCGCCCACATTCACTACTTCTTCGCAGTTTCAGAAGAGTTCCCCCAGTATTTTCTGCTAATCTACATGTACAAAGAGAAGAAACCGATTAGAGAGCTAATCAGAGTGAAGAGTTCCGGTCTGTACTTCCATGAGCAGCAGTTTTACAACATTCGTGATTTGATTGCCTGGTTCAAATAGCACCTCAAGGAAAAGGAGTACCAGAAATATGTGAAGACTATGGCATCGCAACTGAAAAGATGAAGTGATTCTGTCGCTGACTGAATTGACTACTTTTTGTATTCATTAGCTGCTTATAGATAATACAAAATTTTCCATAGAGCTACCTAAGTTTTTATTAGCTGTAGATTAATGCACTGGGTTTCCTTTATTTGAATATTCATCCAGGGTCAGATAAGAAGAAGTATTTGAAGTTTCCAACTAAAGGCACTTACCAGCTGAGCTAAGCCTGGAAACTTAGTACTATTTTGAAGCTATTTAGTTTAATTTTAATTATAACAGTTATATTTAAATGACCTCTGCAGCTAAAAAAATATCTGCCAAAAAATCTTTGGTTGATTTGCTCTAATCCCATACCTATAAAAAACATAACCAATAGAAATAATTCCCTAAAGTCAGCTCTAAATCTCGATCGAAAAGCGGCGCAAACAAGCCCAAGAAATAAAACGATGAGATGAAAAGTTTGCTAAAGTAGTCTTACCTGTTTTTGAAGGAGGAGAATGAGGTACTTCATCAAAAGCTGGCTAAGAAGGGTAGGAAGATAGACGAACTTAAGTAAAAGATCAAAGACTATGATGAAAAACTTACAGCCAGTTAATAAACAATCAAAGCTTTCAAGGAGCATACTTTGAAACTGCCCAAACATTTGTAGACTGATGAAACTATGCGAAGTTCAAGAAAGAAGTACGAATAAATGATTCGTTAATCTCAATAAATTGCCAAACAGTCGATCGAAAAGTACAAAAAGCTCTAAAGATAAATGTAGTAGCAAAAAGCAGGCTACTAAAAGTAAATTCTGTTGCTAAAGAAAGGCAACGACACTTATCGATAGATAATAGAAGGCTTCAAGAGTAGTGAAAAAAGTTTGAATAGCATCTCTGCTAGCAAAAGGAAAGTGAACAGTACTCACAAACTCAGCCAGGACACTTAATTGGGCTCAGAGATCAAATAGCTCACAAGTTTGAGGAAAAGGGAGGAGCAATGGTCCAAAAAAGAGCATTAACTCAAAAATATGCTAAGATAGTTGGCAAATAAATTGAGCAGCCTTGAGGTCAGTTTCAGGATGAGTGATTAGAAAGCAAAGCAGTATAAAATTTAGTTGAGTGCCTTGCAATAAAAATATGAAGCGAAGTGCAGAAGACTTAAGTAGAATAATTAAAAATGGGCGAATATTTTCAAATAGCTGATGAGATAAATGCAGGGAGTGGGGAAAGACATCTAACATACGAAGAAACTGTTTTTGACGATTTTGAAAAAGGAGCTGGCTTTGCATTAAATTGAGTGATGTAATGAAATTTTGCTTATTTAATGTGATATTAGATCATTTTAGTAATAATTAAGTGAAAATATGCTTCTAAGCAAATTCTAGAAGCCTCCTCGCATAGCTTTCAGGGTCGACACTCGATATTTCTTTGTAAAACAGAGATTTGAATTTGTTTTACAGTCTCTTACGTTAGTTGAATTCTTGCAGATAGTCTATCATCACGAAAGCCACAGACATATTTTACCTTATTTAGTACCACTTTAATCTGTCTTCTGCTTAGACTGATTGGCCTTCCTTGAAAATTATTATAAGGGAGTAGTCTATAACTTTGCATTTCTTTAAAAACTGCAAATCATCCTTGATTTTCACATAGATCTACTGTTTGATTACTGGCGAGGCAGTTTGTAGAGCCTTTTTGTGCATACTCTTAATAAAATTTTAGTCCTTTCCGAACCCAAAGTCCTAGAAATCGTTTTGCGGAACGAATCGATTATCGCAATGCCCCTTGATATCGAACATGACAGAAGTTTTAGTTTTCAGGTTTGGCATTATGAGGAAAGAATCCAGCCATTTGGTTTTGTTCTGGTGGATGGTATGTAGCACAACTACTCCGAGGATGGGAATCAGAAGGCTGTTGTTAGGGGTTTGTTTGTATTCGTGGTAGGTTTGGAAGATGGTGGAAAAAGTCTCAAGATCTTCCTGGTTGATGAGTTTGAGACAGAAGCGTTCGTTTCTGGAGAGGATGATTTCCGAACTCTTCTTGCCAAGCATTTCTTCCGGAAGTTCAAAGGACTAGCTGAAATGTTCAAGTAGTGATCTCACTGAATGATGCTGTTCTAAAGATTTTAGTTTGTCTTCGTTCCAGTATTCGATGAAGCATTCGCAGCTCACTCCGGGGGAGACTGTTACTTAGTAGTGGGCTGAGGGTTGTTATTGGTCTACTTTGACGCCTTGCATTAATTTTCTGAATCGGACTGATTTCATGTTTTATTATCATTAATTAAAGCTAGCTTAAAATTACTATTTAGCTCCATATAGAAATCAAAAGTGTCTAGGAAGTGAAAGTTGCTCTTGATTTGGTCTAAAACTGTGTTTCTCGAGCTATTATCATCAATTTTTTTGTGAGAATTACTAGGAATCATTCTCTATATAGTGATCTATACTTCAATTAGAGTCACATTAAAACAGGCAATAAAACTGTGCTCATATAATCTAAAACTACAATAATGCCAAATTTCTGCATAGCCTCAGATATATAGTCTACTTTTCTTTAGTCTTACCTTGTTTTTCCAAATTGTTGAAAACTATATAAAAAATAAACATGTTACTATTTAATCTGCAGTTTTCCTAAGTATCATTGGTAATTAAATTTGCTATTGGCTATTATATGAGCTAAAATAGTAGCTTAGATCGTTATACTCCAAAACTTGAAGATGCTAGTAATTCACAAACCAATAGGAATTCGGATGAATCTTTTCCCAGCTAGATTGAGAAACTAATCGAAGCTGATGTCCAAATTTTGTTTTCTGATCAAAATAGACTCAAATACGTTGCATTTGTTGCCAAAAAGGTTTTGGATATCATCAACAAGTACGCAAACGGAGTTGAACTGCCTCCGTAAACCAAACAAACCTTCTCTCAGACTATCAAAATGTAGACAAAGAAGCTCAAAGACGAAGAGTATGGGACGATTGTCTACCCTTCTCGCAAAACCAAATGGGTCCGTAACATTTCCAAGGAGGAGCAGAAATAAAAATATGAGCAAAGGAAGTATATTGCTTTTTCTTTTTGTTAACATGGAATCAATTATCATTATATTACGCAAAAGTATCCCAAAATGGAAGCAAAAACTTATCGCTGCATTGTGGAGGCTGTTAACAATGAGACTGTCAATGAAATCGTCGACTTTTTGAGGTATTAGTGCAACATACAGATCTAGAGGCTGAACAGGGACCAAAAGAGATCCATCCGAACCCAACTAACAAAGATCAAAGATTGGCTAGGCAACAGAGATCCTCAGCAGCTCTAAACCTTCTACAAGTTCATCTACCGCCACTACGACAAATAGTTGTAGGTGAAGTTCTAAGACGCACTCAAGCTCTACAAAACGATCATCCAAATAATCAAGAGTCCGTTCGTGAATGTTTTGTAGGCGGAGTAGGCAGCCCGCGAGGAAAACGAAGGTGAAGGGCCAATCGAGCAGGAAAAAGCCATGATCATCCTATTCATCAAGCACAAAGATGAGATCAAGGTGTCGGATTAACTTTGTCAGAAGTATGGATATGATGTGAGGTGGTGTTCGCGCTCGGTGAAGGTTAAGTTGAGATTATTTTTGCAGGCTTCTTTCGACAAACTCATTGCCACTGTGAAAGAAGACGCTAGGTCGCTTTACATTAACTTTTTGAATTAGAAGAGAAGAGAAATGCTGCAAGAAAAACTGGATATCCCCTCCAAAATAGAGTTCTATAGCTACTTTCTGGAGAAGAAGACAACTTCCCCCAAAATCAAGCATCTTCTGCTCAAACTGCAAGATTTCTTCAAATTCTACGAGAAAGACGCAAGTGAGGTCTAGTTCCCCAAAACAGAGTAATCCAACATCACTGACTTGACGCAGGCGGAGATAGTCAAATCTTAGGTGATGGAGAGGACTGCGGAATATGGGATGGACAAGACCAGTGAGTTCTCATTAGAGCAGACAAACGACTACTCTCTGATCAAAAAAGAGGAGTTGACGGAGCCGTAAGATAATGGAGAGGCGGACTAGCTCAAACTTGAATAATGATCTCAATAATATACATTTGCATCATTCATTTACTTATAAAGCCGTCTATGTACGATGTTCTCGTCTATTCGTTTTGTTGCGGCAGGCCTGCGTTAAAGTTGATTGCCGCAAGTGAAATTGATCTTTCCCGAAGGCGAGCATTTGTTCTCATCTTCATCATGCACATTTCCAACTCTTTTATTGCCATTATCGGTTAGATACGACTATGATTGTTTTACTCCAGGTCACTCAATCTTTCTGCGTACAATGCTACGAAAGACACTAATTGTGGATCCATTCGTCACTACTAAAGGAATACTATGTCTTGACTTTGATTCAGCATCAAAAATACTTATTTTACTGATTGCGAGTTTGCTTACATAGTTCTTACAAAGCAACTTTTGAAAGTGAGGATTGAGTTATGGGTTGTCTGAGAATTCTACTCTTTGGATAAAAAGTGTCTAAAGCCGAGTATTTGCTGATCTTGTTTGTTGCGGAAATTTTGCTGAAAATGCTTTGTTTGAACTTTTAGTTTAGCATTATAAATATAGGGAGTTATTTGGCTAATCTTAAAAAAGGCAAATTTATAGATCGAACTGCTGCCCAAGAAAACATCCCGCAATCAATACCAAAACTCATGCTCGATTTACAATTTGATGCCATCGTTACACTGTCATGTTTTGTTTGCTTGCTAAACTTTGCTCTTTGTAATTTTTTTTGACTTAGTAAAAGATTTAAATATCAAGTTTCTTCATTCTCAAGGCAAATCTGCACTTTAAATGCTTTTGGGTGCCCTTTGAGAAGAGCGGGCTACTGCCTGCATTGAATCTGGAAAGTTATTTGCAGATTTTTTGTAATACCGTTCGAATCTAATTTTTGGCTATTTCAAAGCAAGCTTCTAACATATGATCTGACAACACAATCTCTTGCGATTCGAACAACATTGAGGCTGAAATAGCTTTGGAGATTTTTCAAAGGCGATAACAAACTCGATTTCCCAAAAAACCAGAGTCCACAAATAGTTAACAACTGTCATTCAAGGTGATGCATCTTTCTGCAGTCCATCCTGATTCGAATTTGAAACAGTTTCTTTATTTTGATATCTCGGCTTTGTATATTTTTGAAGGTTCAAACCAGGAAATTAGTTCAAAGAGCCCAACCAGCACTGTTTTCCGTTTTTAGGCTAGAGCGATCAAACTAACACCAATGGTGTAGCAAACATGCAAAAGTGTGTGTATGTGGGTGCCATCGAAGGGTTATTAAGTGATTCGGGCTGTGCGTATAATCAAATCAATAAAGTTGAGCCAATGAAAAGCCTGCATCTAATTCTCAGTGTTTTGGCTATTGCCACTGTGTCCTTCACAGCATTTAAATAGCTGGACAGCGCCTGGCCTGCGGCTGATACAATCTATTACGGGGGCAAAATCATCACGATAGACCCCAAATACCCAAACCCTCGGTACGTGGCTGTCAAAGACGGCAAGATCCAAGAAATTGGGTACGATGCGCGCTTCCATAGACTCATTGGAAGAAATACAACATTGGTTGATATTAAAGATAGGGCTCTTATTCCTGGATTCATTGATGCCCATTCTCACTTCAGTCTTACTGCTATCTACCTCAATCTTGGCTTCGACATCTCCCCTCCTCCCTTCGGCAATGTTACCTCTATCTCCCAAATCCTAGCCAACATCCAGGAATACATCACTTCTAAGAACATCCCAGCAGGCACCAAGATCTATGGATATGGCTACAACGACCAAGCAGTTGTTGAGCATAGACATCCCACCAAATATGAGCTTGATTCTGTTTCGACTGTTCATCCGATCGTGCTAAGACATTACACTGGACACTTGGTGGCAGCAAACAGCTATGCCCTCAACGCTGTGGGATACACAGACAGCGCTCAGCCACCAGCCGGAGGAGTTTTGGACAGATACCCCAATGGTACACTCACTGGAGTTGCCCGATAATACGCAATCGTCCCTCTACTTGCCAAATTCTCAGTGAATTTCAATGAGCTGACCTACGAGCAAATCCAATAAACTGCCAACCTCTACTACAGCTGCGGGGTTACAACCGGTCATGATACCCTCACATCCCTGATCTAGCCTACAGTCTACAGCAGCTATGGTGAGAAGTTCCCGATTGAACTCAACACCTACTTTTGGGTATCATCTGCCAGTTTGGCTAACTTCAATAACGTTGTAGCCAACTTGAGTACGAGCAAGGTGAAGGTTAGAGGTGCAAAGTTCATCATAGACGGTTCTATCAATGCCTACACTGCCCTGTTGACTCAGCCTTATTGGGTACCCTTCGCCAACCAGTACGATGACCTCTCCAACTACACCTATAACACTAGCAGGAGCTGCCTCACCGAAACATGTGGGCAAAACGGCTTCCCCTATCCCGCTCTCCTCAACAACTTCTTCACCACCCTTCACAACGCCAACTACGATGTTTTGGCCCACTGCAATGGAGATGCGGCCATAGATTACTTTCTCAACACAGTCAAATACGTGCGAAACAACTCTAATGTCACCAGTGACACCAGATTTGTGATTATCCACGCTCAGACCTCACGCTAGGACCAGTTAGATATCATGAAGGAGTTTGGAGCCACTCCTTCCTTCTTCGCACCTCAGATTTACTACTGGGGAGACATTCACTACAAAATTACTCTTGGCCCTGAGAGAGCCAATAGATTGAGTCCTAGTAAGTCGGCTGTCAAGAGGAATCTTCTCTATACTCTGCATAACGATTCCCCTGTAGTTGTGGCCGGAAAGTATAACGGAAGAAACACTTTTATGGAGATCTTGGATGCCGCTGTAAACAGAGACACCTCAAGTGGCAGAATTTTGGGAGAAGATCAACGCCTCACAGTGGAATAGGCCTTGGCGGGGTTGACTATCAACTCAGCTTGGCAATCGAGGGAACAGGACATAAAGGGTTCAATTACTCCTGGAAAAGTGGCAGATTTGGTGCTTCTGTCGGATAACCCCTTGGAATGCAAAGGCAAGAGAATAAAAGATATCACCATTTCAGCAACTGTGAAAGGTGGTAACCTCGTTTACGGCAAATATTGATGATCTTCAATGACATTAGATTCGATGTAGAATAACTAAGTAACGAAGCTGATTATTGAAGTACACTTCTCACTAATTTATGGAAGTTAGGACTTGAAAAATGTTTATAATAATTTTTTTGATTTCTCATAGCCAGTAATCTTCATAATTTTAGCCGAAGTCTTAAAAAATATTTTTGGAATTTTCAGAAGCTAAATACTGTTTCAAGCCTAAACAAGAGTATTCTTGTACCAACTATCCAATAAAGTCTAGTTATCATTTAGTTAATAATCATGTAAATAAACCTATATAGAAGTGGATTGTTATCAGCGGATGACATAGTCTTCCTCGTTAAGCAAAGCATTGAACCTTTTGCAGTTGAAGATGTACTCTTCCGTCACGATTTTCGCTAGTTTGAACTTTTTCATCTTTCTCAGCTTTTCGCCGTATTCGCGGGTTGTCACTACTAGGCAGCCGGGCTAGACTTCTGTCTTTAAGGTGGCTCCCATGGCCACCGCACTCTGTTCGATTATGTTTCGTCTCTAGGGATCCAATCCCTAAGCCATAACTTTCTTGCAAAACAAATGCTGGACTTGTATCTTGTCACTCATTCTGTCCTAAACAGCGATATTCTTCTCATTCTCAATATTTCTCTGTCCCTCGACCCACTCCTTCCTTACACGTTTCAAAACGTCCCACCACTACCTAGATTCATCATAGGCATAGGTCACATATGGTTTTTTCAAGCTCGAAGGTTGAATTATTTCGGTCTAAAGCTATTCCCGTGTAAGCGGAAAGACATTCTCCACTTGTTCATGCTCATGCAGATTTTAAGGGTCTAGGACTATGGAATGCTTAGGCTAAGGAATCGGCTGGGTCGGTCCTAATGAGGCTGGGTTCAAAGGCTGGGTGGCAAGCGGATTGTTCCTTTTTTGCTACTCATCCTCTTAGAAGTAGATGTCCATGTTTTTGTTTGCGTCGTCATCGATTTGAAGCACAACTCCGACTTTTTACTTTTACTTAGAAGTTTGTCGGTCTTTGAATATTTCCGCCGACTTGGCCGGTTTAGGCTTGTTCAAAGGATTAGGCTCAATCAGCAAGGAAGAATCGCACTTGCCTTTGAAAATGATATAATTCAAGCCCATTCGCATGGGAGTGTACCTATTGTTTAGCAACTTGACATCGACATAGCTGCAGTAGGGGTGCTACCAAATCTAAACCAACTTCAGTTCATCTTGAGTCTCGAAAAGGAAGTTTTTTTCGCAGAGAAACTTGCGGTTGAAGTCTTTGAATGTCAGATCGAGTTTGTAAGTGTTCAGACCTTTCATCTCTACGAAAAAAACGGCCGACGGCGCCTGAAATTTAAGCGTGAAGATAAAGAAATCCTAAGGTGTGTTCATGAGCCACTTTTTGCCGGATCTGGGGTTAGTGATATTGCTGAGCCTTGCATCACCCGGCTGGTCGCCATTGTCGATGATATATGGGAGTTCCTGGTGTACTTTTGACATTGGAGGGTTGGACCGAACTGACATTATCTGTGGGCTGATTGATAAAAGTGGGTATAAGATTGCTTGATACAGATATCTGTTATAATTACATATTTTATTATGATA
>Ga0316217_10001777_pt1 | contig 27237 bp, 19 predicted proteins | sample 1anoAmetaG_FD_203633 | JGI IMG/M metagenome (GOLD analysis project Ga0316217, IMG submission 203633) | Freshwater microbial communities from Trout Bog Lake, Wisconsin, USA - 1anoA | ecosystem: Environmental > Aquatic > Freshwater > Lake > Hypolimnion/Profundal zone | place: USA: Wisconsin...
TTATCCAGCGGAGCGACTATGCGTTAATATCCAAGGCAAGAGCCCGGTGCGGTAATTCCGCTCGCCGGGATCCGTGCGGGGGGCGTCGGGTAACCGACGTCCCTACCGCGACCGAATGGGGGCCATGGTGGTGGGAGCGGGGGCGCAGTAAATCGCCAAATCGTAAAACGGATTTAGAAGTTGAACGTTGAAACGTGATCGTACCTGCGCATCTATGGGCGCCAGGGTTCGAGGGGGCCGTGGAATACGGGTCTACCGCTTTGCCTTGCGGTGGCGCCGCTTTGGTTCCGATGCCGCGGTTCGACAATTTTGACTGGCGGGCAGGTCCGCATCAAGCTCCGCGCGTATTTGGCGGGTGGTCGGCAATGCGCCGGCCAGTTCCCTGGGCAGGGCTTCCACGAGCTTGGTGAGGTACTTGGCCACGCTCACGGGTTTGGCCAGATCGCGCAAGGCGTACTCGGCAACGGTGCGCTTGTGGCTCTTGCACAGAATCAGGCCGATGGTGGGCTTGTCATCCGGGTGGCGCAGCAGATCATCCACCGCCGACAGGTAGAAGTTCATTTTCCCGGCGAACTCGGGCTTGAAGGGCACCACCTTCAGGTCAATGACTACGTAGCAGCGCAGGCGCACATGGTAGAAAAGCAGGTCCAGGGTGAAGTCCTCGCCCTCAATTTCCAATGGCACTTGTTGACCAACGAATGCGAAACCTGCCCCGAGTTCCAGAAGGAACTTACGGATGTGGTCGAGGAGTCCCTGTTCCAGTTCGTGTTCAGCCGCATCTCGCCGCAGGGTAAGAAAATCGAAGTTGTACGGATCTTTGACCAGTTCACGGGCCAGATCGGACTGTGCGGCGGGCAAGGTGGCGTTGAAATTGGTCACCGCCTTGCCTTGGCGGGCGAAAAGGTCAGATTCGATCCAATGCGTAAGCATGGCGCGGGACCAGCCATTGACGGTGGTTTGCTGGGCGTACCAGAGGCGCGCGGTGGCATCTTTGAGCTTTTGCAGCAGGACAATGTTGTGGCCCCAGGGTATTTCTGAAACAGGCTGTGGCAGAACTTCCGCCGTGTGGAATGGCAAATCTGAAACAGCCTGTTTCAGATCTTTCGGGGGCTGGGTATAAGCCTGGTAAAACGACCGGGCGTGCCAGATATTCCGCGCTGATATACTGCCGACGCCAGGGAATTCCGCTTGCAGGTCGGCCGCGAGACGTTCAACGGTAGAGTTGCCCCAGCCCTCGTCGCGCTGTCGCCAAACGATATCGCGTCCAATTGACCAATACAGTTCAATGAGTTCGCGGTTCACCGCGAGGGATGCCTTGATTTGGGCAGCGCGGATACGGGCCTTGAGATTCTCCAGAAAGGCGGAATAGCTGGGCGGTAGGATAATATCACGGGACGTGGGCGGCACTGCTGGCGGCGGTACAGGAATCGCGACGGCGGGGCGTTGTTTAGAAGCCATAAGGATCCCAGTAAGAACTGCCGAATCAGCCACACGTTGACCGGGATGGGACGACAAACACACAAACGGCGACCAGACCCGGATAGCGTAGAATACCGCAAGATGAGGTTGATCGGCCAGCGAATTACGTCGCGGGCGGCGGAGCGGAGTGGTGGTGAAGGGGTAGAGGGGTGTGCGCCGAATGACTAATGACGAATCAAAATCCAATGAGCAATGAGGGAATGACAAAACAGGAACGAGCGATCGGGAACGTTCAACGTTTGCCTTCCAACGCTCAACGTCCAACTTCCAGATTCTTGCTTGAACATTTTACCAGCTAAACGCCCGCTCCTGGCCCAGCAGTTTCCACCGCGCCGGGGTGCGGGTGTCAAGCCAGTCGAGCGGTTCGGCCAGCGGCTGATCCTGCGCCGCCACGCCGAACGCGGCGCCGATGGCCTGTTTTTCCTCCGGACCCAGCAGCGCCTCGGGCCAGGATACAAACAGCGGCGTGCCGCTGTGGCCCAGGAGTTCGAGCCACTGGCGGTTCTTTTCCCAGGGCACAGCGCCGGCCTTGGCCAGGCCGGCGCAGTCGGCATCGACCGCGTAAAAGGTGCCGTGCTGGGCGGCCCGGAAGGCCAGGCCGTTAATGCCCATCTGGCGCGTGCGGGGCCATTCCTGGCCGCTGGTGTCGTCGCCGCGCTGGCCGGTGTGGGCCAGGAAATACCAGGGCATGGGGCGGGGGGGGGTCCAGCGGCTTCCATTCCAGGTCGCCATAGGCGCGCTCCCAGGCGTCGCCAAGATACCGGCCCGCGGGGTCCAGCTGGCCGGACCAGTGGAGATGCACAAACGTGGGTGCCGCCTGCGGCGCTGCCAGGGTAATCGCCAAGCCCCCAGGCCCGGGCAGGGTTTGGACGCGCAGGCCGCCGCCCTGCCAGGTGTTGTTGGCGGCGGCAGAGAGTTCCACGGGGCCTTGCGCGCTCTGGGCGGTGATGCGGTCGGGAACGCGGCAGAGATCAATGAAATGCGGGAGGGCGTCGGCGGCACGGGCGGTGGCGCAGAGGACCACAAGGCAACAAAAAAGCGCGCCGTAAAGCCTGTTCCCCAGTCGGTGCCCCACCGGGCACGGCGCCCCCGCGCCATGGCGTGGCCGCCGGGAGGGCGCTCCCGGGGCGCGGACGGTACACGGCAGCGCCGCTGCCAGGCGATATAAAGATCGGGAAAAAATGTTTGCGGTGCGCTTTACGACTGTCCGGGAAGCGGCCATCATATCCTCCATATTACGAGAGTGGATCGTACCGTAAATGCGGACGGTCCGCTGGTCATGGCGTTGTAAAAACAGGAGTGGAATGATGCAGAACCGTTTGGGTCGTCTGACGCGTGGTGTTTTGCTGGCCCTGGCTGCCGCGGCGGCCCTGGCCCCCGTGGCCCGGGCGGAGGATAGCGCCGTGGAGACCAAGGAACAACGGGACGGGCGCATGGGCTGGTGGCGCCAGGCCAAGTTCGGCATGTTCATTCACTGGGGACTCTATGCCGTGCCGGCCGGCACCTACAACGGCAAGCAGATCGGCGGCATCGGCGAATGGATCATGAACAACGGCAAGATCCCTGTGGCCGACTATGCCAAGTATGCCGAGAAGTTCAATCCGACCAGGTTCAATGCCGACCAATGGGCGCAGATCGCCCACGATTCGGGCATGAAATACATGGTCATCACCGCCAAGCACCACGACGGCTTCTGCATGTTCCATACTAAGGTTGATGGCTACAACATTTTTGATGCCACCCCCTTCAAACGCGACCCGGTGCAGGAACTCTCGGTGGCGTGCCCCAGGCAGGACATCAAGTTCGGCGTCTATTACTCGCAGGCCCAGGACTGGCACCACCCCGGCGGGGGGGCCTACGGCGGCCATTGGGACAAGGCCCAGGATGGCGATTACGAAAAGTATCTCCAGGAGGTGTCGATTCCCCAGGTGCGCGAACTGTTGGCCAACATCAACCCCGCGGTGCTGTGGTTCGATACTGCCATCGGCATGAGCAAGGAACGCACTGGCGAGTTCCTGGACGTGCTTAAGACTCGGCCCGCTCTTATTTACAACAACCGCCTGGGCAACGGCGTGCCGGGCGATACCGAAACGCCCGAGCAAACCATTCCCGCCCAGGGTTTTCCCGGGCGCGACTGGGAAACCTGCATGACCATCAACGACACTTGGGGCTACAAGTCTTATGACACCAACTTCAAATCCACCGAAACCCTGCTGCGCAACCTGATCGACATTGTCAGCAAGGGGGGGAATTACCTGCTGAATGTCGGCCCGACCGAGGAAGGGATCATCCCCCAGGGCGAGGTCGATCGACTGCTGGCGGTCGGCCAGTGGCTCAAGGTCAACGGGGACGCCATCTACGGCACCAGTGCCGGGCCATTCAAAAAGGCGCCGGCCTGGGGCCGCGTGACGCAGAAACCCGGCAAGCTCTTCTTGCACGTGTTCAACTGGCCAGCCAGCGGCGGACTGACGATACCCATCGCCAACAAGGTCACCAAGGCCTACCTGCTAAGCGCCCCGGACAAGGCCCTGGAAACCACCACCAAGGACGATAGCGTGACGGTGGTGCTGCCGGGCACAGCGCCGGATCCGATCGCCAGCGTGGTGGTGCTGGAAGTGGAAGGCGAAGTGCAGACGGCGGCCGCGGCACCGCTGAGCCAGGGCGCCGATGGCACCATTGGGTTGGCGGCGGCGGATGCCGAAGTGGTCGGTTCGACCGCCAAGCTGGAAGGCGCCGATCCCGGCAACATCGGATTCTGGACGGACCCGAACGATTACGTGAAGTGGTCGGTGAAGGTGAGCCAGCCCGGCGATTTTACGGTCAACCTGCTCTATGCCTGCGAGCCCGGCAGCGGCGGCAGCGACTATACGCTGGCCATCGGCGATAAGACGCTCAAAGGCAAGGTGGACGAAACCGGCAACTGGGCTGATTACAAAACGGTCAAGGTGGGCACAATCAACATCGAAAAGGCGGGCCTGGCCACGGTGACCGTCAAACCCAACAACAAGACAGGGGTGGGCGTGATGAACCTGCGGGCGATCACGCTGACCCCGGCGGGAAAATGAGGAAGCTGGAAGCACGCCAAAAGACATAAACACGAAGTCACGAGACGAAGAAAAGGCAACGAGGACAGATGAGGATTTAACCACAGATGAACACAGATAAACACAGATGTTGAAGTGGAATCTGGGGAGCGTTTCATCGTATCTGTGCCGCAATCTATCGATTTCTTGGCAGGCGGCACAAATTTCCAGCCGTTTTATCACCATCCTTGATATCTGCGTTCATCTGTGTTTATCTGTGGTTCCATTTGGTCCCCTTAAACCGTAACACGAAAGTTAATGGAGAGCGAAGCGATGAAGATGAATTTGCCGCGTATGTGGCGGAATTTTTTGCTGGCGGCCTTGCTGCCGGCCGTCACGACCCTGGTCCCCGCCACGGTGGCCCGGGCGGACGATGCGCCCAAAGCGCCGGTGGAAACCAAGGAGCAGCATGATGCCCGCATGGGCTGGTGGCGCGAGGCGCGCTTCGGCATGTTTATCCACTGGGGCGTCTATTCCGTGCCGGCCGGCGAATGGAACGGCAAGACCGACTACGCCGAATGGTTTCTGGAACAGACCCACATGCCTGTCTCGCAGTACGAACAGTATGCCAAACAATTCAACCCGGTGAAGTTCAACGCCAAAGAGTGGGTGGCCATCGCCAAGGATGCCGGCATGAAGTACATTGTGATCACCAGCAAGCATCACGATGGCTTTGACATGTATCCCTCGGAACTCACGGACTGGTGTATCAAGTCCACACCCTTTGGCCGCGATCCGCTCAAGGAACTGGCCGAAGCCTGCAAGGAGGCGGGGATCCGCTTCTGCACCTACCACTCGATCATGGACTGGCACCACCCGGATTGGGGCACCCGGCGCGCCTGGAACGACAAGGCGACCGGCACGCCGGATATGGATCGGTTTGACGCCTATCTCAAGGGGCAGCTCAAGGAGGTTGTCACCCACTACCATCCCGGGGTGATGTGGTTTGACGGCGAATGGGAAACCCCCTGGACGCCCGAGCGCGGCGCGGATCTCTACGCGTACCTGCGCAACCTCGATCCCGCTTTGATCATCAACAACCGCATCGGCAAGGCGCGGGCGGGCATGGAAGGCATGGATACGGGCGCCGGGGCGGTGGGTGATTTTGGCACCCCGGAACAAACCATCCCCGCCAACGGCTTTGGGCCGGGCGTGGATTGGGAATCGTGCATGACTCTCAACAACCACTGGGGCTACAACAAGCACGACCAGAACTGGAAATCCCCCACGACGGTGATCCGCAACACCATCGACATTGCCAGCAAGGGCGGCAATTACCTGCTCAACGTCGGCCCGACGGCCGAAGGGCTCATCCCCGACGGCAGCGTGCAGTGCCTCAAGGCGGTGGGCGCATGGATGAAGGTCAACGGCACGGCCATCTGCGGCACCACCGCCGGGCCGTTTAAGAAGGCCCTGGCCTGGGGGCGCGTGACGGCCCAACCGGGCAAGCTGTATCTGCATGTGTTCGAATGGCCGCAGGATGGCAAGCTGGCCGTCGCCATCGGCAACAAGGTGAGCAAGGCGTATCTGCTCGCGGCGCCGGATACAGCGCTGGATTGCACCAGCGGCGAAAGCGGCGCGGTGCTGCGCCTGCCGGGTACAGCGCCCGATCCGATCGCCAGCGTGGCGGTGCTGGAGATCGACGGCGCCCCCCAGGTGATCGCGACGGCGGCGGTGACGCAGGCGGCCGATGGCACGATGCAACTGGCGGCACAGACCGCGGACCTGGTCGGAAGCGGGATCAAGCTGCAAGGTGAGCCCCGGAAGAACGTGGGGTTCTGGCTTAATGCCAGTGATTATGTGCAATGGCCGGTGCAGGTGACCAAGGCCGGCAAATTTACCGTGACGCTGGAGTGCGCCTGCCAGGCCGACAGCGCCGGCAGCGAGTACACCGTGACCGTTGGCGATCAGACGCTGGCGGGCAAGGTGGAAAGCACCGATGGCTGGGACAAGTACAGCACGGTGGGCATCGGCAGCGTCAGCATTGCCCAACCCGGAATGGTGATGGTGGTGGTGAAAGCCACCAAGAAGCCCGGCCTGGCCGTGATGAACCTGCGGGCGCTGACATTGAAGCCGGAGTAAGTTTGTAGTACCGCCTTTAGGCGGCGTCGCTGGCCATTGGTGCGTTGGTTCGATGTCCGGACCGCCTGCCGGCGGTACTACGAACGCGGCGGCGGAGCTACCATGATCCACTCCGAGGCGCAGCATGAGTAAGCCGAAATATCAGTGGCGGCGGCTTACCCCGGAGCAACGGGAAGAGGTTCTCACGCGGCGGCAGGAACATGGGTGTCCGTGGCATGCGCCACCACACCGACCAAATTATGGTTATAAGCGCTTCCATATCACCGCGGCCTGTTTCGAACATCGACCTTATATAGGCTTATGCCCAGAGCGCATGGATGCGTTTGCCTGCGATCTGCTCGATGTGCTTGCAACGCAGGCCCCGCAGACGTTTGCGTGGTGCGTGCTGCCCAATCATTACCATGCGCTGGTCGAAGCGCCGGACATTCTTGGTCTGCTGGCGGCGCTGGGGCGATTGCATGGTCGGACCTCGTACACATGGAACTGTCAGGAGGAGGCCCTTGGGCGGCAGGTGTTCTTTCGTGCTGCGGATCGGGCCATGCGCTCGGAACGCCACTATTGGGCAACGCTGAATTATGTACATCACAACCCTGTGCGCCATGGCTATGTGACACGCTGGCCGGAATGGCCGTGGAGCAGTGCGGCCGAATACTTGGCAAAGGTCGGCGTGGAAGCGGCGGAGCAGGTGTGGCGTGCCTATCCACTTGATGATTATGGGAAGGGGTGGGATGAACCGGATATGTGAAGGGACGTGTAGAGCGCACCTTGGCAAGCTCGAAGGGCGCGCGGATTTGAGCCCCGGCGCGACGTCCGGACCGCCTGAAGGCGGTACTACGAACGGCTGCGCAATATTATATAAGGATTGCGCAAAAACCGATGGACGGCGCGCCGCTCTGCCGGTACATTCTCCACTGGTCACATGCATTCGCTTATCGGAGGAGATCCTGATGTTGAATTATCTACGGTGTTTCCGTGCCGCACTCGCCGCCGGCGCCCTGGCCCTGCTGGCCGGTACCGCCGCCGCCCAGATCGCGCCGGGCAGTTTGACCGTCAAGGTCGACCAGCCGGGGGTTAAGATCAGCCCCCTGCTCTACGGCCTGATGACCGAGGAGATCAACCACGCCTACGACGGCGGCCTGTATGCCGAGTTGATCCAGAACCGCAACTTCAAAGGCGATGCCCAAAAACCCATCCACTGGTCGCTGGTCCAAAGCGCCGGCGCCACGGGCGCCATAACGCTCGCTACCGCCGACGGCATCAACGCCGCCCTGCCCAACAGCCTGCGCCTGGAGATTACCACGGTCGATAAGGACCAGCGCGTCGGCGTGGCCAACGAGGGCTACTGGGGCATCCCGGTAAAACCCGCCACCACCTACCGGGCCGAGATTTATGCCAAGGCGGCCGCCGGATTCACCGGCCCGCTCAACGTGACCCTGGAAAGCAATGACGGCGCCACCGTTTTTGCGTCCGGCAGCGTGCCGGCCCTCACCGATAAATGGCAGCGCTACACATTGAACCTGACCACCGGGCCGGTGGCCGCATCCGCCGGCAATCGCCTGGTTATTTCTGCGCAGAAGCCCGGCACGCTTTCGCTGGGCTATGTCTCGCTGTTCCCGCCTACATTCAACAACCGCCCCAACGGCAATCGCATCGACCTGATGGAGAAGCTTGGCGCGATGCGGCCGGCGTTCCTGCGCCTGCCCGGCGGCAACTACCTGGAAGGCGACACCATCGCCGAACATTACGCCTGGAAGAACACGCTCGGCGACAATACCCAGCGCCCCGGCCATCGCTGCTGCTGGGGCTATCCCTCCACCGACGGCATGGGCCTGCTGGAATACCTGGAATGGTGCGAAGACCTGAAGATGGAACCGGTGCTGGCGGTGTTTGCCGGCTACGCCCTCCGCGGCGAGCATGTCGTGGGCAAGGATCTGGAGCCCTTCGTCACTGAGGCGCTCGATGAAATCGAATACGTCACCGGCGATGCTTCCACCACCTGGGGCCAGCGGCGCATCAAGGATGGCCACCCGGAGGCCTTCCCGCTGCACTATGTTGAAATCGGCAATGAAGACGGGTTCGATCGTTCGGGCAGTTACGACAGCCGCTACACCCAGTTTTATGATGCCATCAAGGCCAAGTATCCCAACCTCCAGCTCATCGCCACGATGCCCGTCAAGACTCGCAAGCCCGATGTCGTGGACGATCATTACTATCGTTCGGCGCGGGACATGGAACGCGATGTGCATCACTACGACAAGACGGATCGCAACGGCCCGAAGATTTTTGTCGGCGAATGGGCCAGCACCGAAGGCAGCCCCACCCCCACGCTCAATGCGGCGCTGGGCGATGCCGCCTGGCTCACCGGCATGGAACGCAACTCCGACCTGGTGGTCATCTCGGCCTATGCTCCGCTGCTGGTCAATGTGAACCACGGGGCTGCCCAATGGGGCACCAACCTGGTCGGCTACGATGCCCTGACCAGTTTCGGATCCCCCTCCTACTACGTGCAGAAGATGTTTTCCGAAAACCGCGGCGATACGGTCCTGCCCGTGGAGATTGTGCCCCAGGCGCGGCCCATCGCCGAAGCCCCCATGCCCCGCGGCAAGATTGGGGTGGGCTCCTGGCTGACCAACGCGGAATTCAAGGACATCAAAGTCACCAACGGCGACCAGGTGCTCTTCCAGGGCGATTTTTCCAAGGGGCACCGGGGTTGGAAAACGGGCGACGGCAAGTGGAAAACCTCGGACGGCATACTGCAACAAACGACCGACCAGCCGAATTGCCGCGCCACCGCCGGCAATGACCAATGGACCGACTACACCTACAGCCTCAAGGCCCGCAAAACCAGCGGCGCCGAAGGCTTCCTGGTCATGTTCCACTTCCAGGACAACGACAACTTCATCTGGTGGAATGTCGGCGGCTGGGGCAACAGCCGCAGCGCCCTGGAAGCCGTGCAGAACGGCGGCCACGAGGAGCTGGGGGCCCCGGCCGATGTCAAGGTGGAAACCAACCGCTGGTACGATGTGCGGATCGAGGTCAAAGGCCGGGCGATCAAGTGTTTCCTGGATGACAAGCTGATTACCGAGGCGACCGAGCAACCCATGGCGCCCGTGGCGGCGCTGTATGCCACCGCCAGCCGCATGACGGCCGACGGCGCGGTAATCGTGAAGGTGGTCAACGCGGCGGCGGTGGCCCAGCAGTTGGAAGTGAACCTGCAAGGCGTAATGGCCGTGGACAAGAACGCCACCGCCGAGGTGATCGCGGGTCAGCCCTCGGACGTCAACAGTGTGAGTGAACCGGAGAAAGTGACGCCCCAGCACGTCGTTATCGCGAATGCCGCGCCCAAGTATGTCCAGGAATTTCCGCCGTTCTCGGTCAGCGTGCTCAAGTTCCAAGCCAAGTAAGTGGAACGGTAGCCGGGCAGCGTGCACCCCCGAACATGCCCAATGGCGGGGCCCCCTGCCCCACTGGACATGGCTCCCGGCAACCGTCCGTCGGCCGTTGGCAATGCCATGCTTCTGCGGGGTTTGCAGCCCGGCAGAAGCATGTTTCTTTTGGGCTCCAGGAGCCGATAGACACCGCAGGCGGTAGAATGGAATCGCAGCCACCGCAGTGCCTGGAGCCCGTTATGCCTTCGGACTATCTCAAACTCATGGATCCCCCGCACCTGCGCGGCGCCACCATGTTGCTGGCGCTGGGCGGGTGGATGGATGGCGGCCTGGTTTCCACCGGCACCGTCCGCCACATGATGGGACACCGCACGGCCCGGCAGATCGGGCGGATCGATCCCGATCCGTTTTATATTTTCAACATGCCCGGCAGCATGGAGATGGCGGCGGTGTTTCGCCCGCCCGCCAAGCACCTCGACGGGATGATCGAGGGGACGGTGGAACTGCCCACCAATGAATTCTATTGCGACGCGGCCGCCAACCTGGTGTTCTTTCTGGGCAAGGAGCCCCACCTGCGCTGGCAGGCGTTTGCGGACGGCATTTTCGCCCTGGCGGCGGCGGTGGGCGTGGCGCGCATCATTTTTATCGGTAGTTTTGGGGGTGCCGTGCCCCATACCCGCCAGCCGCGGATGTACGGTTCGGTGTCCCACTCCCACCTGATCCCGATCCTCCAGCAGCACAACGTGCAGCTGAGCGCCTATGAAGGCCCGGCGAGTTTCGCCACGCTGCTCTTGGCGCAAAGCCCGGGGCACAATATTGAAATGCTCAGCCTGGTGGCGGAAATTCCGGGCTACCTGGAGGGGCTCAATCCGTTGAGCATTGAAGCGGTGACGCGCCGGCTGGCGCATCTGCTCAATGCGCCGGCGGATCTCGACGCCCTGCGCCGCGCCAGCAACGCGTGGGAAATCCGCGTGAGCAAGGCGGTGGAACAGGATGCCGAACTGGCCGCGACGGTCCGCAAGCTCGAAGAGCAATACGACAATGAATTGATCAGCCAGAGCGAGGCGGAGCCGTCCTGAAGCGCCGCGGATGTGAATTATCGCCGGGCTAATATGCAACCACGGCCATTATTATCGATCCCCTTCGCCTTAGCGCAGAATTAACGGAAATGTTTATCTTTTGTATTGGTTTTCGCACCGCTTTATGCTATTAATGTACCTATGGCATTATGACTCGTAAAGGTTCGCACCATGCGCAATCAAACGCGGCAGCGTGTGTGGTTTTCCACCATTATTGGCGGCGCCCTCCTGGCCACCGCCGCCATTTACTGGATGACCAATGGGGGCACGGATGAAACCGAGCGCCTTACCCCGCCGGTCAATGCCGGAACCTTGCCCCCCGGGGCGTCATCCCAGGCGGCGCTGCCGGGCAGTTTATCCATCGGCCCCGCGCATGACTTGAGCGCCGGAATGTCTGCCCAGAGTCCTGGTACCGCCGCCCGCTGAGCCATATCCCCACCAGAATTTGGAAAAGGCGGATTATCGTCTTGTAAGTAGCACCGCCAACGCTCTGGATTGCCTGTAATCTGGCGCCTATGATCGCTATCAATACGTACTTGCCGTGGGGTAAAATGGCAAGCTGGGGGGATCCGAACGGGGGTTCGGGCAGCAAACTTCAGGTAGGTTAAGCATGTTAAGGCGTACTCGTAAGCAGCTTATTGCGGCCGCGCCCGTGGCGGGCACGATCCTGATCACCGTGGTTATTTTTGGCATCACGCATGTGCCGGATGACGAGCCGGTTACCGTGCCGCGCAGCGATAACGTCGCCGCTTCCGCGGACACCCCGCACGACCCGGGCGATACCGCGGCCACGACTAACCGGCTGACCGCCGCCGCACGCAGCGCCGCGACGAATCCGACGCAACTGGGTTCCAACTGACGCCCAAACCGCTACACTGGTCGGCTGCAGATCGGATTCCTTGCGGTGCCATTACGGCGCCCGGGCTGGTTTGCAGGATCTGCCGGAGCCCGGCAAGGCGCGTTGTGCACGGCGTTTCTCAGGCTTATTGTTGTTGGCTTGGGATAGCGGCACGGGTCTGTGCCCAAAGTGCCGCCGCGCCGGCGGCCTGGGTCGGGCCAAAAAGTTGATTGGAAAACGAGGCAACCATGTTCCGATTTGCAAAACGTTACGGCTGGCTGGCCGTGCTGCTGCTGGCCCCGGTGGCCCTGGCGCAGCAAATCAGCGCCACGCCGCGGCATGCCGATGGCCGCTATGCCGTCGATGAAACCATCCAATGGCACATTACGGCGGTGCCGGCAGGGGGGGTGACGCAGGTGCATTACGTGCTGCGGCAGAACGGGGCCGCGCCGCTGCGCGAAGGGAACCTGGACCTGGGCGGGGCCCCGGTGGTGCTGGAAACCATCCTGCATGAACCGGGAACGGTATTGGCGGAACTTACCGCCCGGGCGGGTGGTAAGCAGCTTAAGCTCCTGGCCGGCGCGGCGGTGGCGCCGGACAAAATTCCGCCCTCGACCCCGCGCCCGGCGGATTTTGAGGCCTTCTGGAAGAGCCAGGTGGCGGCGCTGGAGGCGGTTCCCGAGCATGCCCTGGTCGAACCCGCCCCGAGCGGCCTGGCAGGCGTGCACTACGAGAAAGTTACCCTGGACAACATCCACGGCACGCATGTTTACGGGCAATTGGCGCGACCGGAGCGCCCGGGCAAGCTGCCGGCGCGGCTGATTGTGCAGTGGGCAGGAGTGTACGGGTTGCCCCGGGAAAATGTCACCCGGCCGGCCCAGCAGGGCTGGTTGACCCTGAACATCATGGCGCATGACCTGCCGCTGGATCGCCCGGCCGAATTTTACAAGCAGATGGCGGATACCACGCTCAAGAATTACACCAGCATCGGCAACGACGACCGCACCACCAGCTATTTCCTGCGTATGATCCTGGGCTGCTGGCGGGCCGCGGATTACCTGGCGCATCGTCCCGAGTGGGACGGCCAGACGCTGGTGGTCACCGGCACCAGCCAGGGCGGCCTGCAGGGCATTGCCACGGCGGCGTTGTATCCGAAGATCTCGGCGGTGCTGGTGAATGTGCCGGCGGGATGCGACACCACCGGCCCGCTGGCCGGGCGCAGCGTATCCTGGCCTTACTGGTACCGCAGCACGGAGGGCAAGGATGCCAAAAAAGTGCTGGAAACCAGCCGCTATTTTGATGCCGTCAACTTTGCGTCGCTGGTGCATTGCCCGGCGCTGGTGGCACTGGGTCTGATCGATGAAACCTCGCGCCCCGCCGGGGTGTTCGCGGCCGCCAACCAGATGACCGGACCCACGGAGGTGGTGGTGATGATCAACTCCAACCACCACGGCGATCACAATGCGCAAGCTCCATGGCAGCAGCGCTCGGCGGCGTGGTTCCAGGCGCTGGCGGAGCACAAACCCGTACCGGCGGGCGGTTAGTTCCGCAGGCATAGCCGCCGCACCGGCCGGGCGGGGTAGGGGGAAATGGAATTATCTCCCGGGCAGGTCAGTGGCGGGATACAATGGCGTGTCATAAGTGGGTTGGTGGTCGCGTGGGCGATGGTTCAGGCGGTGGGACTACAATGTCGGATAAAATGGTCCATAAAACCTGCCCGCGGCCTAAAATCCACATTTTTTTATATTCGTTACGTGCGTTTATTTTAGTACAATAGGGGCACGAGCCTGCGACGGCGTGGGCTCAATCGCCCGGCAATGCGCGTCTTTTGGGATGGATGGATGAACATTCTGTTCGTATTTCCGCAGTTGCCCGAGAGCTACTGGAGCTACAGCCATGCGCTCAAGATCGTCAAGCGCCCCAGCCTGCTGCCCCCGCTGGGCTTGTTGACGGTTGCGGCGATGCTGCCGGCCCATTGGGACAAACGCCTGGTGGATACGAATGTCCAGCCCCTGACCGATGCGGACCTGGCGTGGGCCGATTACGTGTACATCGGCGGGATGGGTATTCAGTGGAAGGGGGCGGAAAAGGTGATTGCCCGCGTCAAAGCGGCGGGCAAAAAAATGGTCGCCGGCGGCCCGTTGTTCTCGGCCGCCTACGCCTTCTTTCAGGATGTGGACCACTTTGTGCTCAACGAGGCCGAACTGACCTTGGGCGCTTTCGTGGCCGATCTGGAAAAGGGGACCCCCAAACGCATTTACCGCAGCCGCGACTTTGCCGATATGCACCAGTCGCCGGTTCCGCTGTGGCACCTGGCGGATTTAAGCAAGTATGCCGTGATGAGCGTGCAGTATACGCGCGGCTGTCCGTTTGATTGTGACTTCTGCAACGTCACGGCGATGCTGGGGCGCAAGCCGCGCTTCAAAACGCCCGCCCAGATCATCGCGGAACTCGATGGCCTTTATGCCGCCGGTTGGCGCGACCATGTTTTCTTTGTGGATGACAACCTGATCGGCAATAAGAAGGCGGCACGCGAAGAGCTGTTGCCGGCGCTGATCCAGTGGCAGAAGACCCACGGGCCCATTCCGTTGTGCACCCAGGCATCCATTAATCTCGCCGACGACGAGAACCTGACCCAGCTCATGGTGGCGGCAGGCTTTGAGACCATTTTTGTCGGGGTTGAATCGTCCGATCCGGCGAGCCTGGAAGAATGCCAGAAAGTGCAGAACCGCAATCGCGACCTGATCCGGGATATCAAAAAGTTGCAGCGCGCCGGGCTGGAAGTACAGGCCGGTTTCATCGTCGGATTCGATCATGACACGGAAGCTACATTTCAACAACAGATGGATTTCATCCAGGAAAGCGGCATCGTTAGCGCCATGGTTGGCCAGTTGCAGGCTCCGCCGGGCACCAAGCTGGCCGCCCGCATGGCCGCCGAGAAACGCCTGCTGGGCATTTCCATGGGTGACAACACCGACGGCAGCACCAACATCATGCCCACCATGGGCCTGGAAAAACTGCGCCAGGGCCACGCGTGGCTGCTCAACCGCATCTACGCGCCCCGGGCGTATTATCAACGCGTCAAGACCCTGCTGGCGGAATTGCCCCCGTCCCCATCGCGCCGCGGCCTGCGCCTCCGGGATCTGATGGCGTTCGGGCGGACGGTGCTCCGTTATGGCATCGCCGGCAAGGAACGGTGGGAATACTGGAAGCTGTTATTCTGGACACTCCGGCATAAGCGCCGGCTGTTTTCCCTGGCGGTGCGCCTGGCGGCCATTGGGCATCATCATCGGCGCATGTCCGAAGAGCTGGCCGCCAATCTGAGCAAACCCGCCCCGCCCCTGGCCGGGGTGGAAGTCATGGCCGCCGCCGTCTGATCCCGCTATCATGGCGCCGGTTTAGAGCCCGCAGGATTTCTTATGACCACCCCGCCGCCGCTCCCCAACGCGCACGTCTCTGCCGCCCCGGTGCGGCCTGCGCGCCGCGTCTTCGTCTGGTTGTGCATTGGGCTTTCCCTGGCCCTGCACATTGTTTTGGGCCTGGCTGGTGGGCCGGCGCAGGAAGCCGCCACCACCCATGCACTGGCCGCCCTGGAGATGACGATTACCGGGCGCTATCTGGTGGGGGCGCACGCCATCCTCGGCTCCTATCTCGACCAGGATCTGCCGCGCGCCATGCAGGCCCTCGACCTGCGGGCCCGAGAGGATCCGACCAATAGCCTCCGCGCCATCATGCTTACGGGGGAACTTACCGGCACCGCGGCCGCTCTGGAGAAGCTCGACCGGCAGCAAGCCGGCCCTTTGGCCGTGCCGGACGTGCGGCGTGACGTGCAGACGCTCACGCAAATTTACCGCGCCGGTGCCGCCAGTCTCGATGCCGCCGGCCGCGCACGCCTGCTCCAGCGCTACCCGTGGTTTGGCCAACTGGCGCTCAGTCACGGCCTGCCGGCCACCAACCCGGAGCGCGCCGCGGCGCTGGCGCCGGCCATCCGCGCCTTTTTTTCCCTGTTCATCATGGGCCTGCTGATGTGTTTCGCCGGTGGCAGCGGACTGGTGTTGCTGATTGTCGCAAGCGTGCTGCTGGCACGCGGCAAGCTGCGCCGCCAGTACCAGCCGCCGCCGCCCGGCAGCACGGTTTTCCTGGAAGCCTTCGCCCTTTATCTGGGCGCCGCGTCACTGCTTTCGCTGCTGACCTTCCTGCTGCGCCGTAGCGGCTGGCATCTGCCGCCGGCCGCCAACCTCCTGATTCTGCTGGTCATTCCGCTGCCGCTGGTTTGGCCACGATTCCGCGGCCTCTCGTGGCACGACACCGCCCGCACGCTGGGCCTCTACGCCCCGCGCGGCATCGGGCGCGAAATCGCCGCCGGACTGGTCGGCTACATCGCCGGTCTGCCGATCATGGCCTGCGGCCTGGGCCTCACGCTCATCCTCACAACCGTCACGGGCAACAAGCCGAGCCACCCGATCGCGTTGGAAGCGCAGGGCGGTATTTGGCTGCTTATCGAGATGTTCCTTCTGGCCGTGGTCTGGGCGCCGATCACCGAAGAACTGATGTTTCGCGGCGCCTTCTTCGGCCACCTGCGGCAGCGCTGGGGGTGGGCTATCTCCGCCTCCCTGGTCGCGTTCATCTTCGCGGCCCTGCACCCCCAAGGCTGGGTGGCCATCCCCATTCTCGGCGCCATCGCCCTGGTGCTGGCGGGCATCCGCGAATGGCGCGGCTCCATCTTTGGTTCCATGGCCGCCCACGCCCTCAACAATACCATTGCGGTGGCATTGCTCGTTCTTTTGGCGTCGTAAGTCCGTTCCCCGGCGATTTTGGTCCGGAGTCAGTCAGTCGCGGCAGGAGAACTCGCAGAACCGGTCGCCTTTGGCGGAATCACAAGGGTAATCCTGCCCAGCTCCAAATCCTGCCCAATGAGCTTTTGTACGGAATTCTCTATGGGGTAGAGCGATCCCGAAAGCACGTCCTTCTCGATGACGCCCGCGGGAACCCACGCGCCGGGGTCCGCCAGATAGCGAACTTTTCGGGAAAGATCGTGCAACGTCAGGTAGGGGTTTCTTATTTTTATGTAACGATTTATCTGCATCACTGCCATATTACGGTCCTTATGGCAGGTAATACGCGTGACGTTATCGAACGCCAGCAGCGCGTCAACGGCGTGGAGCGCCGTATAGAAGGCGGTTGTTACAATCCAATCCGGATGGGTGGAGGGAATCAGGGCAACCAGTTCGCGATTATGTTTCCACTGCTTGACATGCTGTTGGACGTTCGCCACAGATGTACCTCGCTGAATCAATGTCCACAAAACGATCTATCTCCGCCCAGGGGACTTGGCCAACTTCCACCATCCCCACATAGGAGAAATCCTTAAGCAACTGGGCATTTAAGTCTGCCAGTTCGTTAGCTAGCTCAAAGTCGAAATGCGCTGACCGTGGCACAAAAAACAAGACCACCTTGGCGCCCTGCGGTGCGCAAAAACAGGCGCGGATGGAAGGCCGATCGGCAGACCACGTCTTAATGTAATCGGTCATCGATTTAAACTCATCGAGCCAAACCTCGATGCCGATGCTGAGGCGGCACGATTCTATAACCTGCTTGCCAGTCCGGATAAACAGGTCATCGGAGGTGGAATGCAAAACCACTGGCCGATCCGCATCATGGTCTTCACGAATGCGGATTGGCTTGCGTCGCACGTTTGGTTTCTTCTTGATATTACTGCTGCTCATAATGAATCCCGTCTCGTTGGTTTGATGACCTGGACAAACCCTGCGTAGGATTTCCACTTTGCAAATACCGCGCTAAAAGCAGCGGATTGTCATCCGTGAACGGCAAAGAGCCCCAGCCCAAGTGCACAGGTCCCAATTGACACGGTAATCATAGGCTGGGTATTAGCCAAAATACTACCGATCTCCAGCCGATGTCAAGATATTTCGCGCATATATTGCTTTGATGTTACCTAACTTGCGCAGCCAACGTGCCGAAGCCTCCAAAAGGATCAATGCCTACAGTCCTTCGACTTCCCAGCCTTTACGGTATTCCCGCCGCAGGTACTTGTTGGCGTCGGCAAAGTTCTTGACGCTCCCGCTGGCGGCATCCCACTCCAGGGCTTGGCCGGGGAAGCGGTAGGCCAGCACGCCCAAGAGCACGATTTCGCTCAGCGGGCCGGAATAATCGAACGGGGCCGACGCCTTGTCGGTGCCGCGGCAGGCCGCCACCCATTGGGCGTAGTGGTCGTGACCCGGCAACTTGGGGCGCTTATACGTTTTGAATTTTTCAATGGGCACAAACTGGGCCGGCTCATGCAGCGGCAGCAGCATGGTGCCGGTTTCACCGATCAGGGCGGCGCTGTTGATCGGGCGCTCGTGGCCGGGGTCCAGCGGGATCAGGGCCGGGTCGGGCCCGCGCTCGCCATCGTACCAGGTAATCTTGAGCGTCTTGTCGGTGGTGTACTGGGTGCCGGGGAAGACGTATTCCACCTTGTCCCACAGCGGATAGCGTTCGCCGTTAAAGCCGTCGTTATGCCCGGTGACGGTCACCGGCGCCTGGAGGTCCAGCGCCAGGGCCATGACCACGGGGTCCATCATGTGGCAGGCCAGGTCGCCCAGGGCGCCATTGCCAAAATCTCGCCAGTCGCGCCAGCGCATCGGGTGGTAGCGGTTGTGCACAAAGGGGCGCTCGGGCCGTACGCCCAGCCACAAATCCCAATGAAAATTGGCCGTCAGCGGCTTATTGTCCTCACCCGGGCCCTTGCCCCAGTTTTCAAAAAACCATTTCAGGAACGGCGTCCAGATGTGCACCTCGCGCACCTTGCCGATGGCCCCGTCCTGCACCATCTGTACCGCGGCGCGGTAACCGATCGAGGAGTGGCTTTGAATCCCCATCTGCGTAACCACGCCCTGCTTTTTGGCGGCCAGCGTCATTTGGCGCACCTCGTGGAGCTCGTGGGCCAGGGGTTTCTGGCAGTACACATGCTTGCGCAGGCCGATGGCGGTCATGGCAATCGGGGCGTGCATGTGATCGGGGGTGGCAATGTTGATCGCATCGATGTTCTTTTCTTCCTTGGCCAAAAGCTCGCGCCAATCAACGTAGCGGCGGGCATTCTTGAATTCGTTGCCGGCCTTGTTGAGGTGCTCCTCATCGACATCGCACAGCGCCACCAGATTCACGTTGGGATTATTGCCGAAATTGCGGCAATCGCCATGGCCCATGCCCCCCACGCCAATGGAAGCCAGGTTCAGCTTGCCATTGGCCGATCCCGGCGCCGCCGAGAGCACATTAAGCCGCGGCAGTATAACGGCCCCCGCCGCGCCCACCGCCGCCATCTTCAAAAACCGCCGCCGACTCACCATCCGCTGCTTGCGATTGGCCATGTTTAACTCCATTAAAATCACAACTGGCAAAAGCTCGCCGCCACGACCCGCCGCGCCGTGGCGCTGGCGGGCCATGTGGCGCTGTGGCGTTCTTCATGATCGTCGATGAAAATTCGCACTTCCCCGCTGGTACCGGGTAGTATGACGGGCTGATCAAAAAACAGACGCCCATCCCCGATTTGTGCCAGGGCATGGCAGGACGACCCGATGTGCAGTTCCAGGCGCACGCGGGCTGATCGGCCATGGGATGGTATGGGAGCAACCATGTGGGACCCTTCAAGCATTGATGAACGTGCCGCCTGTTATGCTAACGCGCGCCAGCGCAAATTGAAACACGAACTTGGCGTGGGCAAAGACGGCCGGCCGAGAGACGTTCATCCGGGCAATATCGCCTTTGCAGAAGGCCTGGGGTGAGGGATCCCAGGAATATGGCGTCGGGCCCATCCCGTTGAGGACGGACGTAAATGAGCCATCCAGGCGCGGCGGGAAACACCAATGAACACGAATGGGGATAAATAATGGGCGCTGAGGGTATGCCGCGGGTATTCGCTCTATCCATCTTCTGAATTTGTGTTCATTCGTGCCACAATCCATCCATTTCTTTGCACCGTGCGCAAATTTCCTTGGCCACTTGGTCCCTATCCTCAAAATCTGCGTTTATCTGCGTCCATCTGCGGTTCGCCCTTGTTGCCTTTCTTCGTGCGTCTTCGTGGCTTCGTGGCTTCGTGTTCATGCTTTTGGGTTGCGGCTAGGCCGCGCTGGATTCATTCGTGTTCATTGGTGGCTAATTTATTCCCCCGGCGCCTTGCTGAAAAAGGCCTCTCGATCACCCTAAACTTAACCGAACAAATCGATCCATCCGCGCCTTGCCTAAACCGCCCAAGGACTCGCAGCCGACGCCACTTTGTGGTACCATAATACCCTGTCACGGAGGACAAACCCGGCGGCTTTGGCGGCCGGTTCCCTCCGGCTTTTTCCCAAAACCCATCCCGTGTTCTTCAAAGGGCTCACTATGCTCGATAATGACTCGCGTATCACCGACTTGCAGATCGAAACCGAGCTGCAGGAAAGCTACATGACCTATGCCATGAGCACCATCATGGACCGGGCCTTACCCGACGTCCGCGATGGCTTAAAGCCCTCGCAGCGGCGCATCCTGGTGGCCATGAACGATTTGCAGCTTGGCCCGCGCTCCAAACATCGTAAATGCGCCAAGATCGCCGGCGATACCTCGGGCAACTATCACCCGCACGGCGAGGCGGTCATCTACCCCACACTGGTGCGCATGGCCCAATCCTGGGCCCTGCGCCACATGCTCATCGACGGCCAGGGCAACTTTGGTTCGCTCGATGGCGATCCGCCCGCCGCCATGCGTTATACCGAAGCCCGCATGGCCGCCCCGGCCATGGAACTGATGGAAGACATCAAGGAAGACACGGTCGATTTCATCCCCAATTACGACGAAACCCGCGAAGAGCCCACCGTGCTGCCCAGCAAGTTCCCCAACCTGCTGGTCAATGGCAGCCAGGGCATTGCCGTGGGCATGGCTACCAGCTTGCCGCCGCACAACCTGGGGGAAATCTGCGATGCCATCGTCAAGGTGATCGATGCCCCCGAGTGCACCCTCAAAGAGCTCATGAAAATCGTCAAGGGCCCCGACTTCCCGACCGGTGGCGTCATCTGCGGGCGCCAGGGTATCGTCGATGGCTACACCACTGGCCGCGGCAAAGTTACCGTGCGCGGGCGCGTGCAGATCGAACAGCTCAAGGGCGGCAAGGAACAGATTGTCATCACCGAGATTCCCTACCAGGTGGTCAAAAAATCGCTGGTCGAACAGATTGCCGAATGCGTCAAGGATGACCGCATCAAGGAAATCTCTGACGTGCGCGACGAATCCGATCGCGAGCACGCCTGCCGCATCGTCGTGGAACTCAAGCGCGATACGGATGCCAACATCGTCATCAACCAGCTCTACAATTTCACGCAGTTGCAAGGCACGTTTTCGATCATCAATATCGCGCTGGTCAACCGCCAGCCGCGCACGCTGGGCCTCAAGGATCTCATTGCCCTGTTCATCGAGCATCGCGTGGATGTGATTCGCCGGCGGACGCAGTTCCGGCTCAAAAAGGCCCGCCAGCGCGCCCACATCTTGGAAGGGTTGATCCTGGCCCTGGCCGACATCCACACCGAAGAAGTGGCCGGGCGCGGCAAGGGCGGCGGCAAGATCGAAATCATGGGCATCATCGAGCTGTTGCGCAATCGCAAGATCAGCCCGGATGTGCCGACCGCCAAGGCCAACCTGATGAAGAAGAAATTCACCATTGATGAGGCCCTGACCTGGAAGGCCGCGATTCCCAAGGCCTTCAAGAAGCGCATCGACCACGCGACGGCCGCCACCGGCGGCATGACCCTCAGCGCCGCCCAGGCCGATGCCATTTTGATCATGCAGTTGCAGCGCCTGGTGGGCCTGGAAATCGACAAGCTTACCGAGGAATACAACCGCCTGGTCGAGGAGATCGAAGGCTACGAATTGATCCTGTCGGATCCGAAACTGGTGCTGGACATCATTCGCGAAGACACCATCGAGCTTAAGGAAAAATACGCCGACGAGCGCCGCACGCAGATCACCAACGATGCGACCGACATCGACGTGGAAGACCTGATTGCCGACGAGCAGTGCGTGGTGACCATCAGCCACGAGAGCTACATCAAGCGCATGCCGCTGGATACCTATCGCAAGCAGGGCCGCGGCGGCCGCGGCATCACCGGCAGCGATGCCAAAGAGGGCGATTTCATCGAGCACCTGTTCATCGCCAGCACCAAGGACTACCTGATGTTCTTTACCAACCTGGGCCGGTGCTACTGGCAGAAGGTCTACGATATTCCGCAAATGAGCCGCCAGAGCAAGGGCCGGGCCATCGCCAACCTGCTGGAAATGCAGGAGGGCGAGAAGCTGGCCGAAGTGCTGGCGGTGCGCGATTTTGCCGATGAAGGCAAGCACCTGTTCTTTGCCACGGCGCTGGGCGTGGTTAAAAAGACGCTGCTCAAGGCCTTTGGCAACCCGATGAAGCGCGGCATCATCGCCATCGGCCTGGAAGCCAAGGACAAACTCATCGGCGTGGCGGTCACCAACGGCAACGACCAGATTCTGCTGGCCACCAAGGAAGGCATGGCGATCCGCTTTGAAGAAACCGACGTGCGCGATATGGGCCGCCCGGCCGGCGGCGTCAACGGCGCCAACCTGGAAGACAAGGACGAAGTCGTCGATCTGGTCATCATCCCCCATGGCCAGGAAACCGGCGACAACCAGGTGACGGTGCTGACGGCCTGCCAGAACGGCTACGGCAAGCGCACCCCGGTCGAGGAATACCGCCTTACCAATCGCGGTACCAAGGGTGTCATCAACATCAAGACCACCGATCGCAATGGCCCGGTCGTGGGCGTCAAGGCGGTGCGCGATGGCGATGAACTGATGATGATTACCAAGGGCGGACAGGTGGTGCGTATCGGCATAACCGGCGAACTGCGCGAAATGGGCCGCAACACGCAGGGCGTGCGCCTGATTCGCCTGGAACCCAGCGACATGCTGGTAAGCGTGGCCCGCGTGGTGCCCGAAGAAGGCGACGTGGCCGGTGAGGCCGGGGCGGCCAGCGGTGAAACCCCGGGCTAGCGGCGGCAGCCGCAATCAAGTGCCCGGCCAATTGAAGATGTATTTTCCCAAACCGCCGGAGCAGCCGGAGTTGTTCTAGGTTTGCGTCAAAACGCGCCGGCGCCTCCAGTTACCGCAAATTCTGCTCGACTTGCAACCCGCGTAAGTTTATCATTCGTGCAGTGCATTTCGGAGGCGCTAATGATGCGGGATTATATGTTAATGGGCTCAAGGCCCTCTATCACCAGCATGGCGTGTTGCGCGCTGGCCGCCACCAGTCTGCTCTGGTCCGGCGCGGCGCGGGCCGCCGACGCCGCCAAACCACCCCGCCCCTCGGCCCGGGTCGAAGGCCTCAGCGATGAACAGGTGGTCAATGCCATGCATCGGGGCATCGACTATCTGCTGCAGAGTAGAGCCGGTGACAACTGGGAATCCGGCAACAATTGGCCTTTCGCCGGCCAGAAAGGCGGCGAAACGGCGCTGGTGCTATACGCCCTGCTCAACGCCGGAGCCAGCCTGGGCGATGATCCGTACGCCGACAAATTGAATTTCCGCGCGCCGGAAATTGTCGCCGCCACCAACTGGCTTTGCCAGGTGGAACCCAAGGAAACCTATACCGCCGGCCTGATGGCCAGTGCCCTGGCGCTGTTGCCCAAGCATGCCGATGACAAGAGCAACGTCGAAGGCCCCCGGGCCACCATGGAGCGCTGCAAGTTCTACCTGCTCACGCACATGGGCGCTTACGGCGGTTACACCTATGGGTTCCCGGGCGCGGCGGGGGACATGCCGGATTTTATGACGGCCTTTGAGGCCTACGTCGCCGCCAAGGTGGCCGATACCAGCCGCGGGAACATCAACGTCGCCGCCAACGATCCCCTGCGCCATGCCTACAACGATGCCCGCGGGCGGCTGGACAACCTGGCGCGCGGCCTGGAGAACACCGCCGGCGGACCCGATGTGGTGATTCAGCAAACCCAGATGGACTTGAACGCCAAAGGCCTCAAAGCCAAGAAGGCCGGTGACGCCGCCGCCGCGCAGCGCGCCGCCGTGGAGCTGCAGGAATTGCAGCGCTACAGCCGCGAGATGCCGCGCAACGGCACGATCAACATCGCCCTGCAGATGGCTAACGCCCGCAGAGCCTATGAGACGGCCCAACGGGCCATGGCCACCGGGAATTTGTCGGAAATTCCCGACAAAGCGCCGAATACACCGCGCACCCGGGCCGATATGCCCGACTACCTTGCCGAGTGCAAACAAAACCTGGATACCGCCAATTATCAGGGCCAAAACCAGTTTGTGCCCATCGGCGATTTGTCCAATGCCCAGTATGGCACGCTGGGCGCCTGGGCGCTGAGCGATTTTGGCATCGAGCTGCCGCTGAAATACTGGCAGATCCAGGACCGGTTCTGGCGCCTGCTGCACCGGGCCGATGGCGGGTGGGCCTATAGCGCCACCCGCTCCGGGCCGCCGGACCAACTTGTATCCAAGGGGACCATGACGGCGGCGGCCGTGGCCAGCCTGTACGTGGCCAACGAATTCAGCGATCTGGACGTGCGCCAGGTGCCCCGGGAGGACAAGATCCTCGACGAAGGCGTCGAATGGCTCGCGTCCAAGTTTGAACCCCACAGCGGTGACCTGTATTACATGTATGGCGTCGAGCGCGTGGGCCTGGCTTCCGGTCTGAAATTCCTGCACACCACCAACTGGTACAAGGAAGGCGCCGCCAACATCGTGGCCCGGCAGGGCGGCGACGGCAGTTGGAACTCCCACGGCTCCAATCATGTGGGCACGGCGTATGCCCTGCTGTTTCTGGCCCGCGGCCGCAACCCGGTGGTATTCAACAAATTGCAGCACGAGGGCTATTGGAACACCCGCCCGCGCGACGACGCCAACCTCACCCACTGGATGAGCAAAATGTTTGAAAAACCCATCAACTGGCAGGTGGTCAACCTCCAGGTTAAGCCCGAGGAATGGCTCGATGCCCCGGTGCTGCTGATCACCGGCTCCAAGGATCCCAAGTTTACCACCGCGGACGTCGACAAGCTGCGCGCCTACGTGAACGCCGGCGGTATTATCTTCTCGTCGGCGGACAACCAGAGCCGCGAGTTCACCGAGGCCATGAAGAAATATGCCGTGCAATTGACCGGCAAAAAATATGAAATGCGGGAACTGCCCCGGACCCATGCCCTGTTTACCCGCGAGCTCTGGTCGGAAACCAAAATGCCCCCCAAGCTCCTGGCCATGAGCAACGGCGTGCGCGAAGTGTGGATCCATTCCAGCGCCGACCTGGGGGCCAGCTGGCAGGGCAAACGCTACGCGGCGGCCGACAATTTTGCCGTTCCGGCCAACCTGTACTTTTATGCCACCGGCAAAGGCACGCTGCGCAGCAAACTTTCGCCACTGCTCGTGGCCCCGGCCACCGCCGGCACCACCCATACCATCACCATGGCCCGGCTGGAGTGCGGGGATAATCCCAATCCCGAGCCCGGCGCCTGGGATCGCGGCGCCAAGCTGGCCCGCGCCGATTTCAAGACCGATTTGCAGGTCGCCACCATCAAAGTCAAAGATCTGGATCCCAAAAAATACCAGATTGCCCACCTGACCGGCACCACGGCCTTTACCCTCAACGACGAGGACCTTAAAGCCCTGGCGGCCTACCTTAACGGCGGCGGGGTGCTGTTTGCCGATGCCGCCGGCGGCAAGGGGGAATTCACCGTCAGCTTTTATGCCCTGGAAAAGCAGCTCTATCCCGATAGCCCGCCGGCGCCCATCCCCGCCAACCATCCGCTTCTGCAAGGCAACTTTCCTGATGGCGAGGCGGTCGGCGATCCGGAATTCCGCAAGTATGCCAAGTTGAAGATCGGCGGCGGACGCTCCGTGGCCCTCGATGCCGTGGTGGTCGGCGGCCGGACGCGCATCATCTATTCGCCCTACGATATCAGCAGCGGCCTCCTGGGCACGCAAACCTGGGGCATCATCGGCTATGCCCCCGATACCGCCGAATCCCTGGCGCGCAACATCCTGCTCTGGTCCACCAACCAGGGTGCAGCGCCCGCCGCTGCGGCCGCACCGGCCAAATAACTCCTCTGCACCCCACCCTCGGGTGCCATCTTAACGGGGCCCCGTTAAGCCTGTTCGCGTGCGCCGCCCGCCATCAACTCCCGCGCGCAAATATCCAGCCAAAGGCCTGCGAAGAAAGACACCAAGAGGAAACCACAGATAAACACAGATGAACACAGATATTAAATGTGCGGACGAAGAGTCTGGAAATTGGCGCAGGGGCAAAGAAATTGAGGGATTGTGGGACACAGAACCCAGCGCGGCATGGGCGCGACCGAAATGCATAAACACCAAGTCACGAAGCCACCAAGGTCCACGAACAGAACAAGAAGCTGGGAGTTGCAAGTTGTCGAACGCCTGCCAGTGACGAGCAGACGCCGGAAAGGCAAATGCTCGGACTCGTCCACAGCGCAGCCAGACCACAGATTCTCAACACGGGTATCCTTGATATCTGTGTTCATCCATGTTCATCTGTGGTTCCCTCTCGTTGCCTTTCTTCGTAGGCCTTCGTGCCTTCCTGTTTATTCTTTGTGGCCGCGGCCATGCCGCGCTGAGCCCAGTGCCCGCGCGCGGGCCAAGCGCACCGCATCAGCCCCAAATTCCCGCGGCTCATCCCAGCAATTGTTCCTGCGCACGCCGCCCCGCCAGAATCGCCTGCGTCTGCGCTGGAAGCATCTGGAGATATTCCTCGTACGGCGGGTCGCTGGGCGGGGCCACGGGGGCGCTGGCTGGAACCTCCGCCATCTTAGTGGCCGCCGATTCCGCACCTTTTGCCGGTACCGCTTTATCCCTCAAACACATAACCAACTCCTTTCTAAACTGAACGGTCGTGCACACCGCGGCACGCCCAGCCTTCAGCTGTTATTACGCATTTGCACCATAACCCCAGGCACCGCCTGGCGTATCGTGCCCGCCGGGCCGCCGTGACCCATCGGTAACGCTACTACAGACTGTAACGCCGACCATACGCCCGGGTCCGGCTCCGTTGGACAGCCGCCGCCTGGCCGTCTTGTACAATGTTTTTGTGCACATGCACTATACATCGGCTCAAGGCCAATTACCACTCCACCGCGCCGACCGCGGGTGTGCCCAAATTTCATGGGGATGATGGAAATGGCATAATGGGGGCATACCGACCGGAGTGTCGGGGACTATTGCAGGAGGCAAGCCATGGAACGGCTGGAGAAACTAGACAAGGACCGGTACTT
>Ga0316217_10001778_pt1 | contig 27216 bp, 27 predicted proteins | sample 1anoAmetaG_FD_203633 | JGI IMG/M metagenome (GOLD analysis project Ga0316217, IMG submission 203633) | Freshwater microbial communities from Trout Bog Lake, Wisconsin, USA - 1anoA | ecosystem: Environmental > Aquatic > Freshwater > Lake > Hypolimnion/Profundal zone | place: USA: Wisconsin...
TATTCCAATACCCTGCCTCCGGTTATCATGCCGCTGGAGGCAATTACTATTTTGGGGTGGTGGTCGGCAATAATAGTTTCGGTTTCGTTGTATTCGCGCGTAATAATTACATCCTTTTCCATGGCATCAATTTCGGCCGGTGGAATAATATGCCAGTCCGGGAACCGGTACAGGAGGTCGGTGGCTTTGGCCGCCATAGGACTGTCCAGATAAACCGGAATATTATGAGGCATTTTTCCCGACTCTTTTAACTCACTGATAATTTTCATTACCTCTTGTGCGCGGCCCACTGCAAACGCCGGTATAAGCACATTGCCTCCTGCCCGTATTATTGAGCAAATGGCATCATCCAGTTGTTGAGATATATCCGCTTTATCATGCAACCGGTCGCCATAAGTTGATTCAAGGAAAACAAAATCAGCTTCATGGATATAAGTAGGGTCAGCCAGAAATCCGGAATTAAATCTTCCTATGTCTCCCGAGAAAATAATTTTCTTTCCGAAACAATGCATGTTGACAAAGCACGAGCCCAGAATATGCCCGTTACTGACAAAACGGAAGGATATGTTGTTTGAAAGCGTTACCGTTACGTCATGATCGACCGTAACAAAGCTCTCAAAGCATTTTTGAGTGTCTTCCACAGTATATAATGGTAAAGCCGGCTCATGTTTTGAGTACTTACCCTTGTTAGCTTTTTCCGTATCCTCTTCCTGAATCTTCGCACTATCCATCAAAATAATCTGGGCCAGTTCCTTAGTAGGGGGCGACATATATATTTTGCCTTTAAACCCTTGTTTAACCAGCAAGGGAATGTAGCCACAGTGGTCAAGGTGAGCGTGGGTTAAAACCATCACATCAATTTCCGAAGGGTCAACCGGCAGTTTTGCCCAGTTCCGTAACCTTAACTCTTTCAGACCCTGAAACAGGCCACAATCAATTAATACAGAAAGTTCGGGAGTTCGCAGCAAGTGTTTTGAACCGGTAACGGTTTCGGCAGCGCCTAATGATTCAACTGATACTTCGCCTGGTGTTTTAAGCATTGGTTATTGTTTATTTTAAACCAAGATACTAAGTTCTCCGGCAAGTTGAACCAGGTTATCATTCAACGGATTAATTTTTCCCGCAAGTTCACTTAAAGGCATGAATTGAACACTGCCGTTTATATATCCGGCCATAACACCCCGTAGTCCCATAATAAATTCTTCAGTAGCCCGGTTAGCCAGTAAGCTTGCCAGGGTGCGGTCAAAAGCGCTGGGACTGCCCCCTCTTTGAATATGCCCTAATATGGTAACCCTGCTGTCAAATTCAGGAAATTTTGCATCAACAATTTTTTTCAAGCCCATACCTCCTTCAGGAATTGAATTTTCGGTAATCAGAATAATCATGGAGCGGGTACCGATGTTTAATTTGTGTTCAGCCAAATCGAGCAATCTTTCTATATCCGGTTTTATTTCAGGAATAACAATTGCATCGGCTGCCACCGCTATACCACAGGTTAAAGCCAAATAGCCCGAAGTGCGGCCCATCACCTCTACGATAAACAGTCGGGAAGTCGAATCAGCGGTATCCCTTAGCCGGTCAACGGCTTCAACAATGGTATTGGTTGCTGTATCGAAACCGATGGCAAAACCTGTTCCGAATACATCGTTATCAATCGTTTTCGGAATTGCCATGACCGGATAATCAAACTCGCGTGCAAAAATCTCCGCTCCCTGCAATGAGCCATTTCCACCGATAATAATCAGGCCTTCAATCTCCGCCTTCTTTAGCTGTTCAAACGCCCTTTTTCTTCCTTCCGTTTGCATAAACCGCTTACTTCTGGAAGTACGGAGAATGGTTCCACCACGGTCAACAATATGCTGCACCCGGGTAAAATCAAGCACATTAAATTTGCCATCTATTAACCCCTCATAGCCTTCATCCACACCAATTATCTCCACTCCTCTTTTCATGGCGGTTAAAACTATTGCGTGGAGCGCTGCATTTAAACCCGGCACATCGCCCCCCGAAGTCAGTACGCCAATTTTTCTTGCATTAATATCCTGTTGCATATTTTTATTATTCTGACAGTGGCAAACGTATTGTTTCTAATAGCAACTTTACTTGAGTAACCACATCAGTTAAAATGACTTTTATCAGTTCAACGGCAATCAATTTGGCCGATTTTTATAACAGAGAATTTATGTATCAGATAAAATAAAAGCAATTACTTTTAGCACATGGCTATGTTTGTGGATTTCAAACTTTTACGCCGCTACCGTCAGATATTAGCCATACTGGTAAAGTATGGCTTTCAGGATGTTGTAGCCGATGCGGGCATATCGCTACGAGCCAGGATAATTGAAAGCTTTTTGAGTAAGAGTACCATTGAAAATATTCATCGCTACAGCAAATGGGAACGTATACGACTGGCCGTAGAGGAGCTTGGTACTACCTACATAAAATTTGCCCAAATACTCAGTAACCGGCCCGATGTAATTCCCATTGCACTGGTTACAGAATTTGAAAAGCTGCAAACGCATGTCCCTCCCTTTCCAGGTGCTGAAGCCAGAAAAATTATTGAAGAGGAAACAGGCCATCCTATTGATGAAATATTTATGCAGTTTGAGGAAATTCCATTTGCCAGTGCTTCCATAGCCCAGGTACACATGGCCAAACTGAAAGATGGTAGCCGCGTGGTATTGAAAGTTCGCCGGCCGGACATAGTTGAAAAGATAGAGCTCGATATTACTATCATGAAATACATAGCGGGCAAAATGGAGGCACGCGGCATTATGGATAAGCTTGACCCCTCAGGCATCGTAAGAGTGTTTGAAGCGGCCATTCATAAAGAACTGGACCTGACTCACGAGGGATATAACCTGCAGCGTTTTTCCGGAAATTTTGCCAACAGCCCCATAGTTTTCGTTCCTAAATATTATCCCGAATACACTACGCGCAAGCTGCTTACCATGGAGTTTGTGGATGGGGTACACCCTTACGATACGGAGGGTCTTGAGAGAATTCATGACGACCCTCATGAACTGGCCAAAAATGGCATGTTTGCATTATTTCAACAGATTTTTGAGCATGGCTTTTTTCACGCCGACCCGCACCCCGGAAACCTTTTTGCCTTGCCCGGAAATGTGGTATGCTTTATCGATTTTGGCATGATGGGCACCGTATTGAAAACGGATATAGAATTTTTTTCGGATGTTGTTTACGGTGTTACCTCCAAAAATGCTGATACCCTAATCTGGGGTCTGAAGAATATGGCGATGAGCCAGAATTTTGAGGGTAATAAATCATTTGAATATGAGGTAGAGGACCTGATTAACGATTATCATGCTTTACCTCCCGATAAAGTAAACATGAGTGAGCTTTTCACGCGTTTGCTGGACTTTGTAAATAAGTACAACATACGTATGCCCGCTGATTATTTTTTGCTTACAAAAGCAATTATGACTATTGAGGGCGTAGGCCATAAGCTTGACCCGCAATTAAATATTATTGATGAACTGACCCCACATATCAACAAAACAATCAGGTCGGAATTCAATATTATCAATATCCTGAAAAGGGTGTTCGGTTCTGCACGCGATACTATTTCGCTAATTGAAAGTTTGCCGCGTGATATCAGAGAAATTATCGGGAAAGTAAAAAAGGGCGAATTAAAGGTTTCCATTGAGCACGAAGGCCTGGAAGACCTGACCCATAAAATTGATTTGGCAAGTAACCGTATTGCCGCCGGCTTTCTGATTGGCTGCGTGTTGTTGGCCAGTGCCATTTTAATAGCAGTCAACTTCCCTCCGCTGTATAAGCACTTTTCGGTATTTGGCGGATTAGGCTTTATACTCGCTAATATACTTGGGATACGGATGCTGTTTACAATATTCCGCAGCAGGAAATATTAGTAGGAAACAAAAGATATTTCAGCATGACCCATTCTTGCATTAAAATCCCGGTTAGGTTTTCGCTGCCTGTAATTATAGAAAATACTATCCATACCAGTCCAAACCATAAACCAGCCCGTAGGTTCCAACACTATCTGCACAGCATTAAAGAAAAAGCTGCGATTAGAAATACTTACCAGGTATGCCGTTAAAATCATTACAACAAAACCCAAAGCACTTAATAAAAATCCGCGCCGCCTGGTTTTAGTCATTTCATGCTGAATAGCCTCAGCAGCGTGTTTGAAGTAAGTGTGGAGATTTTTAACCACCATGGCCTCCAGTTCCTTCTTTCGCTTTACCGCTGGCATCAATAGTTTTAACTCTACCCGGCCCCCGGGTTTTTCGCGCACCATTTTTCGTACTTCTGCCAAAAAATCATCCGACAGTGAGCGTTCATTAATAGGCCTGGAATCGAAATCAGAAAAAACATCATCATAATCATCCAACCATATACTTAGCTCCGACTTGCTCAACAACTCCTTCTTATCTACAGGAGTTACCTTATCCATTTTTGATATGCTTTACCGGAATAATGAGGGTATTGCAAGAAGTATGCCTTAAAACACTTTCAGCCACGCTACCAATCAAAATCCGGTTCAGGCCCGTTTTGCCATGGGTACCCAATACCAGTAAATCGGCTTGTAATTCATGGGCCCTGGCCACCACTCTCTCTGCGGGATATCCCACCTCAGTAGAGAAATGAACATCCTTGCCCACAAATATCTGCTTTGCCTTCACATTCACTTGTTCAGCTTGTTGCTGAAGGGACTCCACAATCGCCGAATTATCATAAAGACCTGAAGCAGTTACCACCGCAATATCAATAACACTAAAGACGTGTATTTCAATATCCGGCATTGAATTGAGAAACTTTTGCGCTTGTTGCAATACATGTTCGCCAGCGGCGCTGTAATCGCATGATATGAGCACTTTCATCTTACATTACTTTTACTAAAAACTTATTGAATTCATAACGGGAAACAGCAACGCCTGCAGTTAAAGCCGCCATGCGGTCGAAAAACTTATCATCCACCATACGCATTTGTTCGTCAATTTCATCCGGCTTCTTTTCCGCAATTTTTTCAATTCTTCCTTCGCGGGCCTGAATATCTTTGGTAAGTACATCAACTTGTTCTCTTAGTGAAACAAACCTGTTTTGAAAATGCTTAGCCTGGTGCAAAATGTCTTTATCTCCTTTCCAATTGCTATTGATTTCTTCAAGGCGCGAGGAAAGAATAGCTAATTCTTCCACGTAAAATTCCAGTTCCCTTAACCAGTCAGTAGCCTGGTGATGCAGGATGTTTAGTGTCGTTTTCATATACATGTATTTTAGTGTTATAAAACTTCGCCGGTAATTGTGGGTCAAAGATGAGCAGATATGCGCTTTTAACTTTTGATCTATGTTATGGGCTGTCATGAAGTTCCTCATATCCTTCAATCACGGCTACCTGATATATATTCTGCCTTTTGCTAACAGCCATCATTAGCCCATCAGGCGGGTCAACTTATTTTTGTAGCGTTTGATTCCATATTAATGAATCTTTCACAATAAAATTCCCAGCCATGAATATTATACACTTCAACAATATATCTTTGAGCGACTTACCCGAAGTGGGTGGAAAAAACTCTTCGTTGGGTGAAATGTTTAACCGCCTGAACAAGTTGGGTGTGTTGGTGCCCGATGGTTTTGCCATTACAGCTTCGGCCTACCGCCATTTTTTGCGGAGTAATAATCTTGAAGAAAAGCTAACGGCTATTCTCGCCGGGTTGGATAAAGAAAACATGAGCAACCTTCCTGAAACAGGCAAGGCATGTCGCGATTTAATAACAGGCGCCAAAATGCCGGCTGAGTTGGTTCGGTCCATTAGTGAGGCTTATAATGCATTTGCCAAAAATGAAAAGGAGCCATTTTCCGTAGCGGTCCGCAGCAGTGCAACGGCCGAGGATTTGCCAACCGCAAGTTTTGCCGGCCAGCACGAGTCATATTTGAATATCGTGGGTGCCGACCAGGTAGTTGAAGCTTGTCAGCTTTGTTATGTCTCTTTGTTTTATGACAGAGCCATTAAATACCGGGTTGATAATGGCTTTGAACACATGCAGGTGGCCCTGTCGGTAGGCGTTCAAAGGATGGTGCGCTCAGATCTTGGTAGTTCGGGCGTGGCTTTTACCCTTGAACCGGAGAGTGGCTTTCGCAATACCGTTTACATCACCGGTTCATGGGGGTTGGGAGAAAATATAGTGCAGGGAGCGGTTGAACCTGATGAGTTCCTGGTGTTTAAACCAACCCTGGAAGAAGGATTCCATGCCATTGTTAAGAAGAAACTGGGAGAGAAAGAAAAGACCATGGTCTATTCCGAAAATAGCAGCGCAGGTAAAAGCACACTCAATTTAGGTACCCCGCAGGATAAAAGAAACCAATTTGTGCTGACCGATGCTGAGGTTCAACAACTGGCGAACCGGTGCTGCATTATTGAAAAACATTACAAATCGCCCATGGATGTTGAATGGGCCAAAGACGGCCTGAACGGTAATTTATATATAGTACAAGCAAGGCCCGAGACTGTGCAGAGCCAGAAAAAAGGAAATATTGCCAAATCGTTTAGCCTAAAAACCAAAGGTAAAATAATTTGTAAAGGAACTGCCGTTGGCAAAAGCATTGTTAGTGGGAGAGCCTGCATTATTAATTCACTCAACGATGGCTTTAAACTTCAGCAAGGCGACATTATTGTGGCCGATATCACCAATCCCGACTGGAATGCTTTATTAAAAAAAGCCGTGAGTATAGTTACCAATAAAGGGGGACGCACCAGCCATGCATCGATTATAGCCCGTGAGCTGGGCATACCGGCCATAGTAGGCACCGGTGATGCCACCGGCGTTATACACGACGGGCAAATGATAACGGTAAGCTGCGCCGAAGCTGAAACGGGCCATGTTTATGATGGTAAACTGGAGTGGGATGAAACAGAAATTAACCTGGCCGACGTGCCTGAAACAGATGTGGCTCCCATGCTCATACTCGCACATCCCGACCGGGCATTTGAGTTGTCGTTTTATCCAAACAGGGGTGTAGGGCTGTTACGTATGGAGTTTATAATCAGCAACTCCATTGTGGTACACCCTATGGCACTGGTTAAGTATAACAAGCTACCCGATGGCCCTGACAAAACGGCCATTGCACATATTACGCAGGGCTATCGCAACAAAGAGCAATATTTTACAGATAAGCTTTCGCTGGCCGTAGCCCAGGTGGCGGCTGCATTTTATCCGTACGATGTTGTTGTGCGCATGAGCGATTTCAAAACCAACGAATACGCAGCGCTTACCGGCGGCCGGTATTTTGAACCTGAGGAAGAAAACCCAATGCTGGGTTTCCGTGGGGCATCGCGGTATTACAACGACCGGTACAAAGAAGGTTTCAGGCTGGAGTGCGAAGCTATGAAAATAGTGCGCGAAAAAATGGGGTTCAGAAATGTTAAGCTGATGATACCTTTTTGCAGAACCCTTGAAGAAGGGAAAAAAGTGGTTCAGTTGATGGACGATTTTGGATTGCGAAGAGGCGAATACGGCCTGGAAATTTATGTGATGGTTGAAATACCCAGCAACGTTATATTGGCCGAAGAATTTGCAAAAATTTTTGATGGCTTCTCAATCGGCTCCAACGACCTTACTCAGTTAACCTTGGGCATAGACCGAGATTCAACCATTGTAAGCAGCTTATTTGACGAAAGAAATGACGCGGCCAAATGGATGATTTCTACTGCTATACGCAAGGCAAAGAAAACCCACACCAAAATTGGTTTATGCGGGCAGGCGCCAAGCGATTACCCCGAATTTGCTCAGTTTTTAGTTGAACAAGGTATCGACAGCATTTCATTTAATCCAGACGCACTTTTAAAAGGTATTGAAAATATAAGCCAGGCCGAGCGGAACATTCTGCCTGTAATTTTTTAAAAAACTAAATCTCTTAAAATATACAATCATGAGCACAGAAAACCTCAACAAAAGAATAGGCATTTGGCTGGACCATACCAAAGCACACTTTATTGACTTAAGCAAGGGTATTACCGTTGTAGAAACGGTTCACTCGGACAAAGAATCTGAAGTTCGCTTTAAGGGCGAAACAGGTAATGGAATATCGCTGGGCAATAACCGTTCAACCAATAATGAAAATCATGTACACAATCGCCAACAGCAAATAATACAAGGGTATTATCAAATACTAAGCGACCGTATAAAAAATTATGATGACATTTTGCTCTTTGGTCCTACCGGCGCCAAAGATGAACTTTACAACAAGCTATCTGCAGATAAGCACTTCGCCAATAAGGTTATCAGGGTTGAATCGGCCGATAAACTTACCGAGAACCAAATGGTAGCACAGGTTAAACAATTCTTTAACGTTTAATACTCTCAGCACAGGTTTTACTGACAAAAGGCCAGCCTAAACGCTGGCCTTTGTTATTAATTGATAGAATAAATAGTTTGGCAAACAGGTGATAAAGGCATATGATTTTTACTCGTATCTTAAAGCCTCAATCGGATTAAGATTGGCCGCCTTGCGCGCCGGATACCAGCCAAAGAAAATGCCAATGATAGTGCATACAGCAAAAGATATAAGAATAGACTCGGCAGTTACAACGGTTCGCCAACCGGCAAAGTAGGTAATAAGGCGTGTAACAATTAAACCGGTAACAATTCCTATAACCCCGGCTACAAGACTAATAACAAGCGCTTCAATCAAAAGCTGCCACATAACATCAGCAGAGGTAGCTCCTATAGCCAGGCGGGTACCGATTTCGCGGGTGCGTTCGGTAACTGAAACGAACATAATGTTCATAATGCCGATGCCACCTACCAGCAACGATATACTTGCAACGCTGGCCAGCAGTAAAGTAAGTACTTTTGTAACGCCCTGCGCGGTTGCCATTAAATCAGACAGGGTTCTAACCAGGAAATCATCCTGGTCAGTGGCCGCCAGGTGATGACTGGTGCGTACACAATATTTAATTTCGCTCACGGCTTTGGGTATGTCCTCACCGGTTTTTGCTGAAACAAAAATAACGTTTACGTAAAGCGATTGAACCATCCGGTCCTGAACGCAGGTATAAGGTGCTATGATGATATCATCCTGGTCCTGTCCAGTGGCGCTTTGTCCTCTTTCATTCTGTACCCCAATAACTTTTAACGGAATACCGCCGTCAATAATTGTCTTACCCACAGGGTCTTCGCCCCCGGGAAACAGGTTATCTCTAACTGTCTTTCCTATAATACAAACTTTACTTATGTTTTTCAGGTCTTCATTCAAAAACACGGTCCCTTCGGCGGCCCATATTCCGCGAAGCGGGAAATACTCAGGAAGCACTCCTACCGTTCGAGTACTCCAGTTATTGGCACCATGTTTTACCTGTTGTGTAACTGCCACCAAGGGCGAGCAATACTTTGTGGCACTGCTGTAACGCTTTATCATTTCCACATCCTTGTATTCAAGGGTAAGTCCGCCCTGGCCCATTTTTACTCCATTCACCATTTTAGGATTTGGCGCCACGATAATCATATTACTGCCCAGACTGTTAATGCGCGCCGTAATATCTTCCTCAGAGCCTTTACCTATCGATTCCATCACAATAACGGCCGCCACACCTATAATAATGCCCAGCATCGTTAAAAAGGTGCGAAGCCCGTTTTTAAAAAGCGCTCTAAACGCGGTTATGACAAGATTGAATATGTTCATTTTACTGCATTTGTTTCATCAAGTACGGGCAATTTTGCGCGCTCTTCGGCAGCATTTTTTACATGTTCGCTTACAACATCCGAAATAATCTGACCATCCCGGAAAACAACTTTCCGTTTTGCAAAATCAGCTATGTCGTTTTCATGTGTTACCAATACTACGGTGGCACCCTTCTCATTCAAGCCCTGAATAATAGCCATAATATCAAAGCTGGTACGGGTATCGAGGTTACCGGTGGGTTCATCGGCAAAAATTATCTTTGGGTTATTCACTATGGCCCGGGCAATAGCTACCCGTTGCTGTTGTCCACCACTTAATTCATTGGTTTTATTATTTACTTTTTGTTCAAGACCGACCTGTTTTATGGCTTCCATGACCATTTCCCGCCTTTGCGCGCGGCCATATTTAAAGCCATAGTATAACAACGGAAGTTCAACATTTTCGAAGGCCGTGGTACGGGGCAGCAGGTTGTATGATTGAAAAATGAATCCAAAAAAATCGCGCCGTAATAAAGCCAGTTCCGTATTATTCTTTTCAGTGGTATCAATACCATTAAAAATATATTTTCCCTTACTAGGCCGGTCCAGGCATCCCAGCATATTCATAAACGTTGATTTACCCGAACCCGATGCCCCCATAATGGCCATTAATTCCCTGGGGTAAACATTAAGATTAATGCCACGCAACGCACTGAAGGTGGTTCCCCCCGTAAGGAACGTTTTCCAGATATCCTTCACTTCAATAATGGGTTGTGCCGCGCTGTCCATGTTCAATGCCATTTATTTCCCTCCCGGACGTGCGGGTTGCTGAGGAGCTTTGGGTTGTGTGGTATTTGGTAATAAACTCTTTAGTTTTTGTTCCTGTTCTTTCCTGATACCGGTTACTATCTTCATCCCCTCCCTTATATCTGCTCCTTCTATCTCCGCCATTACACCATCGTCCAAAATTCTGCGTACGGTATCACAGTACATCATTGTTCCTTTCATATCATTGCACCGGTTGTTCGAAAAACCTTTGGAAGCAGAGTCGCAGAGCACCCAAATTGTTTGCTTGTTATGGTCGGCCGATGGAACTGCGGTATCGCTGGCAACAGGATTAAACAAAAGTGCCGTCATGGGTACTACTAACACATTTTTGTGGACTGCTACCTTAATAGTTGAAGTTGCGGTCATACCGGGCAATAACGTCAGGTCTTCATTAAACAGGTTAATCATCACATTATAGGTTACCACGTTTTGGTTCATGATAGACTGCTGCCGCACCTGGAAAACGGTACCGTGATATATCCGGTCGGGATATGTTTCTACCGTAAAATCGACATCCTGTCCCGGCTTTACCCAACCAATATCAGCCTCATCAATATTGGCAGTTACCTGCATGATGTGCGGGTCGTTGCCAATGGCGAATAAAGTGGGAGTATTAAAACTGGCAGCCACCGTTTGGCCTACAGTTACTGCGCGATTAATTACCGTGCCTTTAATCGGAGCCCTGATAGTAGCATAATCAAGGTTTTGTTTAGCCCTTACCAAATCGGCCTTAGCCGACTCCATTGTGCTTAAAGCCCCTTCGTAACTTGCTTCCTGCACATCGTAATCGCTCTGGTCAACTGCCTTTCGGGCAAGTAGTTCTTTATATCTTTGAAACTCTTTTTCCTGTTGAGCCAGTGCGGTTTTAGCTTTGTAAAGCGCTGCTTTTGCATTGGTAACCTCGGTTGCCAGGGGTATAGTATCTATCATGGCAATTACCTGGTTAGGCACCACGTGGTCGTTGAAATCTACAAAAACCTGGGAAATGATGCCTGAAACCTGTGTGCCCACATTAATTACTAATGAATCGTTCAGGTTACCGGTGCAGGTAATACCGTATGTAATATCACCGCGCTTTAAATCAACGGTGCTGTAATGCACCTTTTCCGACTTTGTATACCGGAAGTAAAAATAGAGCCCGGTACCCCCACCGGCCAGAACAATGGCTATTACAATCAAAATTATTTTTACACTCTTTTTCATATCAGCTATTAAAATGTGATGGGAACACCTTTATAATAATCCAGAATTTTAGAATTGAACAACAACCCGTATTTGGCCTGCAGCAAATCTGAAAGCGCCTTGATATAGGAGTTTTGTTGTAATATCAGATCAGAAGCAATCATTTTTCCCTGCTGATACTTAACCACTGATATATCGTATGCCGATTTATTTGCCTCTACTTCTTCACTGGCCGACTGATATTGTGCTGCCGAATTTTGAGCATTGGTATAAACCTGCTCAATGGTTTTGCGCAGATTTACTTTAGTAAGCTCTTCGTTTAACGCCGCATTATCCAGGTTTACCCGTTGCTTTTTTACGTTGTTGCGCACCTGCAGATAGTTAAGGATTGGAATGGAGAGGCCTAATGAAAGCGTTCCGTTTAAGTTATCGCCAAACTGGTTGCCGAAAGGATAGTTACTTACAGTTGTTAGTTGCTGAGGAACATTACCCACCACTATAGCAGATGGGTTGCCCTGCAAATAGCCGATATTTTCCAAGGTGTTGGTAGTAGTGGTACTACTTTGTTTGGCGGCACTTGAATAATCGGTACCCATGCTTCCTTTTAGCATTAGCTGTGGATAATAAGCCCCTTTGGCAACGCGTAGGGCATAAGCAGCACTTTGCGTTTTTAATGAATAAGACCTGATGACCGGTTGAAATGAAAGGCTTTGCGTATAAATACTGCTTATATCTTCAAGTGGTTTTTGTTGAGGCTCAACAGTAGTGTTATAGTCAATATCAAAAAAATCGCTAACCGAAATATTCATCAGTTGCTGCAAATTTACTTTGGCAATTTTCCACTGGCTGACTGCATTCACCAACGTATATTTATCGGTACTCATCTGCGACTTAATCTGCAATAAATCGCTTTCTGTTTTCTTTCCTACATACTCCAGGTCTGATGTTGTTTGTAGCTGCACACTATCAGCTGATATCAGGTTACCCGCAATTTTTATGGCTTCACCGGTATAAAGTATTTGCAGAAAATCATTGATAACACTGATGGTGAGATTAAATTTTGCATCCTCCAAATCGTATTTAGATGATTGCCATGTCAGCTCATTTTGCTTTATCGTATTCAGATACTGAAGTCCGTTAAAAATATTTTGTGAAAGGCTGAGACCAACGCTGGTAGTCCACACGGTGCTGGTCTGGTACAAATCAGTTACCGGGTTTACCATGCGGCCAACACCCATGCTTTCGCCAACACTGCCATTAATAGCCGGAAGAAGATTATTCCTGCTTTGTTTCAGGTTAATACGATTCAATTCGATTGTATTAACTGACTGCCGAAGGTTGAGGTTGTTAGTGATTGCGCTATCAATACATTGCTTCAAAGACCAGCCTGAAACGCCCTGCGCTTTACACCCTGCGGTTAGCAAAACCATAAATCCTATTGCCAAAAAAATTTTACCCTTAGTCATAATTTTCGCTCCTGAAAACGGTTGCGACAAAGCAACGTTGTATTGGTTTATAAAACACTGACTGATGTTGCAAGCAGGCTTGATTTTTATCAGCATTCAATAATGGCGAACTGATGCTTGTCATTAATTAACTGAACCATGCACAGTATCTTTGATATGTCTGTAAAAGTTAAAACTCATTTTATGGAATCAACAAGCGCAAGTCAGGTCCTGACGCATGATTCCCCCCATATAGTACATTTAAATGTCTCCAGTTCTGCGTTCGCAAACCAGGGCTCCATACCTCAAAAATATACCTACGAGGGCGAGAATGTCAATCCTCCCATTGAAATCGGAACTCTTCCAAAACATACTCAAAGCCTGGCGTTAATTGTGGATAGCCTGGATAATACAGCGCGTTTATGGACACACTGGATAGTTTGGAACATCCCTCCCATACATCATATTAATGAAAATTGCGTACCAGGAACGCAAGGACTGAACGACTTTTGGGAGCATAACTACGAAGGGCCCAGTGCTCCTAAGGGCGTTCAGAAGTATATCTTTAGGGTGTATGCACTTGATTGTATATTGCATGTGAATGGCCTTTGTCAAAGAACCGAGCTGGAATTATCGCTAAAAAACCACGTACTTGGATATGGCCAGCTATCAGGAGTTTATGACTGGCACAACCGGGCATAAATCATGCGTAAATATCGGGAGCCATGCCGTGGGTTACGGCGGCGGGCTGATTCTTTGTGTAGGTACCTGCTAACTCACCATAACCAATTACATGGTCTTTCATTGCCCGCATTACTTCATATTTGGTTGAACTGAAATGCATATTAAGGCGTGTATTAAGTGCATACACTTTAAAAAAATAGGAGCGTGTATCGCCGGGAGGGCAAGGGCCGTGGTAGTGATGCCGCCTGAAAGCATTTAAACCCTCAACGCCCGGTATAGCACCTTCGTTAATTTTTAATGTGGGAGAAATATCCCAAACCAACCAATGCACCCAGGTATCGACCGGTGCTTTCGGGTCCTCCATCATTAAAACAAGGCTGCGCGTTTCTTTGGGAATTTTGTCGAGTTGAAGCGGGGGGCTGATGTTTTCTCCATCCGGCGTGTATTTGGCAGGAATTTTTTCCATGTGCCTAAATGCCGTACTCTTTACAATAATCGGTTGAACAGCCGAAGCCGAGGTTGTTACAAATAAGGATTGGGGGGTTAACATATGTCTTGTTTTAGTGTTATCTATAAACTTAATTACTGCAAATTTCGTAATCACTTTCTCCATATTCAATGCTTTCGGTCATCTGCTTCAATGAACTTTATCACTCGTAAAACCACGAAAGAATTTAAAGCAAAATTAGCAATAAAATGATTCACATAATTTAATGTAAATCAATACAATACACACCAAATTTTCTTCCATAAAAACCCGAAAAAAGTCCGGTTTTTTATTTGAAACCAGCCTTAAAACAGGTAAATTGAAGGATAAACCAATTATAAAAATGGAAGAGAAGATCATACCGGTTGATATGAATGAGCACATGAGAAGAAGGCCCGCTATGTATATTGGCGGTACCGACGAAAAAGGAATCCGGGCCATGCTGGTAAACACCCTGGTGGAGTTTATGGAGTTGTATAAATCTGATAGCTTCCTTTTCACCTTTCAGCTTTATGTAGATTCCATAGCCTTGGATTTTGAAGGGGCCTTTGACCCCGGTGAAGTGGTACAGATATTAACAGTTGACTCGAAGGGCAAATTCAATATGCGCGCTTTAATAGCTTTAAGCCATAAATTTGAGATGTACACCGGTGATACCTGCATAGCTTTTATGGCAGGAAAATGTTCAGGCCACACTGAGCTGCGTTTAGGTCCGCAAAACAAACTTCGCTTCAGTTTTCAATTGGATGAAAGCATTTTCAATTCGGTGCACCCTGATTTCCATGAATTAAGTACCGAACTCAGGCAATTTGCCATGCTTCACCGGGGCGCCCGTGTGTTGGTTAAAGAGCAACGGGAGGTGCTGCTCAGTCAAAATTATTATCACTATCCCGACGGGATTAAAAAGCTATTTGAAAAAGAGATGCATAACAAATACAGCGGCTGCGCCGGCCATGTGTTTATTGATACGCATACCAAGGCCTATTCCTATCAATTGGGCATTGGCTTTCAACGGGCATTTTGGAAGAGCGACATTTTGTGCTTTGCTAATGAAAAGGAAACTTATCAGCACGGCTCGCATGTAGAGGGAACTTTGTTGGGGATTATAAAAGCGCTAAAAGTATACGCTGCCAGGCATCCGGATATGATTTACAAATTCCCTCTTTCAAAAATTAAGCAGGCCTTTGTACTGGTTTTAGCGGTGCGCGGTGAAATTGAATGGGAAGGATGCACAAGAACTAAAGTGAAAGTGCCGAGAATAAAAAGGGAAACAAGCGAGCTTGCCTACAAACTGGTGTTGAGTTACCTGCATGAGCACCCCGGGTTGGCAGATAAGTTTTTGGCGAAGTTTTATTTGGGCCGCTCGGCGCAAACGGCGCCCGCGCTAACACATTGCCGTATGGCTTGCCTGGTAGCCGGCAAACCCTTACCGGCACCGGTACCGATACCCGTTAAATTAGCATAGCCGGGTCCAACCAGGATAATTTCGCAGAAATTCGCTTTATTGCGATACGCTTAGCTATACATGAAAAAGAAATTATTGCTTACCGGAGCATCAGGTTTTTTGGGTTATCATTTGCTGAGGGTATTTGCCAATGATTGGCAGATTTACGGGCTTACGCATTCAAAAGGTTTTGATTTTAAGGGAGCGACGGCCGTTAACTGTGATATCACTAATTACATCGAGCTCGGCAACTATTTTGATGATATTGAACCCGATGCAGTAATTCACGCTGCAGCAATAGCAGATGGGAATTTCTGCCAGCAAAATCCCGAAATGTCGTACAGTATTAATGTGGATGCAGGAAAAAACCTGGCCGGTATCTGCTGCGACTTTCAAATCCCTTTTGCTTTCACCTCTACCGATTTGGTATTTGACGGAAAAAAGGGCATGTATACTGAAGAGGATGAAAAAAATCCGCTGAGTATTTATGGGGAACAAAAAGCTACTGCCGAAGATGAGATATTGAAAATATATGCCGATGCCACAGTCTTCAGATTACCGCTGATGTATGGGTACCCCGAAGCCAGTGCAGGGAATTATACAGGCAAGTTCATAAATCAAATTAAAGCAGGCGAAACCGCAATTTTGTTTAACGACGAATACAGAAGTGCAGGCAGTGCTAAAAATATAAGCGAAGGCATATTACAGTTGTTAGGTAAAACTTCGGGCATTATCCATTTGGCCGGGCCGGAACGACTATCGCGTAGTGAATTTGGCAAAAAAATTATAACCGCTTTTAATCTGAACCCCGGCCTGGTACAAGAAACCAGCCAAAAAAATGCAAAAAACATGGCTCCCCGCCCAGCCGATGTTTCGTTTGATATAAAAAAAGCCATACATTTAGGCTTCGCCCCCAAAAACGCCGACACGGAACTGGGACTCATTGCAAACGGAAAATATATTTAATTGAAGCGCTTTTTAGGCTTATCGCTATTGTTTTTGGCCGTACGCCTGTATGCCCAGGATGAGCCTTTGCTTAAACCCGGGCGGATTATTTTTTATAATGTAGAGAACCTGTTTGACACCGTTAAGGATGCCGAAAAACATGATGAAGAATTTCTGCCCACCGCCAAAACCAAATGGGACACCAAAAAATACCAGGTAAAGCTCGACCATATTTCGAAAGTGCTGGCGGCTATGTTAGATTCCATTCAACCCATTGCCATCGGTTTGTCGGAAGTAGAAAACCGGAAGGTGATTGAAGACCTGATTTCGCAACCGGCTTTGCAAAAATTTAATCTCGGCATTATTCATCATGAATCGCCCGATGAGCGCGGAATTGATGTAGCCTTGTTGTATAATAAAGACGTGCTTTCGGAAGTGTTCGATGCTTTTTTAAGAGTTGAGTTTAGCTTCGACACTGCAGATAAAACGCGCGATATAGTTTATTTTAAAGGATACATGACCGAGGAGTTTCCCATTTACTTCTTTGTTAACCACTGGCCCAGTCGCCGGGCAGCCAATGGCGACAGCGAGAAGAAAAGACTAACGGCCGCCACGGTGCTGAGGGCCAAAATAGATGACATTTATAAAGGCGACCCCATGGCGCGTATTGTTATTATGGGCGATTTTAATGATAACCCCGATGATAAAAGCCTCACCTTTCTATGTTCGGGTAATTACAAGTATCCGCTCAATCAAAACCTGGTAGACCTGATGAGGCTGCCACAATCAAGGCACGAGTTTACGCTCAAATACCATGAACAAAGGGACTTGTTTGACCAATTTATTGTTTCCAAAAATCTGCTCACCTCCGACAATCCTTACTACATCAAAAACTCGGCCACACATATTTTTAAACCGCTATGGATTATGTACGATGATCCTAAATACGGGTTGGTACCCAGCCGCACTTACCTGGGCACCTATTGGGTAGGTGGCTATAGCGACCACTTGCCGGTGTACATTGATATTTTGTTTCATTAATACAAATACATTTTTTGCCGCTCAGGCACTGAGGAAAAGTAAAGAAATACAGGGGAGTTATGGATGTGGTCTTCAAAAAAACTTTTTGTCCTTCGCGCCTTTGTGGCAGGATTGCTTGTGTGCTTAAAAAATGAGGTGAATTTTGGGCGTATTAAACTATGTTTGCCGGCAGTTGTCAAAAAAACCAAACTCATCATAGCGCTATGAAGAAGATATCTCAACTAACGGCTGTCATTTTCGCAACTCTTTTGTTTGTTGCAACAGGATGTAAAAAAGAAACAACTACTACCACACCGGTGGTAACCGGTAACTTATTTGGCTTCGTTACTTTAGAAGATCAGTATGGAAGTAAAGTTCTGTCGGGTCTTGGTAGTACTACGGTTACGCTTAATACGCCATCGGGTACGGTATTGACAACCTCGCCCGATTCAACCGGAAAATACACCTTTAATAATATCGTTCAGGGGCAGTACACTATTAGTTTTACAAACCCCGGTTATGGTGCTATGTTAAACACTGACCTTGGTTTTTTAGGGGAAGGTAATATTGACCACGATGCCAAACTGAGCGCCATTCCTAATTTTACCGATTCTATTCTCTATTCTCCTACCGATAGTGCGGGTAATGTTATTCTGCAAGGCATATTTTCGGGTACCGATACCCGTAAAAGAACAGTAGCTGTTTTTGTTGGCAACTCTCCGGCAGTGTCAGCACTACCGGCCAATTATCTGAATTATTACACTACTACAGCCAACAATAACCTGACCACTTTCACAGTAAAGATTCCGGTGGCCGATTTAACCGATTTGGGGTTTGGTAGTGGTTCAACCGTTTATTTTGCGGCTTACGGCGCGGCAACCAATTTTGCCAGTACATCAGATGCAGAGGATTACACCAATACCGGGCGCCTGATGTTTACCGCCCTAAGCAGCAACTCAAGTACGGCAAGTATCCTGTTGCCTTAAGCAGCTGTTAACCATTAAAATAGATTTTACTACAAAGGTGTTGTTTGTGGCCACCCTTTGTGACCTTAGCGGTTAAGTGTATTTACTTTCTTCAATTTTAAACCGCTTTTTAAGCCGGATATTCGAAGTAATTTCTTTCGGTTTCGTACAGGCGAACCTTCAGGTCGTATTTTTCGGGTAAGCGTTTCCGCAACAGGTGGTAAATAACTATCACGATATTTTCGCCCGTTGGGTTAAGGTGGCTAAACTCGGGGCAATCCAGGTTCAGGTTCCTGTGGTCAAACCGCTCGGTTACTTCTTCGGTAATAAGCTTATTAAGCAGACCCAGGTCTATTACATAGCCGGTTTCAGGGTCAATCTCTCCAACCACTTTTACATCCAGCCGGTAGTTATGCCCGTGGTAATGCGGGTTGGCACATAGTCCGAAAACCTCTTTATTTTTCTCATCACTCCAGTCTTTGCGATAAAGGCGGTGTGCTGCGTTAAAAGTTACTTTGCGGAAAGCGGCTACTCTGTTCGACATTTTTAATTAAGTTTTACAAGGCCGGACTGGCCTCATAAATGCAAAAATACGAATTACGGTTCCGTCGTTTACATCAAAATAAGAAAATGACTGGCGCGAACGCAACCCCGGGGCTAAGCAATAAACCTGATATTAAATCAACAGCGCGATTGTTTCTATGATAAAAAATATCAATTTTACATAGGAATCGCCATTTAGAAATGCAAAAACGTATGAGTTTACTGCAGGTTATTAAAAGTTTAATCAAGCTCACTAAGGCTGAAGAGGTATTGGTGTCGCAATTATTTAAAGAAAAGCTCTACAGAAAAGGCGAATATTTTTTAGAAGAAGGTAAAATCTGCAACCTGGTGGGGTTTGTCGATAAGGGTATAATGCGTTATTACATTAATGACGAAGGAGAAGAAAAAAACTACGACTTTGCACAGGAAGGACAATTTGTATGTGACATGGAAAGCTTTGCTCCCCAAATCCCGTCACGTAAAACAATTCAGGCATTGGAAGACGCCACTCTTTTTGTGATCTCATATGATAAGTTGCAGGAATTTTATTCAAAGCTCAGATATGGCGATAGGTTCGGGCGATTAGTCATTGAACAGGTATTTGTCCGGACCTTGCAAGACCTGAATTCGTTTTATACCGAAAGCCCGGAAGAGAGGTACAGGAAATTCCTTGATAAGCATTATGACATTGACCAAAGGATTTCGCAATATCATGTGGCTTCATATCTTGGTGTAAAACCACAGTCGCTAAGTCGCATCCGAAAAAGAATTTTAGGGAGAAAGTAATAAGTTAACCCGGGTGCATGAAACACCGGGCCGGTGAGCTGACCTTTGTATCATAATTAAAAACACACAATTATGACTACAAAGATTGCATACGTACTTGCCGGCCTCTTAGGCCTGGGCATGATTTTTATCGGCGGCCGTTTTATACTGGCGCCGCACACAGCCGTGTTGGGTTTCGGAGTAAATTTTGACCCGCAAAGCGATTATTCATTCTACTATACCAAAGGCATCCGCGATATTTTTTCCGGCTTGCTTATATGTGCTTTTGCCTTACGTAGAGACAGGATTTCTCTGAGCCTTGTACTGTTGCTGGGTACCATCATTCCAACTATAGATCTGACCATTGTACTAAGCAAAGACTATACCTCTATGTCAAACGCCATACCACATATCTCGGCTATCATTATGTGCGTTGGTATTGGCCTTGCATTGTTAATCACGAAACCATCTTTTAATCAAAAATTAAAAAGCACTATATGAAAATCATTCAATCAGCACGTAGTACAAATGAAAGTATTATGGAGTTTGAAATCGCTCCGGGTGAGAAAACCCCGATACATTACCACACCTTGTTTTCAGAAACTTTTGAGATTTTAAAAGGAACCCTGGAGGTGAGCAGAAACAGCGAAATAATCCAGCTAAAAAAAGGTGACCGGATTACCATTAAACCATACGATAAGCACCACTTTAATAACACTTCAGAAGAAGAGTGCGTCGCTAAGATTACAATAAGTCCCGGAAACCTGAATTTTGAAAATTCCCTGCTTATTTTCCGCGGCCTGGTTCGAGATGGTTTATCCAATAAAAGCGGTATACCAAAAAGATTTTCAGACCTGGCATTATTCGTTTTTTTAAATAATTCCCGGATGGTAGGATTTCAAAAAGTAGCTGAGCCATTATTTAATTATATTGGTAAAGCAGCTATTAAAAAAGGCCGGTTAGAAGTATTATTACAAAAATATGGCAAGCAAACAATCTAAATCAAACTACCATGAACAATAACAAAATAACAACCACCGGACCACATGACGGCCAATGCTTGTCGTGGGCGGGCGGCAACTACCGGATAGTGATCTCCGGCGAGCAAACGGGCGGCGCATACGCCGTAATAGATATGGTTGTGCCACCCAACAATGGCCCCAATCCTCATGCTCACGCAGGTTTTCAGGAGTCCTTTCACATATTGGAAGGTGAGATAGAGTTCAAAACCGAAGAAGGAGCCTATACAGCCGTAACAGGCACTTTCGTTAATATCCCTTTGGGCGGTATGGTACACTGTTTCAAAAACAAAACTGATAAAATAGCACGGTTATGGTGCGTAGTTGTACCTGCAGGCTTAGATGGATTTTTTAGTGAGTTAGGCAAACCCGTGGAGCAAGGCGTAATGTTGCCCATGCCTCCACCCCCGGGGCCTGAAGATATGGTGCGCATTAAGGCAATAGCTGAGAAGTACGGGCAAGTGCTTTATCCGCCTGATTACCTGGATAAGCCTGGTGAGTAAAGTGTTTTACACTCTTGGGTTTAATCTCGTGCTTCGCTCAATATACACTTTACGTAAAGGATTGAAAGCCCTTTTAGGGCCAGCAAAACCATTCTCCTGCCAGATGGAAGGGAGCTATAACGTAATTTTTCTGCCGTCCTGCAAAACAACTTCTCCATTCTCCAAAAGCGCTTTAAGCTTTTCGAGATTAGCGGCAACCGCCTTTTTTACAAACGGCTTAATAAGGGGGCCAAGCAAAAAAGGTGCGGCAATTTGCCAGGTGTCAATTACTTTGGTTTCCTGTCCCATACTTATAAGCTTAAAACGCATGTTCAGTTTACGCTCCGGTGGCAGGGTTTCGATAGCAATAATATCGTGGTAATTCAATTCAACAATCCTGTAGTTCTGCTCATCGTTTTTTCGCACCTGGTGAAAAGTAGTTCCTACTGAAATGCTGCCGGGTGCTGTTTTTTTTACAGACAACAGGTAATACTTCCACTTCGGCATATTTTCAAAATCCATTAGAAAAGCAAATACTTCGCTAACAGGCCGGCGGATTATAATTTCATTATCAAAATTAATTCCTGTAAAAAGCTTGCTAAGATTCAGCATTATATCCGGATGAGTTGAATAAAATTATCGTCGTTAATTTCGAGATGCTTCGGTGATTTCGTTTCTTTAATATTAAAGTCTTCTGCAAAGAATACAGTTCCACCGGAAATTTTTAAAGTGGATAAAGCTGAAAAGTTTCTTTTTGATTTAAGAACGCGTTTGGAAGTTAAGTCAATAATCACCACCGAAAATCTGACATCGCTTCTCCATTTACCCAAAACCTCTACCTCTATTAACGCGCAAAACTTATCGTCTGTTACAATATCATCTTCTAACAGATACCTTCCCGGTAATTGAATATTATCTAAACAGAAACTTGCCTGCCAGGGTCCACCGAAACTCAAAAACTCCTCTTCATCCAAGGATTTGAGAAGTTGATTATTCAGCAATTTAATCTCCATATGTAAAACTATACCTTATTAAGGCGAATCTCAAACAGCCAATGTGGGTAGAAAAACATTTCAGGTACCGGCCGGTGGCTTTGCCGAGACCTTCAAAGTTTAGCCCGGAATAGCCATGTAAATTCTGCATTTTCTTCTTTCAACCAAACAAATATTTGAAATTTAATTTTTTTTGAGTAAATTAGCTATTAATTTGATGAAAATGCATGTTAGAAGTGATATAGCATTACAAGTGGGGCAAAGAACTGTGTGCTCGCGGAGCGGCCGGGTAATTTTAACATATCGATACCTCAACGGATGCAAAAACAAGAACAGGGGGGTATTGGGGGTGGTTAATCTGAAACGGATGTCATTTTGTCCATGTTAAGTTTGAGATTTTGCCAAAAGACTTAGCATTGCTTAACATTCCTTAGCATAACTTAGCATTTCTTAGCATGCAATACCTGCCAATATGGCAAATATTAAAGAAAGATGCTCCGTTGTTCTTTGAAATATTGTTAGTTACTTTTTATCCTGCAGCACCGGTTTTGGTGGTGCCGGCTTAGGTTGTGGCTTTGGCGCAGGCCGTGGTTGCGGCTTTGGCTGAACGGGTTTGACTGATGGATTGGGAGCAGGTTGCACTTTAACCGGCTGGTTACCATTTTGCACCGGCTTAACTGGCTGCAATTGTATGGGCGCAGGTTGTTGCCTTCCCGACTCCCCATTTTGAGCAGGTGGATTAGGCTGGCCTGCAGGTTTGCCGTATTGCCCGGGTATCGGCTCTACTTTAACCGGCTGGTTACCATTTTGCACCGGCTTAATTGGCTGCAATTGTATAGGCGCAGACTGTTGTTTTCCCGACCCCTCATTTTGAGCAGGTGGATTAGGTTGCCCTATAGGTTTAACCGGTTCTGACTGAACAGGCCTGTTACCGGGTTCGGGCTTAGCCGGCGTGTTTGGAGTTAAAGGGACTCCAATTACGGGAGTTCCGTTTGCAGCGTTGTGGTGCGGCGGAGGCACCGGCTTTAGGTTTTGAACCGGGGTTATTTTTGTTGGAGTTGAAGGCTTTGATGTAGCCGGTGTAATATTGGGCTTATAAAGATTTAACTGGTTAGTGTTTGCCGCATGAGTAACCACGGGTTTAGGGCTACTGCTAATAACCACGGGTCTAACAGGCACCCCGGTTGCCTGCTGTACTTCATTAGGCTGCGGGCCCGAATTGTAAACCGTTTGGCTGCTTACATGGTGGTTATTGATAACCGTAACGCTGTTGTAGTTTACCGTGTTATAGTTGGGCGAATAGGCGTTGACCGTATAATTCGAAACATTGGCTTCCATTACCCGCTGCTGAGGAACATAATTCCAGTATTGGGCCGGCGGGCGGTAGCCATCGTAAGGAGTAATGCCGGGCTCAACAGGCGCCCAGCAATAGTATCCGCTGTATTGGCCCCAGGTAACCCAGGCAGGGCTCCATTCATTTCCCGGCACCCACATCCAACCGTACATCGGATCCTGAAACCAGCGGCCGTAATGAAAAGGTGCCCAACCCCAACTAAAATCTGAGGCCCAGGTCCAGCCGTAATCGGTATATACCCACTGGCCGTTGCTGTAGTAAGGGGCAAAATCGGGCCCTACGTTAGGCACCCAAACGTAACCGTAATTTGGATTATTCACCCAGTAACCGTAAGGACTCAGGTCGTCGTAAAATGTTTGATATGTAGGCGAATTGTAGTCAACATTATTATTGTAGTTGCTGTTATCGTCGTAAGTCCGTTGTTGCGGTGGTGGTGCCTGCTGTTGGCTATAATCCTGAACGGGCTGCGACTGAACCGTACTTTGCTGGGGAACTGGCGCAGGTGCCGGGCTGGTGTTTTGGTCGGTTGTATAAACGTTTGAGTTGGGGTTGGTATTTTGATAATTGAGGTTTTGCCTGCCACACGAGGCCAGGGCGCATAACAAGGCGAAAAAGAACAGGTTCTTCATGGGTTGGGTTGCTTTTGGGTGATCAACTTAATGCTGCAATAATAATAAGAGTTCATTTAGCCCGGCATACCTGCACCATGTTTTTAAGAACATACAACTTATTGATCTTTAAAACATAAACAATACGGTGTTCTGCTTTGTTAATGAGCCAAGAGGATAAAGCACCTTAAAACTGTATCTCATTAAAACTAAAATACAATCCGTACTTTGTCGTCTACCCTTTCAGTTTGTTTATTTGAAAAAACAACGTCATTTTAGAACCGAAATAGAAAACTATGAACATTAAAGAAGCACAGGATTTTAAGAATTACGCTGTAAAGCACCATGGCTTAAGCAGTATGCATTTAGAAAATTATCAAAAGAAAGTATACAGCGGAGGAAGTAAGATTGATAACCTTACCCGCACGGTTATTGAAGAGCGCCAAATGCCTTTTAGAGAGGTAGATGTGTTTTCGCGACTGATGATGGACCGCATTATCTTTTTAGGCACCCCTATTGACGATTACATTGCCGCTATTATACAGGCGCAATTGCTTTTTTTAGAGAGCAGCGACTCAAGAAGCGATGTGCAGATTTACGTGCATAGCCCCGGTGGCGAGGTTTATTCGGGCCTGGGTATTTACGATACCATGCAGTATGTAAACATGGATGTGGCTACTATATGCACCGGTATGGCAGCTTCTATGGCGGCCGTTTTACTTTGCGCCGGCGAAAAAGGCAAGCGCACTGCTTTAAAGCATGCACGCGTAATGATTCACCAACCGCTGGGAGGCATTGGTGGAAAAGCCAGCGAAATTGAAATTTCGGTTAAAGAGATTAGAAAGATAAAAGACGAATTGTACACTATCATCAGCGAACATTCGGGACAATCGAAAGACAAAGTAGCTGCCGACAGCGACCGCGATTACTGGATGGGTGCGCAAGAGGCCAAAGAATACGGCATGATTGATGAGGTGTTGATACGTACACCCAAGAAAGATTAATTCATAAGGTTACAACCAATTGTTGTATCTTTCGTAACCAATATTATTTGTACAAGGATTTATTATGAAGAAAGAAGCCGAACCAAGTTGCTCATTTTGCGGACGAAAGAAAAAGGAAACCCAGATACTCATTTCGGGTATTGAAGGGCATATCTGCGAAAATTGTGTAAGCCAGGCCCAGCAAATTATAGACGAAGAGTTATTTCAGAAGCATAAAAAGTTTCAGTTCAACTTACCGGCCACGGTTAAACCCCGCGATATCAAAAAGTTTTTGGATGGTTACGTGATTGGCCAAAACGATGCCAAAAAATACATTGCAGTGGCCGTTTACAATCACTACAAGCGCCTTAACCAGTTAAAGAGCGACGAGGTTGAAATTGAAAAAAGCAATATTTTGATGGTGGGCCAAACCGGAACCGGTAAAACCCTGCTGGCAAAAACCATCGCTAAGTTTTTGAATGTACCGTTTGCTATTGTTGATGCCACCGTGTTTACCGAAGCCGGCTATGTGGGTGAGGATGTAGAAAGTATACTTTCACGCTTATTACAGGTGTGCAATTATGATATTAATGCAGCTCAGCACGGCATTATTTATATTGATGAGATTGATAAAATTTCGCGTAAAGGAGATAATCCTTCTATAACGCGCGATGTATCGGGTGAGGGTGTTCAGCAGGCTATGCTGAAGTTGTTAGAAGGCACAGAAGTACTGGTTCCACCGCAAGGCGGCAGAAAGCACCCCGAGCAAAAAATGGTGAAGGTAGATACCTCTAACATCCTGTTTATTTGCGGTGGTGCTTTTGAAGGCATTGACAAGCTGATTGCACAACGCATGAACCAATCGAAAGTTGGTTTTAAGAAAGGGGATGAAAAAGAAGTGAACAAGGAAAATTTCCTGGCGCACATTTCGCCACTCGACCTCAGAACATTTGGATTAATACCTGAATTGATTGGTCGTTTGCCCGTACTGGTGCATTTAGACCCGCTGGACAGAGAAGCTTTAACTTCGATATTGACCGAACCAAAGAACGCTTTGCTGAAACAATACAAGAAGATATTTAAAGCCGACAATATTCAGCTGATGTTTGAAGACGACGCGATAGAGTATGTGGTAGAAAAAGCGCTTGAATTTAAACTTGGCGCCCGTGGCTTACGTTCTATCTGCGAAGCTATAATGACCGATGCCATGTTTGACTTACCTTCTGAACCCGGTGTAAAGGAGTTTACCATTACCAAAGAGTTTGTTGAAGGCCGTTTGGAGAAAACCAACGTAAGTAAGCTGAAGGCGGCTTAGAACAAACCGCAGCGATCAGGTATTTATAAAATATCACATTCATTCATTTTGCTTTTAGTCTCCTGTTCCGAATATTGCTTTTAACAAGACGGACAGATTTAACCGAAAACCATATTTAAAGCCCAGAGTAGAAACATAGTTAAAATATGTCTCACTATCAAACAAATTTCCATTTTAAAAATTTATTTGATTACCTTTAGTCTATAAAGTTCTTTGACATAGTGTAAATTTTTCGCGAAGGCCTGTGCTTCGAAAATGCTAAGCGTTCTTCAGATGCCAGTCCAACAGGCGGTGCACGGGATTGCGTTCTACAATTCCAAGTTCACATCCTTTTGCACTAGCCACCTTTTTCAGTACGTGCTTAAAGTGATGCGCGATGGAACCCACAAAATGAACGGGGTATTGCCGGTAGTTTTTATAGCAGCAAACATGGTGGTTAAAAAAATCGGTAAAGCCTTCCTCAGCCAGGCGGTCCATATATTCGGTATCAGTGGTTTCATTCATTACCTTG
>Ga0316217_10001779_pt1 | contig 27206 bp, 26 predicted proteins | sample 1anoAmetaG_FD_203633 | JGI IMG/M metagenome (GOLD analysis project Ga0316217, IMG submission 203633) | Freshwater microbial communities from Trout Bog Lake, Wisconsin, USA - 1anoA | ecosystem: Environmental > Aquatic > Freshwater > Lake > Hypolimnion/Profundal zone | place: USA: Wisconsin...
CGCCACCCTGCACCTCATGCTCGACGACGGGGATCACGCGGCCCTGGACCAGCTGGCCAGGGACCATACGGTGGTGACCTTCAGGGACCTGCTGCGGGCCATGCACGCCTCGCCCCAGCTGGGGCCCTCGGTCGGGACCCCCGATCCCGCCGCCCTGAAGGGTCTCAAGGAACTGGTGCGCCCGCGGGTCACCGGCGCCCACCTGGGGCCCGCCGGGCCCGGCGGCGGCCAGCCCCTGACCGTCCTGGGAACCGGCTTCAGCGGCGCCCCCGCCGGGTCGCTGCCGACGGTCTCAGTGGACGGGATCGCCGCCACCGGCGTCACGGTGGTGGACGACACCCGCATCAACGCCACCGTCACCGGGCTGGCGGCGGCCCCGGCCCACGTCTACACGGTGCGCACCGAACCGTTCCTGGAGGGCTCCGGCACCTACTGAGGCTTCAGGTGCAGGGCCAGGAAGCGCTCCATGGCCCCGTAGAACTCCAGCCGGTTCTCCTCGTTCTGGAAGCCGTGGCCCTCGTCGGCCTTGACCAGGTATTCCACCGCGACGCCGCGCTGCTTCAGCGCCGCCACCACCTGGTCGGATTCCGCCTTGTTGACCCGGGGGTCGTTGGCCCCCTGGGCGATGAACAGGGGGGTCCGGATCCGGTCCACGTGGAGAGCCGGCGACGCGGCGGCCAGCAGCTCCCTGTCCTTGTCCGGATCGCCCACCATCTCGTGCATCATCTCCAGGTAGGGCTTCCAGTAGGGGGGGATGGTCTGCATGAAGGTGAACAGGTTGGACACCCCCACGTAGTCCACCGCCGCCGCGTACAGATCCGGGGTGTAGACCACCCCGGCCAGGGTGGCGTAGCCGCCGTAGCTCCCGCCGTAGATGGCGATCCGCCCGGGGTCGGCGATGCCCTGGCGCACCAGCCACTGCACGCCGTCGGTGACATCGTCCTGCATGCTACGGCCCCACTGCTTGAAGCTGGCCTCCCAGAACTTGCGCCCGTAGCCGGTGGAACCGCGGAAATTGGGCTGGAACACCGCGTAGCCTCGGCTGGCCAGGAACTGCGCTTCGGAGTTGTAGCCCCAGTCGTCCCGGGCCCACGGCCCGCCGTGGGGGTTCACCACCACCGGCAGGCGCTCCGGGGCCACGCCCCTGGGCAGGGTCAGGTAGCCGTTGATGGTGAGCCCGTCCCGGGAGGTGTAGCTCACCGGCTTCATCTCGGCCAGGTCCTGCTCCTTCAGCCAGGGCGTGACCTCCGCCAGGAAGGTCAGCTTGCCGCTGGCGCGGTCGAACAGGTAGCGCCGGCCCTGGGTCCGGTCGTTGTAGGCGGCCACGATGAACTTGTCCTCGGCCTTGGTCTCGGCGGTGAACGCCAGTTCGTAGCCTGGCAGCCGGTCGCCCACCGTCTTGAACATCGCCTGGGTCTCCGGGTCGAGGAACACCCGCTGCTCCTTCCAGGTGGTGAACCGGATGGTGGTCAGGACCTTGCGCTTCCGGGAGTAGTTCAGGCCATCCACATCGACCTCGGGGTGCTCGAACAGCAGCCGGCCCTCCTTGGCGGTGGCCGGGTCGAACTCGAAGATGGCGGTCTTGTCCCGGCCCCGGTTGGAGGCCACGTACAGGCTCCGGTTGTCGAAGGTGAAGAACAGCGGCGCGACCGTCTCCTTGAAGCTGGTGGTGAGGAGGGTCCGGAACGGGTCGCTCTCCCGGTCGCGGAACAGCAGCGAGGTGCTGACCCCGTCGGTGGCGACGGCGACCCGCAGCCGGCCGGCGTGGTCGGTGAGCCAGCCGGTGATGTTGCCGGGGTTCCGGGCCACCAGATGCTCCTCGCCGGTCCTCACATCGATGCGGAACACATCGAACACCTCGGGATCCCGGCGGTTGTGGGAGACCAGCAGGTGCCGGTCGTCATCGGGCAGATCGTCCACCACCTGGGCGTTCACCTTCGCCCCCGGGGTCAGGTCCTTCAGCCCCCTGCCGTCCAGCCCCACGGAGACCAGATGGAAGTTCTCGTCGCCGCCGAAGTCCTTTTCATACAGGATCCGGTCACCCTTCCAGAAGTAGCCGGCCAGATCCCGGGCGGTCTCGGAGGTGACCCGCCTGGCCCGGCCGCCGGCCAGGGGCCGGATGAACACGTTCAGCCGGTTCCGGTAGGGCGCCAGCCACGATAGGTACTTGCCGTCCTGGGACAGATCGAACCCGCTCCGCTCGGGGTTGCGGAAGAAGTCGCGCAGCGGGATCTCCGCCGTCCGGGCGGGGGCCCCGGCCGCCGCGACCGAAAGCCCCAGGGTCAGGAATGGAATGATGGGTGTCTTCATGGTCGTCCTTGGATGCCCATGACCAGCATAGGACGGATCCCCCTTCGCGGGAAACGCGCGGGCGTCCGTCCCGGCTCGAGCCCCCAGGAAAAACCAGCGGCAAAAATAGTGATTAAATTAATTTTGATATCGCGTCACAATCTCCACGACTTTCGCACCTCAAGTTCTGTCAGACCAAACCAACGATCACCCGGCCAGTCCGGACCTTCCCTTTCCCGAGGCGATCCCTCGGGCTCCGGGCCCCCAGGGCCCCAACCCACGGCGTGAACCGCCAGGAGGAACCATGAACAACTCGGTCAAGGCAATGTTGCTCGCAGCGGCCGGCACCGGCCTGATGAGCGGCACCACCACCGTCCAGCCCATCACCGTGCCCGCCCTGAACGGCGGAACCCTGTCCGTGGCGAAGCTCGGCCAGATGCCGTCGCCCATCGCCGGGGACGAGAAACACGCCTGCAAGGGCATGAACAGCTGCAAGGGCCAGGGCGGCTGCGCCAGCTCGGACATGGGCTGCAAGGCCAAGAACACCTGCAAAGGCAAGGGCGGCTGCAAGACCAACATGTAGCCGGACGGCCGCGACGGGGGTGGGCCAGGCCGGACGGCCTGCCCGCCCTCGCTTTTCCTTCCAGCCCGCCAACGCGCATCCCGGGGGATCACAGTGACCGCCAACCCATTCAACGGATTCACCGAGTACGGCGTCGGCATCGGCCTGCGGATCCCGCACTACCAGCACATCCTCGAGCGCCGGCCGGTGGTGGACTGGTTCGAGATCATCTCGGAGAACTTCATGGCCGAGGGCGGCCGGCCCCGGGCGGTCCTGGAGCAGATCCTGGACCAGTACCGGGTGGTGCAGCATGGCGTCTCCATGTATCTGGGCTCGGCCGATCCGCTGGACCGGGAGCATCTGGCCCGGCTCAAGGCCCTGGCCCGGCGCACCCGGACCCCCTGGCTGAGCGACCACCTGTGCTGGGGCTCGGTGGACGGCCGATACACCCATGATCTCCTGCCCATGCCCTACACCTGGGAGGCGGTGCGGGTGACGGCGGCGAAGCTGCGCCAGGCCCAGGACACCCTGGAAGTCCCGGTGATCGTGGAGAACGTCAGCAGCTACGCCGAATTCCACGCTTCCGAGATGACCGAGTGGGAGTTCCTGGCCGAAGTGGTGGAGCGCGCCGACTGCGGCATCCTGCTGGACGTCAACAACATCTACGTCTCCTCCCGGAACCACGGGTTCGACCCCTTCGTCTACCTGGAAGCGGTCCCGGCCGGACGGGTGGCCCAGATCCACATCGCCGGGCATTCCAAGTTCGAGAAATACGTCCTCGACACCCACGACCACCCGGTCCTGGACCGGGTCTGGGATCTCTACGAACGGGCCATCGAGCGCTGCGGACCCACCGCCACCCTCCTGGAGTGGGACGACCGGATCCCGTCCTTCGACGAGGTCCACGCCGAAGCGCTCAAGGCCAACCGGTTCCTGCACGCCCCCCGGGCCGCCGCGCTCGCCGCGGGCGATCTGGTGGTGGTCCCATGACCGGGCCGGACAGCCTCAAGGCCTTCCAGCGGCGCATGGCGGCGGCGGTGATGGCGCCGCTCACCAGCCGGGACAGCATGGTCCGGCGGCGTCCGGACGGGGTGCGCATGGAGGATGAGGCCGCCGCCTTCGTCAAGCCCAACGAGCGGCTCAGCGCCTTCGAACGGCTGGAGATCTACAACCGGCAGTACTGGCTCCGGGTCATGGCCAGCATGGCCGAGGACTTTCCGGGGCTCCGGGCGGTCCTGGGCCGGACCCGGTTCGACGGCCTGGTCCGCGCCTACCTGGTGGAGTGCCCGTCCCGCTCCTACACCCTGCGCAACCTCGGTTCCCACCTGCCCGCCTGGCTGGAGGCCAACCCCCACTGGATCGCCCCCCGGGGCCAGCTCGCCCTGGATACGGCGCGGCTGGAATGGGCCCACATCGAGGCGTTCGACGAAGCGGAGGGGCCGGTCCTGGGGGCGGACGCCCTGGCGGCCCTGGGCGAATCCACCCGGCTCGCCCTGCAGCCGCATATCCGGCTGCTGAGCCTGGCCCACCCCGTGGACCGGCTGCTGATCAAGGTCCGCCGCGACCTGGCCAAGGGCGCCCGGCCGGGGGCGGTACGCCGGGCGCCCTGCCCGCCGGAAGCGGTCCTGCTGGCGGTCCACCGCCACCAGGAGACGGTCTACTACAAGCGGCTCGAACCGGAAGCGTTCAGGATCCTGCTGGCGATCCAGTCCGGCGCCCCCCTGGGCGAAGCCCTGGAAGCGGGCTTCGAGACCAGCGCCATGGCCGGGGCCGAACGCCCGGCCTTTCTCCAGCGGGCCTTTCACGACTGGGCCAGCTTCGGCTGGTTCGTCCAGCCTCCGGCCCCGGCCGGGGCGGGAGGCCGGCATGCCTAGCGCCAGCGTGATCCAGCGCGGCCGATGCAAGGCCATGGCCGCGGCGGCCGTGCTGCAGGGGCTGTTCCTGCTGGCGGTGCGGCTGTACTGGGGCTGGCAGTTCGCCACCACCGGCTGGGGCAAGCTGCACAATCTGGCCCGGGTGACCGCGTTCTTCGCCAGCCTGGGCATCCCCTTCCCCGGCCTGAACGCCCCGTTCATCGCCGCGCTGGAATTCGCCGGGGGCATCCTGCTGGCCCTGGGGCTGGGCTCCCGCCCCATCGCCCTGCTGCTGGCCGGGAACATGCTGGTGGCCTACCTCACCGCGGATCGCGAGGCCCTGGCCGCCATCTTCAGCGACCCGGGCAAGTTCTACGCCGCCGCGCCCTACACCTTCCTGTTCGCGGCCGTCCTCGTCCTGCTGTTCGGACCCGGGCCGATCGCCCTGGATCGCCTGCTGGCCCGGCTCTGGGGCCGGCTCAGTGATGGAACAGACGGGTGCCGGTGAAGCACATGACCATGCCGTAGGCGTCACAGGCCTGGATCACCACGTCGTCCCGGACCGAGCCGCCCGGCTGGGCGATGTAGGAGACGCCGCTGGCCTGGGCCCGGTCGATGTTGTCCCGGAACGGGAAGAAGGCGTCGGAGCCCAGGGCCACGCCGGACTTGCCGGCCAGCCAGGCCCGCTTCCGGGCCATGTCCATGCGCTCCGGGACCACCTCGAAGTGTTCGGCCCAGAGCTGTTCCTCGGCCGGGGAGAGCCAGTCCTCAAGGTACTGGTCGATGGCGTTGTTGCGGTCGGCCCGGTTGACCCCGGGCCTGAAGCGCAGCCCCAGCACGTCCGGATGCTGGCGCAGGAACCACTTATCGGCCTTGGCCGCGGCCAGCCGGGTGCAGTGCACCCGGGACTGCTGGCCGGCGCCGACGCCGATGACCTGGCCGTCGTAGGCGAAGCAGACCGAGTTGGACTGGGTGTACTTGAGCGTGATGAGGGAGAGGATGAGGTCGCGCCGGGCCGCCGCGGGCAGTTCCCTGCGCTCCGTCACCACCCGGCCGAGCAGCTCGAACCCGGGCACCAGGGCATTGCGCCGCTGCTCGAAGGTGATCCCGAAGATCTCCCGCCGCTCCAGTTCCGGCGCTTCATAGGCGGGGTCGACCTGGATCACGTGGTACTTGCCGTCCCGCTTGGCGCGCAGCAGCGCCAGCGCCCCGGGCGTGTAGCCGGGGGCGATGACGCCGTCCGACACCTCGCGCTTCAGGATCCTCGCGGTGGCCTCGTCGCAGACATCGGAGAGGGCGGCCCAGTCGCCGAACGAGGACATGCGGTCGGCGCCGCGGGCCCTGGCGTAGGCCGACGCCAGCGGCGTCAGCTCCATGTCCTCGACGAAGCAGGCCCGCTGCAGATCGTCGTCCATGGGCAGGCCCACGGCGGCGCCGGCGGGGCTCACGTGCTTGAAGGAGGCGGCCGCGGGCAGGCCCAGGGTGGCCTTCAGCTCCCACACCAGCTGCCAGGCGTTGAGCGCGTCGCATAGGTTGATGTAGCCGGGGGCCCCGGACAGGACCTGGATGGGCAGGTCGGCGCCCTCCATGAAGACCCTGGCCGGAGCCTGGTGGGGATTGCAGCCGTAGCGGAGTCGGATTTCATTCATGGATTCGGCCTCTGCTGGGTAGTGGATCACACTGGAGGCTCCCCCCACAAGGCCCCGGCCGTAATCCGGGCGGAAACCGGTCAGCTGATGCTGATCTTCTGGGGCCGGATCTCGGGGCTCTTGGGCACCATCAGGTGCAGCACCCCGTCCCTCAGTTCCGCCGCCACCTTGCCCGACTCCACTTCCTCAGGCAGGGTGAAGCTGCGGGTGAAGGTGCCGAACGCGCGCTCCTGGGAATAGATCCTGCCCTCGTCGCGGGTGCTTTCGCCCTCGCGCTTGCCGCTGATGGAGAGCCGGTTGCCGGCCATCTGGATCTCCAGGTCCTCCTTGCGGATGCCGGGCATGTCCGCGGTGAACACATAGGCATCCGACGTCTCCTTGACGTCGAAGGAAGGCATGAAGGTGCTGGCGGAATCCTCCGGGAAACTGTAATCCCGGTATGGATCCCAGCGCAGGAAATTGCGCATGAGCCGGAAGGGCTCGAAGACATTCGACTGGACCGGGATGGCCCTGGATTCGCGGGTGCGGATGAAGTTCATGGTATATCTCCTTTCTTCCCAACTGAATGGGACAAGAGCTTTATCAGCCGAAGAAAATATGAGTGCTTTCACATCATGCGTCAACCCTTCCCTTCAAAAAAAAATTCCGCTTCGCATCGCTCCGGGGGGAAACCTGTGTCCCGGCGTTCCCGGCGCCCAAGTAGAATCAGGTTCCGCCCCCACTCCCTTCCCCGGAGGGTTCCGGCATGCCCTGGCTCAATCCGCTCCCCGCCCTGTTCCTGGCCGCCCGTCTGGGCGCCGGCGACCCGCTGCCGCCCCTGCCCCAGCCGCCGACCCCGGCCGTCACCCCGAAGTACACGGAACTGGACCCGGCCACCGGCCTGCACATGACCGGCACCCCCCAGCGGATCGATCTGGCCGGCTACCGGCTGCGGGTGACCGGCAAGGTGCTGCACCCGCTTGCCCTCCGTTATGACGACCTGCGCCGGATGCCGCGCCTGACCTCCCGGGAGGTCATCGCCTGCCGCGGCTACTTCGAGGATTACGCCAACTGGGCCGGATGCGCCCTGACCGCGGTCCTGGACCGGGCGGAACCCCGGCCCGCGGCCAGGCAGCTGGAACTGGTGAGCGCCGACGGCTACCGCACCACCGTCACCCTCCAGGAGGCCCGCTCCGGCTACGCGTTCCTGGCCTATGAATGGGAAGGCAAGGCCCTCCCCGTGCTGCACGGCTTTCCGGTGAAGGCCTCGTTCCCGGGGCTGCCCGGCAACAAGTGGGTGAAGTGGCTGGTCGAGATCCGGGTTGAATGACCCATGCAACCAACGGAACCCGGGCGGACCCCATCCCGTCTTTCATTGCCAAACCTTTATACCCGTGTTCCAATTTTCAATCGTGCAACCGTTCAAGAAATCAAACACCCTGGACGATGTGTCAGATATAGCCTTCAGGCGGCCGGCAACGGTTCCGGGGCAGGTCTAGGAGTTTCCATGACCCGTGCATTTCAAGTATCCATCGCCTGCCTGCTCACCCTGGGGCTCCAGGCCCAGGATCTTTCCCCGGAAACCCAGGCCAAGTTCCTTAAGATCCTGCTGTCCTCCACCGGCCAGTTCGGGTTCGCCTGCGCCGACCCGGCGTTCAAGACCAAGCTGGAGGCCAACGGCATCGCCGTCTCCGCCGGCTTCAAGATGGCCTGGGCGGCGACCGAGGCCGAGGTCAAGCCGCTCAAGGCCGCCGGCAAGCTGGTGATCGTCCCCAAGCTGGCCTGGCTGAAGCTCGGCGGGTCCATCGCCATGGTGGAAGAGGAGGGCAAGCCGCAGATCTACCTCAGCACCTCCAACGTCAAGGCCTCGGGCATGACCCTGTCGGACACCATCGTCAAGATCTCCAAGAAGGCCAACTGACCCAAGGGGGGCGGCCGCCTGGAGCGGATCGGATCGTTCAAACCTCCATCCGGGCGCATACTGTTGATGACGGCAAGGGTGGCGGACCGCCCCTGCCGCGTCCTTCTACCGCAAAAGGAACCAGTGATATGACCAGACGACCGGCTTCCACCGAAACGATCCTGCTGGCGCTGCTTGGCGGAGCGGCCATCGGCGCCATCGCCACGGCCCTCATCACCCCGAAGACCGGGCGCGAGGTCTGCTCCACCCTGCGGACCGCGGCCCGCCGGCTATGCGGCAGGCCCGACGACCCGGCCGACGACGGACCGATCGAAGCCCTGTTCATCTGAGCCGGATCCGGGTTCCCCGGGGCCCGTTGTATCATGGTCCATCCGAGCAACGCGAGAGGGAGCCTTGATGAACGGCCATGTGATCGATCTGCGCAGCGATACCGTCACCCGTCCGACCCCGGGCATGCTGGCCGCCATGGCCGCAGCCCAGGTGGGAGATGATGTCTGGGGCGACGATCCGAGCGTCAACCGCCTGCAGGCCACGGTGGCTGAGCGGGCCGGCAAGGAGGCGGGTCTGTTCCTGCCTTCAGGAACCCAGAGCAACCTGGCGGCCTTGATGGCCCACTGCGAGCGCGGCGACGAGTACATCGTCGGCCAGCTCGCCCACACCTACAAGTATGAAGGCGGCGGCGCGGCGGTGCTGGGCTCGATCGTCCCCCAGCCGATCGAGAACGGCCCTGACGGCGAATTGCCCCTGGCCAAGGTGGCCGCCGCCGTCAAGCACCACGGCCCAGGACTGGGGGCGCATTTCGCCCGCACCCGGCTGCTGGCCCTGGAAAACACCTTCAACGGCCGGGTCCTCCCGGCCGGGTACATCCAGGAAGCCAGCGCTTTCGCCCACGGCCACGGTCTCGCCGCCCACCTGGACGGCGCCCGGGTCTGCAACGCCGCGGTGGCCCAGGGGATCACCCTGGAGCAGGCCTGCGCGCCGTTCGATTCCGTGTCGATCTGCTGTTCCAAGGGCCTGGGGGCGCCGGTGGGCTCGGTGCTGGTGGGCTCGAAGGATTTCATCGGGCGGGCCTACCGCTGGCGCAAGGTGCTGGGCGGAGGCATGCGCCAGTCCGGCTTCCTGGCCGCCGCCTGCCTGTACGCCTTCGACCACCACTACCAGCGGCTGGCCGAGGATCACCGGAACGCGGAACGCCTGGCCCGGGGCCTGGGCGACATCCCCGAAGTCACCGTGCAGGGGCAGGCGACCAACATGGTGTTCGCCCGGTTCCCCGCCGAGCATTGCCTCCCGCTCGAGGCCTTCCTGTCCGGGCGCGGGATCCTCACCCAGGTGGTCTATGACTCCCGCTTCGTCACCCATCTCGACGTGACGGCAGCGGACATCGACCTGTTCGTGGCCGCGCTCAAGCAGTACTTCGCCCACTGAGGCTCACTTGAAGCCGCCGCCGGTCCAGGCCCGCCGCACATAGGCGAAGATGGCGCCGGCGATCGCCTCGACCCCCTGCCGCTGGTTGTTGAACACGGCGTCATAGAAGGACCCGTCGGCCGCGTCCGCGGCCAGGAACTCCCGGACGAAATGACTGCGCAGCCGGGTCTGGGTCTTTTCCAGCTCGACCGCTTCGCCGGGGGTGATGCCCATGCGCCGGACCAGTCCCGCCAGCCGCCAATCCAGGTCCGCCTCCAGGCGGAAATGGAAGCAGTTCTCAAGCTTCCGGCAGAGTATGGCGCCCCCGCGGCCGACGATGATGGCATTGCCGTCCCGGGCGCAATGGAGGATGGCGGCGGCCATCCTGGCGAAGGCTTCGTCGCTGGTGAAGGCGCCCCTGGGGTGGAAGCCGAAGGCCTCCAGGTAGCGGGCCGGATCCTCCAGGGTGTTCAGCAGCCTGAGCGCCACCTCCTCGTCCTGGGCCATTTTCTCGATGAGCACCTTGTCGAAAATGCTCCAGGGTTCCCCCATGGCCGTTTCGAACAGCTGCTGCAGCCGCAGGGCGAGGGGGAAGCCCTCGCATCCGAATTGCCGGGAGATGGTCACGCAGGGGCGGGGTCCGCGCCTGACCGGAGCGGCGGCCTGGCGTTCCTGGATGCGCATCCAGCCCGAAAGGCGTTCCTCCACGCTGGGGGGAAGGTTCAAAGAGGGTCGCATGGTCGCACCTCCCCTGAGAGGAGCCCGTCGCGCAGGCGTATGCCAGAGAGCCTCCGCGGATTCCGGGCGGCAATCCAATATAGGATCCCGCGCGCGGTTCCGCCCTATATCAGGAACATCGCCCCGGCCCCGCCGATGGCGATCACCGTGCCGGCGACCGCCCAGAACCCGACCCGCTCCTTTTCCACGAACACCGCGAAGGGCAGGATCATGACCGGCGAAAGCGACATGATGGTGGAGGCCACGCCGATGTAGCGGGCGTGGTTGATGGCGTAGAGGCTCAGCACCACCCCGATCACCGGACCGAACAGGGCGCCGAAGGCGATCAGGGTCGCGGCGCGCCGGTCCTTGAGCTTGCGGAAGTTGCCCATGAGGTCGCCGCGCAGGCCCTGCCAGAGCCAGAGCGCCAGGGCTCCCGCGGCCACCCGGATGAGGTTGGCGCTGATCGGGCTGAAGCCGCCGGCCATCCCGAACTTGCTGAAGATGAAGCCGACCGCCTGGCCGACGGCGCCGCCCAGGGCCAGCACCAGTCCGAGCGTGAACCGCCGCGGCCGGACCTGGTCCGGGTTGTTCCTGCTCTTCTCCAGCACGACCAGGCCGATGCCGCCCAGGGTGACCACCATGGCGCAGACCTTGGCCAGGCCCATGGACTGCCCCAGGGTGAGCCAGGCCATCAGCGCAGCAAACACCGGCCAGGTGGTGAAGATCAGCACGGTGAGCCGGGGCCCCAGGAGCACGTAGGCCTCGAACAGCAGCGCATCGCCCAGGGCGAAACCGATCAGGCCCGAGATCCCCAGCCAGGCGAACCGGACCATCCCGGCTCCGGTGGGGAACAGCGTTCCGACCAGGGTCAGGTGCAGCAGGATCATCACCAGCAGCGCCACCCCGATGCGGAAGACGTTCACCGTCTGGGAACCCACCCGCCGCCCCGCCCTGGCGAACAGGACGGCATTGGTGGACCAGCACATGGCTGTGAACAGAGAAGCGATCTCACCGAGGTAGGGCATTCATGGTTCCTTCCGGACGTCGATTCGCCCTTGGGTATTTTTAGCGCAAAATAGATGAATATACAAGGTTTACCCGCAACCCATCAATGAACAATTCGTCACAGCACACATTCGTGATCTCAGCGTCGACATCTGTTTCATCCCAGTCTCCGCCATACCATTGATGCCATGGCAAACTCCCCGGCCCTGCAGGGCTTGTGGGATTTCCGCAAAACCTGTGCATTTCATGAAGTGATTTAGCGAAGGGTTGCGCGCCCCGGCCGCCGGCCCATGCTGTTAACTTCTAACATCGGACCGTTCAGAACGTTAACCCCCATGCAGGAGGGATCATGTCAACATGCGGCGCGTGTGGCTCCGAAGTGGCTGCCGGAGCGGTTTTCTGCAGTGCCTGCGGGGTCAGGCTGGCCGGCGCCGGTGCCCGGCCGGAGCACCTGGCCAGCGCCATCCGCGCCTACCACTACGTTCCCCACCCGCACATCGAAAAGCGCAAAGCCAAGCCGCCGAAGAAGACCCACGATCTGAATCCGCGACCAGGGAGCCTGGCCCGGTTCAACGCCTGGCTCGGCGTCAGGATCACCAATGGCGTGGGCACCATGTGGTGCGCCTACGTGTTCGCGGCCCTGGCCCTCATCAGCCTGCCGGACGCCATCACCCAGGGCAAGGCCGCGACCATCGCCTGGATCGCCCAGACCTTCCTGCAGCTGGTCCTGCTTTCCATCATCATGGTGGGCCAGAAGGTCGAAGGCGCCGCTTCGGAGAACCGCGCCATCGACACCTACAAGGACGCCGAGGCGCTGCTGGCCGAGGTCATGGAGATCCAGAAGCATCTCCTGGCCCAGGATGCCTCGCTGCAGCACCTCATCGACAGCTTCCCCGGCAGCGCCCAGGTCCCGGCCCCAACGCCGCCGGAATAGCTGCTAGCCTGGGAGTTGCGATTGGCCATTCACTTCCGGGGCGTCCATGACAGAGATCCACCTTTCAGTCTTTTCCGAGATCGACCGTCTGCAGCAGGTGGTCGTCCACCAGCCCGGTCCGGAAGTGGATCTCATGGTTCCCGATATGATGGAGGATCTGCTCTTCGACGATATCCTCTGCGGGGATCTGGCGCGCCGGGAGCACGGCGTGTTCCGCCAGGTGCTGGCCCGGGTGGCCGACGAGGTGCTGGATATCCAGGATCTTTTCATCGAGTCCCTGACCGATGAAGGGGTCAAGCTCGCGCTGATCGAGGATTTCCGCCGCCTGGTGGACATGACCGACGAGTCCTGCAACCTGCTGCGGGAGATGCCCGCCGAAGCGGTGGCCCGGAGCCTGGTCTCCGGCATCCCCTGGGACGACGACCTGGACCATGCCCACTGGCAGAAGAAGGCCTTCGATTTCCGGGTGAAGCCGATCCCCAACCTCCTGTTCATGCGCGACCCCGCGGCGGTGGTGGGCCACGGCTACAACATCAATTTCATGGCCACCTGGGCCCGGGAGCGGGAGCCCCTGATCCTCAGCTACGTGTTCCGGCACCACCCCAGGCTGCGCCACCTGAAGGAAGACGACCGCCTGTTCGACCAGATCACGCCCCTGCTGAGCGGCAGGATCCGGATGCCCCAGAGCCTGGAGGGCGGCGACACCCTGGTGCTTTCGGACAAAGTGCTGGCGGTGGGCTGCAGCGAGCGGACCTCGGCCGACGCCATCCACATGCTGGCCGAAAGCATGCGCCAGGACTACCAGCGCGGCGAAGGCAGCTTCAAGACCCTGCTCATGGTGCTGATGCCCAAGATCCGCAGCGCCATGCACCTGGACACCGTGTTCACCCGCACCAGCCAGGACGAGTGCCTCATCTACCCGCCCTTCTTCACCAACCAGAGCCGGTTCCTGCTGAACGTGGTCAAGTTCGATCTCCGCCACGAGCACCTGCGCACGGTGATGGTGCCCAACCTGCTGGACGCGCTCCGGCACGAAGGCCTCGACCTCAAGCCGATCCGCTGCGGGGGCGGCGATCCCATCCTGCAGCAGCGCGAGCAGTGGACCGACGGCGCCAACGCCTTCGCCCTGGCTCCCGGCGTGATCCTGCTCTACAAGCGCAACGTCGCCACCGCGCAGGAACTTTCCAACGCCGGCTACCGGATGCTCAACGCGGAAGAGCTCATCAACGACCCTTCCATCGATCTGCTGGACGGCGGCAAGTACGCGATCCTGCTGGACAGCGCGGAACTGAGCCGGGCCCGGGGCGGCCCCCGCTGCATGACCATGCCCCTGTCCCGCCGCACCCCCGGGCGCTCCTGAGCGTCAGGCCATGGAGGAGGCCCCGCAGCGCATCCGGAACGCCGCCGGCACCGGCCGCACCGCCTGCGCCGGATAGTCGTAGAAGATGATCCCGGTCTTGGCCCGGGCCAGTTCCGAACCATCGGCCTTGTCCACACGGAAGCAGAGATCGCAGCCGATCCGGGAGAACGCCTCCGCAGCCACCGCCACCGTCAGCTCGTCGCCCAGGAAGCCCTGGGCCTTGTAGACGATGGCGCAATCGGCCATGAGGATGCCCACCCCCTCCACGTCCAGTTCGGAATAGCCCATGGCCGCGAGGAAGCGCACCCGGGCCTCGTGGATCAGGCCCAGCAGCGCGTCGTTGCCCAGGTGGTTGCCGTAGTTCAGATCGGTCACCCGCACCGTGAGCCGGGTGCGGAACGGGAATTCGGCTGGCAGATCGAGCTTGATGCGGGCCATGGGCGTCCTTGGGTCGGGAAGTCTGGAGTAACCGATCATACATTGGCAGTTGGTTAAAGTTTTTCCCAATCACCCCCTTGCCAGTGGGCAAAAAAAAGCGAACATGATGTCGCTCCGAGTCCTCGAAAAGCAGAGGCCAAATCAGCGCACCTGCAGCATCGATACAATCTGGAATTGTCTTTCATCGTTTATATTATTTTTTAACCATATATATTAATAAGTTTTAAATTTAGCCACCTTTCCATAAAAATAGCCAAGCTCCCCATACCGTAGCCGTTCATGGGTTTTTTATTGATTTCATTGTTTTTATCTTCTTCATCCCCATTCATCCTGTTCATCCCCGTCGAAAAAGGCGCTGAGTGCTTCTGCGCAATCTGGTCCATCACCTCGGCATCATCATTGGCTATTTTTCGATGAGGATGAATAGGATGAACGGGAATGAAGAAGATATAAGTAAGGCGATCAATGTTCCAACCAACTTTAACAGTTACCCTATACCCTAGGAGCCTGAATTGTCCGATACTCAATTAGGAGGAACCCCGAATGTTCAGGAGTCTTGCGGAAGCGATCCAAGACATGGTGGCATCGAAGCGGGAAGTGGAACTGCGGATCAAAGCCAGGGCCCAAGCGGTACTGCATCCGGATCCGACCCTGGCGGTGCCGGCCGGGCCGTCCATCCCCCACAACCTGAGAACCCCGAGATACCGGGGGAGGTCAATATACACTTCCGGCTCCAGGTCCTCGAAAAAATAGCTTCGGAACCATCCAATGATACAAAGCTAGCTCTTATCCGGCTTCTGGATGAAGAAGGCAACCGTGGCCGCACCATCGCAGAGGCGGAACTGCGCACCGAGGTGGAAGTCGAGTTGCGCACCATGGAGGTCCAACAGGCCAAGGACGATGCCGAAGCGAGGATCCAGCAGGGTAGGATCCAGGCCGACACCGCGACGGACCAGCGCAAGGACCTCGCGCTTCGACACGTGTCCTGGCGCTTCACCGTCACCACGATGTCCCCCGTCATCTTCGCCGTGCTGGTGGCCGTCTTCATGTTCCTTTTCTGGAAGTGGAACCGGCCGGACGCGGCGGGGGCGTTCGAAAAGATCCTGGTGATGCTCATCACCGGGGGTCTGGGGTGGGCGGCCGGCCGTGGACGGGCCCAGGGGGCCGGAACCGGCCGACTGGAAGACAGGTGGCCCCACCTGCCGAAGCCGGACCAGGACCCGTCCCGGTGAAAACGCCATGAACGGTTACATTATTCTGACTGGCTCCTGGATTCCGGGCGCAGCGCGGCGAGCAGCTTGTCCAGAGGCAGGCTCACGACCGCCGAGGCCCGGTCGCTCATGGCGAAGGGCAGGATGAGCTCCCCGCCGTGCACGAGGGACCCGCAACTGTAGACGACATTGGGCACGTAGCCTTCCCGGCCGCTCCCCTCCGGCTCCAGCAGAGGTTCCCGCAGCCGGCCGATGACCTGGGTCGGGTCCTGGAGATCGAGCAGCACCGCTCCGATGCAATACTTGCGCATGGGACCGACGCCGTGGGTGATCACCAGCCATCCGGCTTCGGTCTCGATGGGCGATCCGCAGTTGCCGATCTTGACGGACTCCCACAGTTCGGCGGGGCGGAGCAGGATCCTCGAATCGGTCCAGTAGTGCGGGTTGTCCGAGAACATGATGAAGAGGTTCTCGTCATCCTGGCGCGATAGCATCGCGTAGTTGCCGTCGATCCGCCTCGGGAACAGCGCCATGCCCTTGTTCTGGACCGCGCTGCCGTTGAGGGTGAGCACCCGGAAATGCAGGAAGTCCTGGGTCTCGATCAGCTGGGGGAGGATCGCGTGGCCGTTGTAGGCGGTGTAGGTGGCGTAGTACATCACCGTCCCGTCGTCGTCCACGAAGCGCACGAAGCGGGCGTCCTCGATGCCGTTGCTCTCGTTGCTCGACACCGGGAAGATGATCCTTTCGCTCAGCGCGTGCTCGGGCGAAAAGCCCAGTTCGTAGTTGGAGTCGGCCAGCCACTGGATGCATTTGAGGGTGTTTTCCAGATCCTGGGTGAGCGGCCGGGTCTCGCGCCGGATGCGCTTCAGGCTCTGGTCCAGGCCGCTGCGGTTGAAGCCCTCCCCGAGCGGGGCCATCACGGCGGCGGAGTGGCCGTTGTCGAAGCCCATCTCGTGCAGCTTGACGATGAAGGGCATCTTCACGTAGCTGGGATCGGAGGCGATCTCGGGCGCGGTGGCCAGATGGGAGACGGGGTCCACCGTGACGGCTCCGCCGGCGGCGATGAGGCCGGTGCGGAATTCGATGGAGGAGATGTGCCCCTCGCCGGTGGCCCGCAGGCTCATGATGAAGCGCAGCGCGCCCTCCGGCACCCCGCCCTGGTCCGGGTGCGGCACCATGGACGGATTGAACAGCGCGGCGGACTCCAGCGCGTATTCTCCGGAAAAGAGCGCGCCGATGAGCAGCTGGCGGACGCGGGACAGGGGGTTCTGGGTGAACAGGTGCGGCACCACCCGCTGGAAGTTGGCCAGCAGGGCGGATTCCAGGTCGAAGTGCCGGGTCTGGAAATCGGCGAGCACGGCCGCCAGGTCGCGGGAGGCCTCCGCCTCGCTCAGGGCGAGGGCGCGGCCGATGATGGTGGTGATCCTGAGCGGGCTGGACGGGACGAACGGCCGGAGGATGACCCGGGCGCTTTCCGGCACCAGCAGCACGTCGTGGCGGCGCAGGGCCAGCGCGCTCATGAGGCGGAGTAGGAAGACGGGGCGATGAGGTGCTCGGCGAAATTCATTTCCGCCAGGGCCAGGTGGAAGGCCAGGGTCGATTCGGCGCCCTGGTTCTCGCTGACCCGATCCTGGTGCAGCCCGTCGCCGCAGCCTCCGCTGCCGGAATCGTAGACCGGCAGGCTGAGATCGTTCCGGCCCAGGAACCATTCGAAGGCCCGCTTGGCCTCCCGGGACCAGAACGGGTCCTGGGTGGCGCGGAAGGCCTCCAGGCAGGCCGCGACCATGGCCTGGGCCTCCACCGGCTGCTGGTCGAAGTCCGCGTGGACCCCGTCCCGGTGGTAGAAGCCGTTGCTGCCGATGGGCCGGAAATGGCCCGCGGGAGCCTTCTGCACGGACACCAGCCAGCGCAGGGACTGGAGCCCGATCTCCAGGGCCTCCGGGTCGGGCAGCCACTGGCCGCTGAGCAGAAGGGCCTGGCACAGGCGGGCGTTGTCGTAGGTGGCGCTGGGCTCGAACCAGGGCCAGGTCTCCGTCGCGCACTCCCGCCAGAGCCCGGTCAGCTGCTCCGTCAGCGCCGCGCGCAGGGCCAGGGCCTCCGGGTGCTCCGGGAAGCTCCGCAGGAACTCATGGATGCCCAGCACGGTGAACGCCCAGGCCCGGGGCGCGGTGAACGTCGACACCGCCGAAAGGCCGCGCTTGAACAGCTGGCCGCACAGTTTCCGATGGCCATCGTTGCGGGAACGCCCGGCCCCGGTGCCCAGGGCCCACAGGGCCCGGGCATGGCTGTCCTCGCTGCCCGAATCCTCCAGCCATTGCCGGCTGTGGCTCATGAAATTGCGGAAGCGCCCGGTCTCCTGGTTCATGGCCGCGAACAGGAACGCCAGGTAGCTGGAGGCCAGCCCGTCCAGGCTTTCCGAAGGGGGGCGCCCGCCCAGCTCGTCCAGCAGATTGCAGAGGATGTAGGCCCGGGCGTTGTCGTCGGTGCAATAGCCTTCGTTGAAGTTCGGCACATTGAACATGGCGTGCTGGATGATGCCGGTGCCGTCGCTCATGCGGAACACGTGGTCGAGCCGGAGCGGCGGCAGGGCATAGGGCCGGCTGGCGAGGGTCCACTGGGCGAAGACCGAGCGGGGCACGGCCCGGCGTTCCTGGCGGGCGCGGCGGAAGGAGTCGAGGTAGAGCCCGGCGGTCGCCGGCCAGATCATCCCGCGGCCCAGCCCGTAGGCCTTCTCCCGGGTGGCTTCCATCAGGACCGGATCGTCCAGGTAGGCGCACACCGCCTCGGCGATCCCGTGGGGATCCCGGAACGGCACCAGGATCCCCCGGCCGTCCCCGAGCAGTTCCTGGGCGTGCCAGTACGGGGTGGAGACCACCGCCTTGCCGGCCCCGAACACGTAGGCCAGGGTGCCCGAGGTGATCTGCGCCTCGTTGAGGTACGGGGTGAGGTAGACGTCGGTGGCGCCGATGAACTCCTTGAGGTCCTCCAGCGACACGAACCGGTTGTAGAAGATCACGTGGTCCTTGACCCCGCGGTCTTCGGCCAGCCGCTCCAGGCCCAGCCGGTAGTTCTCCCCGTCGCGGGCGACCAGGTGGGGGTGGGTGGCCCCCAGCACCAGGTAGACCACGTTGGGATGCCGCTTGACGATCTCCGGCAGCGCTTCGATGACGTATTCGAGGCCCTTGCCCGGCCCGAGCAGGCCGAAGGTGAGCAGCACCTCCCGGCCCTCCACCCCGAACTGGGCCTTGTAGCAGCTGGAATCCCGGTAGGGCATGTCCGGAATGCCGTGGGGGATGATGTCCACCTTGTCGGCCGGCACGCCGTAGGTTCCGGCCAGGATCTCGGCGCCCTTGCGGGCCATCACCACCAGCCGGTCGCTGCGCCGGACCAGTTCCTCCATCACCTTGCGCTGGGCGCGGTCCGGCTGGCTCAGGATGGTGTGCAGGGTGGTCACCACCGGCATCCGCACTTCCTTGAGCAGGGCCAGCAGGTGGCTTCCGGCCGGTCCGCCGTAGATGCCGAATTCGTGCTGCACGCAGAGCACGTCGGCGTTGCTGAAATTCAGGAAGTCGGCCGCGCGCCGGTAGGAGTCCAGATCCTTCTGGTCCAGTTCGTAGCGCACCCGCGGCGGATAGCTGTAGCCCTCGGGCAGGTCGTTCACCGCCCCGGTGAAGACCTCGGACTCGGGAGCCGCGCTGGCCACCGCCTCGCAGAGATCGTGGGTGAAGGTGGCGATCCCGCACAGGCGGGGAAGGAATCCGCCCAGGAAGGCAATGCGGGCCGGTGCTGAAGAGTCTGTCAAGGGGTGCCTCTCGGAATCTGCCGCTCGTCGCAACGCGCGCATTTGTATAGAATCGATCTTAGCACCCCGGGACCTGCGGAACGTCCCCTATGATCGGGAAGACGGACGGGGGCGAGGATGGCCGGTTTTCCCGCGCCGCGAACGGTTATTCTGATGGTTCGCGGCAGCATGCCTTTCCATGACTTTTTCATCCAGGAACCCCGGTGGCGTCTCCCAGTCCCAAAACCTTCCTCCGCTTCCTGGCCGAAAACTACGACCTGGTGGAAGGCCTCTGCCGCTACACCACCCACAGCCAGGGCGACGTGGAGGAACTGCTCGCCCAGTCCGCCAGGGACAAGGGCCTGGCCCCCCCGGACCTGGTCCAGGCCGGGCTGCTGGACTTCGACGAGGTGCACGGCCGCTACGCCGTCGTGGGCTTCCTCAAGGCGTTCGTGGACCGGCTCCTGCAGCGCCGGCACCTGGTGGATGCCAGGCTGATCGAAGGGGCGGTCCAGGACCTGGCCGGCCTGCGGGAGAGCCTGGAGGCCAGTCTGCGGGTCCGCTCCTTCACCCGGGTCGCCGACCTGGTGCTGAACATCCGGGAGCGGGTGGACGAACTGCGCAACGCCATCGAAGGCAACCTGGAGGCCATCCACCGGGCCACCGGGGAGTACCGCAAAAGCCCGCCCATCAGCTCCAAGCTGCGCTGGGGCCGGATCCGGGAACTCTGGGAAAACTACGTCCTGCCCATGCAGGACATCTTCGTGCCGGACGGGCCGTTCGACGAAGCCTCCATGCAGCTGCGCCAGGTCCTGGACCGGGCCGAGGAGAGCGCGCCGCAGAAGGTGATCGAGGACTTCCAGTGGGCCCGGTTCCACCTGCGCCGGCTCGGCAGCTACGCGTTCCGGGCCTACCAGGAGGCCGCCCACGAGGTGCAGCCGCTCTACGAGCAGGCCAAGCGCAACGCCCAGGTGGCCCTGGCCGCCGGCAGCCTGATCTCCGCCTACCACCGCCAGGCCCTCAACCAGGGCCGGGCGCCGGACGAAACCCTCTGGGACCGCTGGTTCGGGCTGATGGATCCCTGGGACGAGAACCGCACCCGCAAGCCGTTCGGCACCAGCATCGCCTCCTGGCTGGCCCAGGCCTACTACCGCCGTCCGAACCGCCCGGCCATGGTGCTGGTGCCGCCGCCCCGCTCCTTCCGCCTCCCGCTTTCGGACAAGGTGGTCGGGCACCACTTCCTGGCCCGGGGCGGCTCGGCCCCGGACCTGCTCGCCTGGCTGCGCGCCGAGTTCCCGGACGCGAGCCTGCGGGAGGTCCTCCGGGCCTATCATTTCCTGCTCAAGACCACCGAGGTGGACCGGGACGGGCCCCGGCGGACCCTGGGCCATCCCGAGGCCGAGATCACCTCCAACGCCATCCAAGGGAGCGTCCGTGGAATATCATGAACTCCCCATGCTGGAAACGATCTTCACCGACCTGCGCCGGGGCCGGCACATCTGCCTGGAGGACGGGGCCATGTTCGAGGCGCTGGCCGCCGACCCCGAGCGCTACCAGAGCCTGTTCGCGGCCCTGGGCCTGAACCTGGTCTGCCACGGCCGGGGCTTCTTCTACCTGGACGACGAGTCCGCGCCCCGTTCCGCCCAGCGGATGATCCTGTTCACCGCCATCCTGGTGGAGACCCTGGACGACCAGGGGGTGAACCTCGACCTGGAGCTCACCCGGGTTCCCATCCTGCCGGACAAGCTGCCCCATCTCCAGCACGAGAAATACGCCCGGGTCATGGCCGAAGTGGACGTGACCACCCAGGAGGCGCTGCTCAAGGTGCTGGACGCCATGAAGCGCTACGGCCTGGCAGAGCCGCTCAAGGATGGCAGCTGGCGCCTGCGCACCTCCGCCTACCGGCTGCTGGACATCCTGAACATGGCCGGCCGTTCCCTCAAACCCGACGGGGATCCGCTCCCGGAAAGCATCCAGGAGGCCAGGTGATGGCGGCGATTCCCGGCCCGCGCAAGCTCGTGCTGATCGATTCCGGCGTCTATCCGTACGCGGAGATCGAGCTGGAGGAGAGCGTCCATCTGTCGGGCCGCAACAACGCCGGCAAGTCGAGCCTGCTGAACGCGCTGCAGTTCCTCTACATCGACGACATCAAGCTGATGCACTTCCCCACCAGCAACTTCCAGGGCAAGACCAAGCCCTTCTACTTCAAACCCGCCGGCCGCAGCACCATCCTGGTGGAGGCCGACACCAAGTGGGGCATCCGCACCGTCGGCTTCCACGGGCTGGGGGCGGCTTCGGGCTGCGACTGGCAGCGCTTCGGCTTCGACGGCCCGTACCGCAAGGACGACTTCATCGACCCGGCCACCCTGCAGCCCCGGCCATGGGACCAGGTGCGGGCCCGGCTGGCGCCCATGAACTACGTGGAGCTGAGCCAGGCCCAGCTGCGGGCCGCGCTGCGCGGCTCCGGCGGGGAGCGCGGCGGGTTCCGGCTGGAACTGGTGCCCGGCGGCGGCAGCTACGACACCTTCATCGAGGTGTTCCGCCAGCTGCTCACCCTCCGCAAAAGCAAGCCCGACGACCTGAAGAACCTGCTCATCTCGGTGGTGGAACTGGAACTGGTGTCGGGCGACGACCGCAACCGCGGCACCGTCGCCCTGGGCTCGGTGGTGGGCGAGGACTACGCCGCGGCCCACGCCGGCAACCTGCGCTACGAAAAGATCCGCGCCGCCGAAAGGATCTGCCTGAACCTGTTCGGCGACTACGACCGGCTCCTGGCGCTGCAGACCCTGCTGCCCCGGACCCTGCGCCGGATCTACCGGGAGACCGCGGCCAGGCTCGCCGACCGCACCGCCCGGGCCGAAGCGGCTCAGCAGGCCGCCGAGGACGCCCGGGAGGCCGAAAGCCAGTGGAACCAGACCCGGCGCAACCTGGACCAGGAACTCAGGGCCCAGGTCCAGGAACTGGGCCGGACCAAGGGCCGGCTGGAGGACGCCCAGGCCCTGGAGGAGCGGCTGAACGCCGAGCCCAGGGAGCTGCAGGAGGCGCGGCTGCTGGATCTGCGCAACGAGGCGGCCCGGGTGCGCATGGACCTCTCCGCCTACCAGGGCGCCGCGGACGGCAGCGCCGCCCTGCGGGCCCGGGTCTCCCGGCACCGCCACGACCGGCAGAACTGCCTGCTGACCATCGACCGGCTGAAGCAGCTGGACCGGCCCGGGGCCCGCCCTTCATGGCTGGAGATCCTCGAGGAGTACCCCGACGAGGAGCGGGGCCCGCTGCTGCGGCTGCTGAACCCGGCCATCCTGACGCTGCCGGAAGGCCCCGGGGGCCTGGAGATCGTCGATCCCAAGGGCTTCGGCCGGATCCTGTCGGTCGTCGCCGCCGCGTCCATGGATGGAGTCTACAAGGGCGCCGGGGTCCGGGTGAACCTGGAAGGCCTCCCCGCCCCGGGGCTGTCCCTGGAGGACCCCCTGGTCCGGGCCCGGGAGATCGAGAACTACGAGACCCAGGCCGAGCACCTGGACCGGGAGATCCGGCGGCTGGAGGAGCTGGCCGAGAACAGCCGCGGCCGGGAGAAGCTGGTGGAGGCCCTGGCCGCACTGGAGACCCAGGAAAGCGCCCTGGCCCTGGTCCTGTCCAAGATCGCCGCCTGGTCGGAGGAGGCCGGCAAGATCCCCGCCCTGGCCGCGCGCCTGGCCGAACTGGAGACCGCCGCCGCCCGCCTGGACGGGGCCCGGGAAGAGGCCCTGGAGCAGCACGAAACCAGCGGCACCCGCGCCCGGGTCGAGGCCGGCCGCGCCGCCGCCCTGGCCAGGGAGGCCCAGCAGCTGCGCGCCACCGCCGGCGACCTGGAGCAGCGGGCCCTGCCCCTGGGCCTGGACCTCTCCCCGGATGACCTGGACCCCGGCAGCCCGGCCATGGCCGACCCGGAATTCCAGGCCGCCCTGGGCCAGATGGCCGAGGAGTGGACCGAATCCACGCGCCTGGACCAGTCGGTGGCCCGGCGCATGGAGGAGCTCGACCAGCAGCTGGACGGCATGATCGCCGGCGACCGGGACACCCGGATCAGCCAGATCCGCGACCTCATCGAAGGCCTGCCCGACCAGAAGGCCCAGCTGGACGCCGCCTGGCAGCACATCGCGGTCACCGCCAAGACCTCGTTCTCCAACCTGCTGCGCGACTACGACACCCTCTGCGCCCGGGTCGCCCGGCTCAACCGGGCCATGGCCAAGTTCTCGGTCTCCAACCTCTCCGGCATCCAGCTGCGGCTGGTGGAGAACACCGCCCGCACCACCGTGCTCAAGCAGTTCACCCAGGAGGAGGGCCTGTTCGCCGACCGCGGGCTGGCCGAGAAGGCCAGGATCCAGGTGGGCGAGTGGATCCGCCAGGGCGAGGTGTTCCGGCTGTTCGACCTGTTCCGGGTCGAGCTGGAAGTGAGCAAGGACGGCGAGAAGGAGGTCTACGCCTCCCTGGACGCCGAAAGCACCGGCACCGCCATCACCCTGAAGGTGGTGTTCCTGGCCCACCTCCTGCGCGACCTCTACCGCAGCCGCAACGAAGTGCGCCTGCTGATCTTCGTGGACGAAGTGGACACCCTGGACGACATGAACCAGGAGACCATCCGCGAGTGCGCCCAGGAGCTGGGCTTCACCCTGATCATGGCCTCGCCCAACCCCGCCAACGCCCGGCGCCTCTACTTCCTGCGGCCCGAAGGCAAGGTCACCTACATCTACCCGGAGGAGGCCCTGGAGGTGGTGTTCCGGGACGAGCCGGGCCTGGAGGAGGACGCCACCCCCGAACCCGGACCAGTCCCAGCAGCCGCCCCATGACCGGCGGGAAGCCCTCCTGTTGCGGACAGTGGGCCAAGGAGCACTTCCCGGAGCGGGCCGCCGCCTGAAACCGCCGCCGCCCGGGCGGAATCGGCCTAGACTGGACCCATGGTTACAGAAACGTTCCAAGCCAGCCACGGGCACACCAAGCAGGACGCCCTGCGGATCAAGGAACTGATCGAGCAGGCCCAGACCCGGCACCTGACCACCTAGCGACGGGAACCGGCCGCGCCATGGAACCGGAACCTCTCCCCGAAGGCTATTACCTTCCCTATTTCGAGACGATCCTCCGGGACGTCCGGTCCCGCTATGACGATCTGCTCCTGCCCCGGGAGCGGGAACGGGCGGTGGCCTTCCTGGCCCTGTCCCTCTCCGCCCGCCGGCTCTACGTGCGCATGCTGACCCGCAAGGGGCCCTGGTTCCGCCAGGACGGACTCCGCTACCCGGAGATCCCGGACCTGCCCCAGGCCCTGGCCGACCTCGCCGGGGCCGGGTTCTGCGCCCTGGGCGCCCAGGCCGGGCCGGACGACCTGCTGCCCCTGCTGCGCAGGGACGAGCTCGAGTCGCTGCTGGACCGGATCCCGGTCCCCCGGTCCCGGAACCTGCCGCGCGCGGCCCTGGCCGGCCTGCTGTCGGGCGAGGCCGCCCGTCCCGGGGTCAGGGAGCTGCTGGCCGGGTCCGTGCCCGCCGCCGCCCCCCTGGAGCTGGAATGGACCCGGCTCCTGGTCTTCCTGTTCTTCGGCAACGGCGAGCAGGACCTCACCGACTTCGTCCTGGCCGACACCGGGCGGATCCGCTTCGAAGCCTACCCGGTGGATCCCCGCGGACGCCTCTTCCAGGCCCGGGCGGACGTGGACTTCCTGCTGGAGCTCGGCCAGCTCCGGCTGGAATCCGAAGCGGCGGCAGCGGCCGGGAACCTGGACCGGCTGGGCCAGATCACCGGAACCCTGTTGGAGACCTTCCCCCATCCCGGGGTGCGCCAGCAGCGCCGGTTCCACGGGCTGCTCAACGACCTGGGCCGGGCCTGGGAACGGCTTGGCGACCCCGACCGGGCCCTGGCCTGCTATGCCCTCAGCCTGCGCCCCCCGGCCCGGGAACGGACCGTGCGCCTGCTCGCGGCCCGCAAGCGGCTGCGCCAGGCGGCAGGCCTCGCGGCGGAACTGGCGGCGGCTCCCTGGGACGTGGCCGAGGAGCGGTTCGCCGACCGGTTCCTGCGCCGCCTGGCCCGGGACGAGAACCTGGCGGCCGCCTGGGTCCTGACCCGTCCGGCCCCCGAACCGGTGCCCGAGATCCGGCTCCGCCTGCCCCGCCATCCCTCGGGGCTGGTGGAGGATGCGGCCCTGGAGGCGGCGCGGGCGGGCGGCTGGGAAGGTTTCTTCAGCGAGAACGCCCTATGGCGCGGCCTGTTCGGCCTGGCCCTCTGGGACATCCTGTTCGCGCCGGTGCCCGGGGCCTTCCAGCACCGGTTCCAGTCCGGCCCGGCCGATCTCGGCGACCCCGGTTTCCTGGCCCGGCGCCGGGACGCCTTCGACCACCGCATGGCCGAACTGGCCGCGCCCGGCGCCTTCGCCGCCCGGATCCTGGACAGCGCGGAACGGAAGCGGGGGATCGCCAACCCGTTCGTGGACTGGCGGGCCCTGGCCCCGGACCTGCTCGCCGCCGCCCTGGCCGCGCTTCCCGCCGCGGCCGGCCTGTCGGTGTTCCGGGCCATGGCGCCGAACCCCCTGGCCTTCGGCCACGGCTTCCCGGACCTGTTCCTGCACCGGGCCGATCCGCCCCGCTGCATGCTCTGGGAAGTGAAGGGGCCCGGGGACACCCTGCGGCCGGAACAAGAGCGCTGGCTCCGGCACTTCAATCAGGAAGGGCTCGAGGCCCGGGTCGCCCGGGTCGAGTACCTGCCGCGCCCGGACTGAGGCCCGGGCGCGGCTTCAGTCGACTGCGCTCAGACCCGGCCCTCCACCCAGGCCCGCACGGTGCTCCGGGTGCTTTCGAAGGCCAGCTCGGGAAGCTCGCCGGCGGTGAACCAGCGGGCCTCCTCCGCATCGTCGCCCGCGGCCAGGACCCCGCCCACCACCCGCGCCTGGTAGATGATCACGATGACCTTGTCGGCTTCGTTGAAGCTCAGGTCGAGCATCCGCTCGATGACCACCTCCAGGCCGGTCTCCTCCCGCATCTCGCGGACGGCGGCGGTTTCCGGCGGTTCGCCCAGCTCCACGAAGCCGGCCGCCAGGGCCCACCGGCCCTTCTCCGGCGCGACCTTGCGCTTCACCAGCAGGGTCCGCCCGCCGTCGGCGAGGAACAGGACCACCGCCACCCTGGGGTTGGCGAAATGGACGTAGCCGCAGGCCGGGCACACCGGCCGCGTGCGGCCGTGGCGCGCCATGGCCTGCACGCGGCCCCCACAGCGAGGACAGAAAGGATGCTCCATGACCGCTCCCGGGATCGGTTGTCCCACGGTATGGTGCGATGGTTTTGCCGTGCCCGTCACTCCTTTGCGGCAATCCAGGCCCCGAATAGGTAACATCTTGAGTAACAATCCACGCGGAACATCGGACAGTGCCCCCGGCAGGAGTATTGCTTGGCGATCAGAGACTACTTCAAGAAAGCCCCGGAAGCGGAACTCGACCGCCAGAAGACCATGCGGGATCCGGAACAGATCCTGGCCTGGCTGGAAGAGCTGAGCCGGCTGGGCACGGTGGTGGACCTGGAATTCCCCGGTTCCGACCTGATCCCGGTGCCGGGCAAGGTCGGCAAGGTGGATGAGGCTGACGGCACCTGCGCCTTCCAGTGCCGGTGGAAGCCGGCCAAGGAGCCGGCCCGCGGCCAGCGGATCCACCTCGTGTTCGGGATGGACCACCAGCGCTTCCAGGCGGACCTGGTCTACCAGGGCCGGGGCAACTACCTGGAATACAGGTGCAGCCTGCCGAACGGCTTCCTCCATGCCGAGCGGAGGGATTCGGTCCGGGTGAAAATGCGGCCCCGGGACGACTTCAACATCATCGTGCTCCAGAGCCTGTTCGAGGGCCTGGGCCTCAGCGGCAAGCTGCTGGACATCTCCTTCGGCGGCTGCTGCTTCATCATCAACCGGGTCATCCAGATCAAGGATGAACGGCGGATGGCGATCTCCGACGGGCTGCTGCCCGTGGGCACGCCGCTGGCCCTGGTGCGCATGCCCAACCTGCCCCAGCTGCCGATGGTGGAGTGCGGCGGTTTCCTCTGCAGCATCCGCCAGGCGTCCGAAGGGGTCATCATGGGGCTCCGGTTCGAAGGCATG
>Ga0316217_10001781_pt1 | contig 27201 bp, 25 predicted proteins | sample 1anoAmetaG_FD_203633 | JGI IMG/M metagenome (GOLD analysis project Ga0316217, IMG submission 203633) | Freshwater microbial communities from Trout Bog Lake, Wisconsin, USA - 1anoA | ecosystem: Environmental > Aquatic > Freshwater > Lake > Hypolimnion/Profundal zone | place: USA: Wisconsin...
GCTGGTGCGGCCGCGGGGGCCGGCGCCCACGCACGATCCGATCTTCCACGACGATCGCTATCGCGGCGAGCCCGTTCCCGTTCCCGACGAGGACAGCTTCCGCGGCGATCAGGTGAACACGCTGGTGCTGGTAAACAACTCCGGCAAGCCCCTGCTGCTGCTGGCCGGAGAGATCGTGACCGGGGGCAAGCAGGACCGGGTGATCGCCAAGGATCGCATCGTGCCGGCGGGAAGCGAACCCATCGATCTGGGCGTCTTCTGCATCGAGCCGGGACGCTGGACGGCCAGCTCCTCGACCTTTGGAGGCTCGGCAAAGGCTGCCGCGCATAGCTTCATGGTGCAGCCCACGGTGCGCGAGCGAGCCATGGTGGACAAGGATCAGCAGCAGGTCTGGGACTCGGTGCACGGGGCGATCTCGCAGATGGAAGTCGCGGCCGCGCCGCCCGCCACAGGATTGGGCGGAGGAGGACCGGTGGCCCGGTCGGGGTATCCGCGCTCGGTAGGAACCACCAGTTATGCCAAGGCCATGGAAGACAGCTCGGTCAGCGCCAAGGTGGACGAAGAGGCCGCGCCGGTGATGAAGTCGCGCGACCAGGTGCTGGCCCGGCTGCGCGAGCAACATGCCATCGGCGTGGTGGTGGCGGTGCGCGGCGAGATCGTCTGGGCCGACCTGTTTTCCGACACCGAGTTGCTCTCCCGCTATTGGACCAAGCTGGTCCGCTCCTATGCGGCGGAGAGCCTGACTGCGGGCGAGACCCATGCCGCGCCCACGGCAGCCGATGCACAGCACTTCCTCGATGCTCCCTCGGGAGGAACGGAAACCAGCGAGGGCACGGTGGGCGTCTACCGCTATCGCGAGCTGCACTCCGGGGGCACGGAGACCTTCGTGCTGGAATCCCTGTTGCCCGGAACCGGCTACGACGTGCACATCAGCAAGATGAAGCTGAAGGGCGCGATTCACCGCATCAAGCCGCCGCAGATGTATCGCTGAGAGGACCTCGCTCACGGGAACAGGCGGGCTGAGGGTGCCGGGCGCCCCGCCCTGGCCGCAAAATAAAGACGCGGCGAGGGTGGGACGCCCGGCGATGTTGAATTACGGCGTGGCGCTCGCCGGGCTCAGGGTAAACACGTGGGGTTTGGGCGCGGCGGTCTCGTAGATCGCATCTTCCTCCGCGTTCTCAAACGCCTCCAGCAGATCCGGCTTGCCCGGCTGCGCGCCTACGTCGGCCTTGTTAATCAACATGCGCATATGGATGAAGTGGGCCTGGTCGCGGTCGCGCACCAGCCAGCCCACGCGCTGCGCCTGAGCGCGCATGGGCGTCGCGTAGTCGGCCAGATTGATTCCCTTGGCCAGCTCCTCGGCCGAGAAGGTGCCGATTGCGCCGTCGTCGATGGCCAGCTTGTATTGGCCGGGGTCGAGGCCGGTGACGCGCAGCGGCTCCTGGTTGAGCTGCTGCTGGATATCGGTCAGGTCCAGCAGCAGCGCCTGCCCCGCGTTGTCCCGGTTGAAGGGCAAGGGCAGCGATTTCTCGGTAACCGTCCAGCGCAGGATGGTCTTGTCGCGCTCCAGGTGCTCGACAGTCGCATTCTGCGCATCGGCCACGGTTGCCGCGCGGGCGTCGATGGCGACCGACGCGACCAGCGCGGGTGCATTCCATCCCTTGAGCAGCGTCTCGGCCATCACCCAATGCGCCAGAATGTCCGGATGCACGCGATCGGGCAGGATCAGCTTGGCGACCACCGGATCGAGAGCCTGCGCCTTCTGGATGGCCGCGACCACCGGCGGGTTCAGATTGACGTAGTGGGCGTTGAACTTGCCGGCCAGGTCGCGGTCGAGATCGGCAAAGTGCAACAGCGCGGCGTTGTAGCCGCCGGGAAACATGGCCGGCCGGGTGACTTCGTCGTAGGGCGAAGGCCCCAGGAGCGTAATCCGCGCGTCGGGCGCGTGCGTGCAAATCGACTCCAACAGGTGCTCGAAGCCCTTGGTATAGGTGCTCTGAATCTCATCGGTTGTGGGCCGATAGCTGGCGTCGTTCATGCCCAGCATGACGGTGACCACCGTGGGCTTGTAGGCAAAGACGTCGCGCGCCAGGCGATCGTCGATCGGGCCGCCCATGCCGCCGGTCACCCGGTCGCCGCCGATGCCCGCGCCGTAGAAGTGGACGCGCATCGAGGGGAAGCGAGTGGCCGTGTACAGCTCCACCCACTGGTTGTAGAGGTTCTGCTCGGTAATGCTGTCGCCGTAGAGAACCACGGTGTCGCCGTTCTTGAGGAGGAACGCGGGCTCTGCGGTAAACGGCGCGGCGGGCGCGGTGGCCACCGCAACCAGCGAATCGGCGCAGCCGTAGTAGAGAAACCACTGGTTGTTGAAGGAGACCAGGCCCTCGGCGAAGGTGGTTCCGGCGGCGTATTGGCCGGTCTTCTCGTAGGGCAGCTCGGGCTTGAGCAGCGGCAGGTCGGTCTGGGTAAGCAGATGCGCGGGGTTCTTGGCGTCGAAGAGCGCTTCCCCGGCGGCATAGGCATTGGGGCCGAGGTCGGGATCGCCGCCCTGGGGCGCGTTCTTGCCGTTGTAGAGGAGCACGATTCCGGCTTTGGTCAGGACGGGCGGCGGACCGGTCTCGGGAAAGCTGCTGTCGAAGCGGCCGGGGCGCGGGCGGAGCAATTCGACGGGCGAGCCCTGCGCGTCTTCAACCGGCGTCCAGCGGATCAGGTCGGGTGACGTGGCCAGGTGGATCGCGCCCTCGCCCCAGTACATCCAGTATTTGCCGTCGATCTTGGCGGCGATCAGGCGGCCTTTGCCGGGATCGAGCTGGGTGACGATGCCGGCCGACTTGTACTTCAGCGCCGCATACTTGCCCTTGGCCGCCGTGAAAAAGGCCGGTCCGCGCTTGCTCCAATGGGTCAGGTCGCGCGAGGTGGCGATGCCCACCGAGTAGGTGACCCGGTTCCATTGCGTATAGGTCAGAACATAGAGGCCGTCTTCGCGCTCGACCAAGCGCGGGTCCTCGACGCCGCCCGGCCACTCGCGCGCCTGCTGGCTATCCTTGGCGGGAAAGAAGACCGGCGCGGGGCGGCGCGTGAAATGGATGCCGTCGGCGCTCTCGGCCATGCCCAGCCGCGAGGTGTGCCCGCCGATGGCCATCGCGCCGGAGTCGTCCTCGGCGCGGTAGAGCACCACCACCTTGCCGTCGCGCACGATGGCCGCCGGGTTGAAGGTGTGCAGCGCTTCCCAGTGGGCCGACGCCTTGAGGAGGGGGTCGGCAAAGACCGAGGCGGGCAGCGGGGCGATGACCGGGTTGCCGGCAGCAGGCCGGGTGAAGGGGCCAATCTGCCACGGCTGCGCCATCTGTGCGGGCAGGGCGGCGGCGGCGGCCAGAGCGGCCGCGAGAATCAGAGTTCGAAAGGGGTTCATTGCATTCCATCCTTGCGGTTGCGGGTTGCGGAACAAAGAGTGCGTGTCAAGGTGGCATTCCCGAATGGCCGCGCAGCACCATTCTAGTTCTGTCCTAGTCCTGCGCCAGGGCCGGAGGTACGGCATAGAAGCTCAAGGAGGCGTCGCCCTGCTCCAGCAGGCGAGTCCGTGCCAGGACGCCGTAGCGATCGCCGAGACGCTCCTTGCGGCGATGTTCGGCGATGACCAGCGCGCCGGGCGCAAGCCGGCCGGCCGCTGCGCCTCCCAACAGTCCCAAAGTGGCAGAGTACTCCTGGGCCGCGTCGTAGGGCGGATCGAGAAAGACGATGTCGAAGAGGGGCTCGCCGGCGGGCTTTTTGAGCCATGCGCTCACGCTCGAAGCATGAATGCGGAATCCGGCGGTGACTCCCAATTTGGCCAGATTGGCGCGCAGGACCGAGAGCGGGGCGGGCGCGCGCTCGACAAAGGCTGCCTGGGCAGCCCCGCGGCTGAGCGCTTCGATGCCCACTGCGCCCGATCCGGCATACAAATCCAGAAAGACCGCGCCCTGGATGCGTGGCGCAAGCACGTTGAACAGCGTCTCGCGCAGACGGTCGCTGGTGGGACGGGTAGCAAGCCCCGGCGGGGCCTGCAGCGTGCGGGAACGGAACGATCCGGCGATGATGCGCATCGACAACCAGCATACCGGAGCGCGACCTACTACAATCTGGATATGCGAGGCTGGTCAATCCCACTGGGCCGTTGGATGGGCGTCGAAGTGCGCGTCCACGCGTTTTTTCCGCTGCTGGCAGTGGTCTGCCTGGCTTTGAGCGCCACCGACGGAGTGGCCCGCGGGCTGGGGTTATTCCTGGTGCTGGGCGCCGCGGTGGTGATCCGGGAGACCGCGCGCCTGTTGACGGCGGCGTGGCTGGGCCTGCGGTTGCGGGCCATTCTGCTGCTGCCCATCGGCGGCCTCTATGCCTACGCCAATCCCGAGAGCCAGGAGAACGCCAACCAGGGCAGCGGGCAGTTTGCCATGGCGCTGGCCGGGCCGCTGGCCAATGGAGCCACGGCGCTGGTGCTGACTGCTACGTTTCTGGGCGCATCCGGAGAGATGAATCTCCTCAGCCAGCCGTGGATTACCGCCGCTTACCTGCTGCGCAGCATGGTGTGGATGCAGACCGGCCTGGCGCTGCTGCATCTGCTGCCCGCCTATCCCCTGGACTGCGGGCGGCTGCTGCGCGGAAGTTTTGCCCACAAGCACGGATTCGCGCTCGGCGGCCGCGTGGCTGCCAGCGTCGGCCAGGCGCTGGCGCTGCTGACTCTGGTGGGCGGCATGTTGCTGCATAATTACTGGCTGCCCATCGCCGGCATCTTCATCATGATCGGCGCGCAGATCGAGGACCAGGGGGTCTTCTTCCAGTCGGTGGTGGATACGGTGCAGATGCGCGAGGTGATGCTCACCGATTTCGCCACGCTCTCGCCCTCCGACACCCTGGCCGACGCGCTGGTGCGCTGCGTTCACTCCCTGCAAGAGGATTTTCCCGTGGTGCGCGGGCCGCAACTGGTGGGCATCATCTCCCGCCAGCGCATTGTGGACGCCTTGCGCAACGACGGCAACGGCTACATTCAGTCGGTCATGTCGCGCGCCTTCCAGGTAGCGCGCCCCGAGGACACGCTGGGCACCACCATTCGCCGCCTCACCGCCGGTCACGGGCTTACGCTGATCCCGGTTGCCGATGGCGGGCGCGTGGTGGGCATTGTGAGCGTGCAGAACCTGATGAGTTCCATGTCCCTGCTGGCCGAACAGCGCCGCATCGAGCGCCAGGAAGCTGGAGACTGACGCCCACCATGGCCGCTGACGAGATTCCCGCGCTGGCGCCTGGCCTTTATCTGGTGGCCACCCCCATCGGCAACCTGGGTGACATCACGCTGCGCGCGCTGGATGTGCTGAAACATGCCGACCGCATCGCCTGCGAAGACACCCGCCAGACGCAGAAGCTGCTCAACCACTTCGACATCGCCACCCCCACGGTAAGCTGCCACCAGCACAACGAGCGCCATCGCGCCGTGGAACTGTTGGAGGCGCTCAAGGCCGGGGGAAGGATTGCGCTGGTTTCGGACGCCGGGATGCCGGGCATCAGCGATCCCGGCGGCTGGCTGGCGGCCGAGGCCATTGCCGCCGGCGTGCCGGTGATTCCCATTCCCGGCGCCAATGCCGCGCTCAGCGCGCTGGTGGCTTCGGGATTGCCCTCGGGCGAATTCTCGTTTCTAGGTTTCTTGCCGGAGAAGGCCGGGGCGCGACGCACGCGTCTGGAGGCCCTGGCGGCCGAGGCCGGGCGGGCTGATGCCGGGCAGGCGGCGCGCACCCTGGTCTTCTACGAGGCGCCGCACCGCATTCTCGAGACGCTGGCCGATCTGGAGTCTGTCTGGGGTCCGGCTGTGCGCGTGGTGGTGGCCCGCGAGCTGACCAAGATTCACGAGGAGTTTCTGCGCGGCACGGCGGCGGAGGTGCGGCGGGAGCTGGCTGCCCGCGATCGGGTGCGCGGCGAAATCACCCTGTTGGTGGAGGCCCTGGCCCCGGCCTCGGCACTGCCCAGCGGCGCGCCGGTGAAGATCGCGGACCGCGTGGCCCTGATCCAGGCCGAGAGCGGCGTGGACGAAAAGGACGCGCTCAAGCGTCTGGCGCGGGAGTTGGGACAGTCCAAGAGCGACCTCTACCGGGAATTGCAGCGGGAGCGGGCGCGCAGGCGCTCGGCGGCTGGGTAGAGATAGAACGCCTCCAGCAAAAGGTACAAGATCATCGCGGTTCGCAAGAATCTCATTGGGTTCCAGCCTCCGGGATTCGACCTGACGTCAGCATCTGCTTGAGCAGCGGCAGGGCGCTGCCGAACTGCGGATAGAGTGCAGCGGCATGGGGCGGCAAGCGCCGTTGCGGCGGAGCGGCGTTCATGCGCGGGCCCTCATGCAGTTCCGGCAGCGCTCTGCCTTGCTGGATTCGATAGGGATGGACTCTGACTCTGGCAAGGAAGAACCACGGATACTCCGACAGCTCGATCTGCTGTACCTCGGCCGCATTGAAGTGCTTTCCGAGGTGGCGAAGCGCCAGCCGGAGCGCGCTGGCGATGGCTTCCTGCGAGGTATCCCCTACGCCGCAGCGCAGCGGCCCTTCGGGTATCTTGATGAAATTCCATCCTCGCGTCTGAATCTTCTTTTCCAACCGCTCTGCACTGGCGGTGCATGCGAAGTTCCAGCCTTCGCGGAACTCCTCGGTCGCTACCCTGAGACCGGCAGGCAGTTCGACACGATCGCGCAAAAGCAGGTTCAGTTCGGCAATGATGTGCATGGGGGCACTCTTTCTGGCTTCGTTACAGTGCTAGGCCGCGCGGCAGGGCTGGAATTGCCTATCGTCCCGGGTCGGGTCCAAAGCCTTCGCGGGCGCGCAGCCAGCCGTCTCAACGAGGACGAAACGAATCGAACTGTGGCAATGGACGCAGTTCGTCTCGTGGATCGGTTCGGTTGCGGAGCCGAGAGCCAGGGAAAAGGTCCGCAGGCACTCCGGGCAAGGAATCGTCCCATACGCGATACCGGACGCGTCGTATCCGTTGTGCTGAACCCAGATGGGCGTGGCGGGATGGTGAGCCGTCATGCGGCTGACCGGGGGCAGCGTGGCAAGAACCCTCAGCAACGAAGCCAGGCTGCTGCCTTTTTGATAAAACGCGTCGGCAGCCACGCCGGAAGGCACCTCGTTCCCCGAGAATGCGCCGCTCATGGCAACGGTCTGGACGGAGGGAAACCTGCGCCGGACCACCGAGAGCAGTTCGAATCCGGACATGCCCGGCATGTTGAGATCGGAAAGGAGCACGTCGGGGATCTCATCCCGCAGTTCGGCCAGGGCGGAAAAACCGTCCTCGGCGGAACGAACGGCATACCCCATCTCGGCAAGCACCAGCGACATCGACATTCGAATTGAGGGATCGTCGTCCACGATGAGGAGTCTTTGGTACGTATCGAGCATCTTTCACCTCACCTGGCATCTGACCGAGGAAGTAAGAGCCAGTATGGATTTCGATGAAATGCCGCGCTGTTCAATTCCGCACAGGCCCGCCGGGGAGTGGCCGATCCGCCGCGCGCTACTCTTCGGGATAACCTTCAATCGCCGGCTTCTCCGCGTTATCGTCGGGCAGTTGGTCGTGCAGGATCACGTTCAGCAGCGACCTGTGCACCTGGATGCGGCCGTTGTAATCGATGAATCCGAGTTTGCGGAAGCGGTTCATAAAGAAGCTGACGCGGGAGCGGGTGGTGCCGATCATCTCCGCCAGGGTCTCCTGGGAGATCTTGGGAATGTACTGCTCCCGCTCGCCAGGGCGGCCAAACTCGGCCATCAGCAGAAGAATTCGCGCCAGCCGTTTCTCGCTGGAGTTGAAGAGCTGATCGATCAGATCCGCTTGAATGCGCATGGAGCGCTGCAAAAGGAACTTCATGAACAAGTCGGAGAAGGCATGTTCCTCGTGCATGACGCGGATCATTTCTTCCCTCCCGATCTTCATCGCCGTGCATGCGGTCATTGCCGTGGCCGTGGATAAACGCAGGGCAGGCACGGCGGCAAGGGCCGATTCGCCCACGAACTCGCCTTCGGAGACCAGGGTAATGGTGGCCTCCTTGCCGGCCGCCGATACCACGGTGATCTTTGCGCGGCCTTTCTGGAGATAGAAGACCGAATCCGCGGGGTCTCCCTGGGTGTAGAAGGGCTGCTTTGCTTCCAGACGGATCAGCCTCCGCCCCAGGCCGGTGTTTGTCAGGAAGGCCGAGGCGCTGAATTCCTGGTCTTGAAGGGTGTACATGGGGAGGGCCCCTTTCCGGATAGAGCCGAGGCTTGCGCTCTGGGGGGTTGCGCGACAGCAATCTTGCGCGGCTGAGAGAGCAATTGCGGCGATGAATCGAGATTCACCGAAGACCTTCACGACCGGGACTGCGGGTAGTTCGCCGATCTAAGCGAGTGCCGGGGAATGCTCGTTCGGCAACCGACCGGAAAGACACCTACAGGTAGTTTTCGCGAAAAGGGATCTAGGAATCTGTACTAAATTGCTCTACTTCCGGATTCTTTTCAGAGATTCGGTTCTGCACGCGACGCTGCCCTGTGCGATCTTGCTCAGACGGTGCTTTTGGTTGCACTTATTGTAGAAAATGCCTGAACGCCTTGTGCGCGCCCGCGCGGAAATGCCGAGGCAAAGAAATCGAGTTATGAAGTAAGGAGAGTGCGATGCTTTGGACGGTCTTTGTAATTCTTCTGGTTCTATGGCTGTTGGGATTCAGCTTTCACATCGGTGGCGGGCTGATTCACATTCTGATCGTGATTGCCGTGGTGGTGCTGATCTTGAACCTGATCGGCGGACGCCGGAGCAACTGGTAGCGCCGGCTCGGCTGCCCTGCACGAGCGAGCGCATAGCCACACCTATCGGTTAAGGCGCTTGTCGTCGGCTGTCAGTTACAAAGGCCTTCCGGCGCGTCGGGATCGGGAAGGATGCGGCCGGGAAGGCGCAGCAACTGGCCAATCTCCTTTGCGGGGATGGGCCGGGAGAAGAGATAGCCCTGACCGAAGCGGCAGCCCATCTGACGCAGCAGGCGAAACTGCTCGCGGGTTTCGATGCCCTCGGCCACCACATCCATGCCCAGCACGCGAGCCAGCTCGATGATGGTGCGCACGATCTGCAACGGCTGATCGCCGTTCGTCATGCGGCCCACGAAGGAGCGATCGATCTTGAGCACATCGAAGGGGAACGAGTGCAGGTAGCTGAGCGAGCTGTAGCCGGTTCCGAAATCGTCCATGAGCAGAGAGACACCCAGCTTGCGCAGGCTGCCCAGCACTTCCAGGGCGGTGCGCATGTTGGGAATCAGGCTTGACTCGGTCATCTCCAGGCCCAACTGGCGGCTGGAGATGCCGAACTGCCGCAAGAGCGCCTCGACGTGGTCGGCCAGCCCCTCGCGGGAGAACTGACGGGCGGAAAGGTTGACGCAGACCCGCAGGGAGCTGTTTGCCGGATCGTCGGCGCACCACTCCTGAATTTGCCGGCACGACTCGGCCAGTCCCCAATCGCCGATGGGGAAGATCAACCCGCTCTCTTCGGCCAGGGGAATGAACTCCATGGGCGAAATAATGCCGCGCTCGGGATGGACCCAGCGAATCAGCGCTTCCAGGCCAATGATCTTGCGGGTGGCAAGATCGACCTCGGGCTGGTAGTAGAGGACGAACTCCCGGCGTTCCAGCGCGCGGTGCAAATCCTGCTGGCGCGGCCACGTTCCGGCTGCGCTTTCCAAGGCGCGGGCTTGCTGCTGAACCGGCCCGTTGAGGCCCTTGCGCAGCCTGCGCAGTTCCAACTGGCTGGCCACCATATCCGCCAGGCTCTCCAACATGCGCAGCTCGTCGAGGGCCATCTTGCGGCGCGCCTGGCGCCCGAAGATGGTCAACGAGCCGAGAATCTTTCCGCCGGCGGAGCGCACCGGAACGCTGGCAAACGAGAGAACGTCGAGCCGCCGCAGGGTGAGCCGGCCGTCGAAGAGTGGGTGCTTGGAGATGTCGGGAACAATCACCGGTCCGTTCTCGGTGAGGACCATATCGAAGATGGATTTGTGGCGCGGCAGTTCGCGAACGGCCTCGCCCCAATGCGATTTGATCCAGACGCGGCTCTCGTCGGCAAAGCCGAGCAGCGCGGCATCGGCCTGAAAGTACTCCGCGGCCAGCCGGGTAATGGTGTCGTAAGAGGCTTCCGGCTCGGTATCGAGGATCTCCGTGGAAATGAGCGCGGCTAAGCGGGCATCCTCTGGTTGGTGGTCGATTCTGATGGTTTCCAACTCTCCTAGCGCCATCTTCTCTCCAAGTCCGCCGTCTGAGGCAGCCTGCTCCTGCCAGGGATCTCCCTGACGCTGCGTGCTTGCGCGCTTTCCGAGTGGCAAAATGCGGCCAGTCAAGCCGCTCCGCCCTCGATGCCAACCGGGTTGGCCAGCAAAGGGGCGATCGTCAAGCAAACAGTTTTCACTCCGCATCTCCTTTATCGGAAACTCTGCTCCCCGCCATCACGTTACTTAAGGGGTATTCGCCCAGGTACTTCTCCGATTGATAACAATTATCTTGCGGGGACCGGCTGCCCGGTTTCCGTCCACAGAAACGTGAGCTGATCGGCGTCGTCCTGAATCTGCTGTTCCACGCTGACTCCGGCCGAGTGACCGCCGGCAAGACTGTAGTGCAACAGCACCGGCCGGCCGCTGCCGGAAGCCACTTGCACCAGCGCCGTCATCTTGCGGGCGTGCAGCGGATCGACCCGCGTGTCGCTGTCCCCGGTGAAGAACAGCACCGCCGGGTAGGCAGTCCCGCTCTTCACGTTGTGGTAGGGCGAGTACTTGAGCAGGTAAGGAAGCTGCTTCTCGCTCTCCGCCGAGCCGTATTCGGTGATCCAATACGATCCGACCAGGAATTTCTGGTAGCGCAGCATGTCCAGCAGCGGGTAGCCGCAGACCACGGCCGAAAACAGCTCCGGCCGCTGGACGATCGATGCGCCCATCAGCAAGCCCCCGTTGGAACGGCCGGTGATGGCGAAATGCTGCGCGGAGGTGTACTTGCTGGCGATCAGGAACTCGGCCGCGGCAAACCAGTCGTCGAAGACATTCTGCTTCTTCTCGAACATGCCTTGCTCGTGCCAGCTCTCGCCGTACTCGCCGCCGCCGCGCAGGTTGGGCAGCGCAAACCAGCCGCCCTGCTCCAGCCACCAGGCCACGGCGGGACTCCAATAGGGCGTCTCGCTGAGGTTGAAGCCGCCATAGCCGGTCATCAGCAGGCGCTCGGTCCCGTCCTGCTTCAGTCCCTTCTTGCCGGCGACGAACATCGGCACTTGGGTGCCGTCCTTGGACTTGAAGAACACCTGCTTCAGCTCGTACTGGCTGGAATCGAAGGGAACCTGGGCGCGGAAGAAGACCTCGCGCTTGCCGGTCATCGTGTCCAGCCGGTAAGAGGTGGGCGGCACGATGAACGACGAGAAGGAGAAGTAGCCGTAGCGGTCCGTGGTGCGGCCAGCCACGCCGGAGGCCGACCCGATGCCGTCGTAGTCGATGCGGCCGGCCGGCTTGCCCTCCAGCGTATAGACCGCGGTCTCGGTCTTCACATCCTTGAGCCGGTTCACGTAGAGCTTTCCGCCCACAATCGACCAAGCCTCGATCGGATCGGCGGTCTCGGGAACCACGGCGGCCCAGGACTCCGGCATCACCCCAGGATCGGCCTTGAAGATGGCTCCCTTGGGCGCCTTGTAGTCGGTCTTCACGAACCACGCGCCTTTGGCGTAGACCGCGCTGAAGCGCGAGTCCAGGCCCCAGACCAGCACCTCGAAGGGCGAATCGGGCTTGGTCAGATCGCGGTAGACGATGTCCGCGCGGCGGGCCGGCACGCCTCTCTCGATTTCGACGACGAGGTAATGGCCGTCGTCGGTCACCTCGCCGGAGAAGAGATCGTTGCGCCCCAGAGGCTCGCCGCGAAACTCGTGGCCAAAGAGCAGGACGTCTCTCGAAGTGCGCGAGCCCAGCGCGTGCTGGTAGAGGAGCGTGCCCTGCTTGTCGTTGCGCGCGTAGTAGAAGCCGGCTCCATCCGGGGCAAAGTTCAGCCCGGAGTAGCGGGCGGCGGGCAGCTCGTCCTCCAGCGTCTTGCCGGTCTTCACGTTGAAAACGTAGACGCCGCTCTCGTCGGCGCCGCCCTGCTGCACGCGGTAGAGCAGCAGGCCGCCGTCGCGCGAGACGTCCGCCAGGCCGACCGAGGTGTTGGGGTCCCGGCTCAAGGCGGCGGGGTCGATCAGCCGCTGGTCCTTGCCCGTCCAGCCATGGCGCACGTAGATCGAGTACTGCTGCTCCCCGGCCAGGCGCTTGGAGAAGAAGTAGTCGTCCCCGCGCTGGATGGGAATGCGCGCCTGCGAGACGTTTTCCAGCTCGTCCAGGTCGTCGACCGCCTGGGGTCGAATGCGGGCCTGCTTCAGGTAGCGCGCGGTGTAGGCATTCTGGGCGTCGATGAACGCGCGGGTTTCGGGGCTCTTCGAGTCTTCCAGCCAGCGATAGCTGTCGGGGATCTTGACGCCGAAGTAGTCGTCGGCCACGGGAACCGCCTCGACAGCCGGCGGCGGAGGAAGCACGATGCCCTCGCGCCCGTGGATAGCCTGTCCAAAGGCGGCTGTGCCGCCCGCCGCCAAAAACACCAACCCGATTGCTAAAGTCCGTCGCACGCAGTGCCCTCCTGGGAAAAGGATACGCGGAAAGCGGCGGGCGTCTTTCTTGTCCGTAATCTCGACGGCTGGCCACATGATTTCCGAAGGGGTAGTAGCGTCAAATAAACTTCTTGAACCTTACTGGGATCGCCTTTGAGACCTTAGCTGCGGTAACGATTCGCTCAAGCACTGCAGGTTTCAGGCGGGCGCGCATCTTGATCTTGCTGCCGATCAGGGAATCTAGGCCCTTCGACATCTTCAAATCTATTTCTCTCGCGTCCCCGAATGTGACAAATGACTCCTCGATGATCCATTCGTGATCGCCGACATTCAGGACGCACTCCTTGCCGGCACGGATTTGGTCGGTCGTGATGTTTACTATGTGGTAAATGCCGCCGTTCTTCAGCGGGTCGGATATTACAAAAAACAGATGAGGAACATCATAATTCGGGGGAACAGCCATAGTGAACACGTCGCCAATGTTCATTTAACTCCTTTATAATCTACAAAAAACGGCTTCTAATTGATTGAAATCTTCGATAGATTTCTCAATCGTCTTGATTTCGCTTTCCGTTCTCCCTGCGTTCCGCAAAATAATCGTAGGATCAATGGGACGGCTCGACCCATGAGGATCGCTCCATTCGGGACAGGTTTCGTGCAGCCATTTGGGAACATCCCAAGGTGCAAAGCTTCTGATCTCCTTGCGAGCCTTCTCAAGAACACCCTCTTCCCGCTCGGAAAGCCAGTCGACGTCAACATCTCTCAACAGTTGGATCGAATTATCGACCTTCTCACTGAAATAGGAGTTCCACACTTGAAGATCTTTGGCGGTTCCGATGCCTTTGAAGAGGTTGTAGGTTTTCCGAAGGACTGGCCCCTTCGGAAGGGAGGCAAATGAGTCTCCAGTGATTGTCTTGCCCCAGGAGATGAAAGCAAATTTGTCTGCCAAGTAGAGCATCTTGATTGAAAGGAACATGTCCAGTGTCCCGTTCTCCCGCTGCATGAGGAAAGCAATCGCGGCGATCGTCTTTTCGATGTCGTATTTGAAAGCGACACTCATCCTCGTTTGCCTTTCCTTCGCTGTTCTAGGCAGATTTTACCACTGTAATTCACTCGTTTTGCACAATTATTTAGGCGCGATGTGGAAATAACGTACGCAATTCCCGACTATTTATGGTAAAGCCGATTCAAGCTGCACCCCTTCGGCCATCTAGGGTCGAGCCCCAATCGGTACGTTCCATCATTCCGCAGCAGGCCCGCAACCCCGGTAGAATCAACTCCAGTGGCACGATGGACCCCAACTGAGCCTTCTCCGCCGCGGCGGTCCCGCTGGACCCGTGGTCTGGGGATGCTGCGCCCCTCCCACGCGCACTCGGCCTTCTCCGCCACCATCGTGCTGATGGTCTCCACTTTTCTCTCCAGAATCATCGGCTTAGTGCGGGTCAAGTACATCGTCTGGCTGTTCGGCCGGGGGATGGAAGCCGATGCCTTGAACGGCGCCTTTGTGCTGCCGGACATGATTTCGTACTTTCTGGTGGGCGGCGCGGCCTCCATCACCTTTGTCACGATCCTTACCCGCTACCGCGAGACCGGGCGCGAAGCCGAGGGGCAGCGCTCGCTGTCGGTGATTCTGACCACCATGTACCTGGTGCTGGGCGCGGCCATCGTGCTGGCGGAGATCTTCGCCCCCTGGTGCATTCACCTGTGGTTCCACGGCTTCGACGCGGAAAAGGCGGCGCTGTGCGTGCGCCTGACGCGCATTCTGCTGCCCGCGCAGTTGTTCTTCTTTGCCGGCGGCGTCTTTGGCGCGGTGCTGCTGGTGCGCAAGCAGTTCACCGTGCAGGCGGTGGCGCCGCTGATCTACGGCATGGGCACCATCGTGGGCGGCGTGCTGCTGGTGGGCCGCCTGGGCGTCTCCTCGCTGGCCATCGGCACCGTGGCCGGGGCGCTGCTGGGGCCGTTCCTGCTGAACTGGTATTTCGCGCGGCGGGCCGGCACGCGCTACCGGCCGATTCTGGACTGGCGCGACGAGGGACTGCGCGAGTGGGTGCGGCTGTCTCTGCCGCTGATGGTGGGCGTTTCGCTGGTGACCGCGGATAGCTGGATCATCGCCCACTTTGCCTCGGCGACCAACGGCGCGGTCTCGCTGATGGCCTACGCCAAGCAGCTCTTCACGGCACCCATGGCGGTGCTGGCGCAGGCCGCCGGCGCGGCCTCCATGCCCTTCTTCGCCAGCCTGTGGAGCAAGGAGCGGCGCTACGAGTTTGCCACCGGGGTGGCGGACTCGGTCTCCCGCGTGGCCTCGCTGGGGCTGCTGGCCGCCTCCGGCATGGTGGCCCTGGCCGCGCCCCTGGTGGAACTGCTCTTCCTGGGTGGGCGCTTCTCCTCCGTGGATGCGCGGGAGTGCGCGGCCTACTTTGCCGTCTTCTCCATTTCGCTGTTTCTCTGGTCGGCGCAGTCCATCTACGCGCGCGCGTTCTATGCCGCCGGGAACACCTTCATTCCCATGGCGGCGGGGACGGCGGTTACGCTGGTCTCGCTGCCCATCTACGCCCTGCTCTACCGCTGGCAGGGCGCCATGGGGCTGGCTGTCGCCTCCGACCTGGGCATTGCACTGCAAACCGTCACCGTGGCGGTGCTGCTGCACGAGAAACACATGGTCTCGCTGGCCAGCCTGGACTATGCGGAGATGGGTCGCTGCCTGGCCGCGGCGCTGGCCAGTTGCACGGGCGTCTGGCTGGCCGTGGCCGGCGTAAACGCGGGCCTGGCCCGGCTTGGGGTTTCTCACCTGAACGCGCAGATTCGCTGGACCGATCTGGCGTTGTTAGCAGGCGGCAGCGCGCTGTGGCTGGCCATCGCCGGCTGGGTGCTGGAGAAGACCGGTTCGGCGCTGCCCAGGGTGATGAGGAAGCGGCTGGGATTGGGTTAGAAGCGCTTCAGGACAGGAATTTGAAGGTCTTGCCTTTGGGCATGGCCTTCATTCGACGCAGGAACTCGCCTTCGTCAATCTCTTGCGGCCAGTCCAAGTTGATCGCAATAATTGCCTGTGAGGGCTTTCCAGGTATTCCCTCCACATGGATTGCCCCTATGTTCTTCAGTTGAACGATGTCGCGGACATAGGCGTTCACATCTCCCTTGACGGAGGAATACAACGGCCTAGTGCGGGCAAATAGGTTGAACTCCGAAATTGCCTCTTCGTCCAGTAGGAGCTTCAGCATCTCAACCTGCCGCTCCCCAATTACACGCTTCCGCTTGGTTTCCAGCCGGTTAAAGAGGCTGTACATGGTGTCGCGGAAAAGGGCGCGCTGCATCTGCTTGCGAATTTCCGCCGTCAACCGCTCACACTGGATGCGGACTCCTTGCAAGGCGAACACCAGGAAGGGGGTGAGATCGTGCCCGCCCTGTCTGACCTCGGCGAGGATGCGCAAGTAGGCTGGCTTTTCGTCGTAATAGTAGTTCGACATGGCCACAAAGGCTCTATCTGTCAGCCCGGCGCGGCGCAGCATGAGAGCCTCAAGAGCGCGGGCGGTGCGCCCATTGCCGTCCAGGAAGGGGTGCATGGCGCCCAGATGATAATGCAAGGCCATCGCCTGTACCAGCGGGTCGTGTTGACGAAACTCAGTCTGGGCGGCCTGAAGGAGCCCCTTGAACGCCTCTTCGCAAGGCGGTCCGCCTTCCACGCCCCTGTGTTGGGGAATGCCGAATGTTACGTTGTGGTCGCGCCCGCGCAGGATTCCGGGAGGACAATGGTCCTCATCGCACCCGGTAACCAGGCGGCGATGGACTTCGCGTACCAGATCGGCGCCAATGGGCCGGTCGGTGGGAAGATCGCCAATCCAGCGATACGTTTTCATCGCGGCGTTGGCTTGTCGTTGCGACCGAGTTCGCAACGCCTCCGGTGAAACATTGGGCCGAACCGCCTCATCGAGCTCCCTTTCGGTGAACTCCGCGCCCTCAATGCGGCTGGTGCCCGCGACCTCGCGCTTGAGTTGAAGTTCTTGGAGAGCTTCTACCCAACTTTTTTGATACGGAAGGGCCGTGAGCGACTGTACCGCCGATTTGGCCGCCACCAAAGCTGCCATGACAGCATTCGAGTCGTAGAGAATCCAGCGTTTTGGACGCTCATAGCGAACCATTTTATTTCGGGCTCATTTTCAATTTGGTATCCAGATCATTTTCATTTCATAGTTTGCGATCTATTCTGTTTTCTGTCAATTGCAAATATTTTCGCAAAGTCATATCCGCGTTCATTTCATGATGATCTTGGCATGGAATTCGAGAGATTCTCCGGATCGAAGTCGCTTCGAATGTGCCCGGACCGGCGGATACCCTGGCGCGCACGCACAAAAGCCCCTGCCGAAGCGGGGGCTTTTGTGTACGCGCGCTGCGCCCGAACGTGCCTAGGAATTCACCAGCTTGGGTGCGGGACGGGAAAAGGAGGTGGCTTGTTTCGACTCGACCTTGCGGATGTCGATGCCGCCCTTGAAGAAGGCGCCGTCCTCGATGCTGATGCGGGGCGCGGAGAGGTCGCCGATCACGGCGCCTTCGGCGCGGATGTCGACGCGATCGGTGGCGGTGATGTTGCCGCGGACTTTGCCCATGACCACGATCTCGCGGGCGGTGATGTGGGCGGCGGCGTGGCCGTTGCGGCCTACGGTCACCCGGTTGTCGCCGAGGTGGATGGTGCCCTCGACGCGGCCTTCAATTACCAGGGAATCGACTCCGGTAATCTCGCCCTTGATGACCAGGCCTTTTCCAATGGTGGCTGGCTCGCCGGAGGAATGCAAGGCAGCGGCGCTGGACTCGGCGATGGCCACCGGCGTCGGGGACGCGAAGTGCGCAAGCTGAGGGCCAGAGTTGGTCGCGGAAGGCTCGAATTGGTCGGGATTCAACATAAAATCGGCTCTTTTCTTTCCTTGTCAACTGCGAAAACCGGGGAAACCGGAGAATCGACGGTCGTTGCCCAAGTTAACACTTGCAAGAATCTCTGCCTGGCTAGCCGGTCGGAACGTGACTCTGTTACCCACTTAGATGACACATTGCGCAGCTGAGTTGCCAGCCGTGCCATGCTCAAATCGCACAAAGTCGGCTTCGAACAGAATGAAAGTAAATATACCATAAAATGGAGCAACGAAGGAGAAAATTGTGGCAACGGCATACCCCGTTCGAGCCATACGAATAGCAGCAAATCTACAGTAAATTGTAGCTGCCTCCAAAGTTCGGATGTTTCTCATCCTTGTCGTCCCGCACCGTCTCGTTTCAAGACAAACTGAAAGCTCATCCGGTCACTCTGCGAAAGCTGCGACTTCCACCCCGCCGGAAAGGTTGGTGGCTGGGGTGGAAGTGGCCGCATGGAGGCCGTCGCCCCGAAGGGCCGCACGCCTTTTCTACGGCTGTGTGCGCTTTGGTTCTTCGACGATCGGCGCAGTCCTGCCGGCGGGAGTCTCTGTGCCCGGCTCCGATTTGCGGATATCGATTCCGCCCTTGAAGAAGGCGCCGTCTTCGATGCTGATGCGCGCCGCGGTCACGTCGCCGGTCAGCGCGCCCTCGGCGCGAATGTCCACGCGGTCGGAGGCGGAAACGTTGCCGTGGATCTTGCCCATGACCACGATCTCCCGCGCGGTGATGCACACCGACATGCCAGCGCTCACATTGCCGTGGGCGCCCACGGTGACGCGGTTGCCGGGCAAGTTGATGCTTCCCTCGACCTTGCCGTCGATAAAGAGCGACTCGGTGCCGGTGATCTCACCCTTGATAATCAGCCCTTTTCCAATGGTGGCCTGATCGCCGGCGGTCGGCACAAGGCGGGCGCGGGTATCGGGGACAGTCGCGAGAGGTGCGGGCCGGACGGGTTCCGGGTTAGAGGGAGGAGCGATCGTTCCGGGCTGACTTGGTTTCCACATTGCGCACACGGTATTTGTTTCCTTTCCTGCTGGAGGTGGGTTGCCAGCGCAAAGCGATTGCGGTGGGCCCAAAAAACTGAAATCTCTGGCTGCCGGCGAACTGCCCCGGCTGCCCTGCGTACGGCTACAGTTCGATGGTATCTCTGTGCGGTCCGCAAGAACAACTCATGCGCGCAATTGTAATACGTTCGGGCGTAAGATTCTTGCACCTTCTCTTGCCAGCGGTGCTTCCGCCCTCCCGGATAACGTCTGGATCGCCCGCCAACGGCCGGCCGGGCCGCAAGTGCCTTGCAGCCTAAGTTGTTCGCCCGGCAGCGAAGCGGTGGAAGCAGGCTGTACTCTTGAGCTATGACCGATCGTGAACTGGTAACCCGGATTGCCCGCTCTGCCGGTCAAAAGGCCGGATACAAGCAACTGGTCCGCGAGTTGGGGCTGGGTGGCGGACGCGCCCGCCGCCTGCTGCTCGAACAACTGGCCCGCCTCACCGTGCGCGGCGAGCTGACGAAGCTGGATCGCGAGCACTGGACCATTCCCCACCCGGCCGGCACGCGCGAGAACCTTTCCGCCGGACGGCTGGACCTGCACCGCGACGGCTACGGGTTTGTCCGCCCCAACGCCCGCCAGGCCAGCGGCCAGGAAGACATCTTCATTCCCCCCAACGAGATCAACGGCGCCATGCAGGGCGACCAGGTGCTGGTCGAGGTGGAACCGCCCAAGGCCGACGGCCGCCGCATGGGGCGCATTGTCCGCATCCTGGAGCGGCGCAACCCCACGGTTGTCGGCATCTTTCACTACGCCCGCGCCGGCCGGTCGTTGGAGAATACCGTCGCTCCCTTCGACGAGCGCATGACCCAGCACATCCTGATTCCGTCCGGCGCGGAAGTGCCGGCCGAGGACGAGGCCGCCACGCCCCACCGGGTTTTGGGAGCGGAGGCCACCGCGGCTGCCGCCTACGACGACTTGGAAGGCCTGGTGGTGGACGTGGAGATTACTGCCTGGCCTACGTTGACCCGTCCCCCGGTGGGCCGGGTGATCGAGGTTCTAGGCCACCCCGACGATTTTGGCGTGGACGTGGAGATGACGATCCGCAAGCACCAGTTGCCGCGGATCTTCCCGGAGAACGTGCTGGCCGAAGCGCGCGCCGTAGCCCATCTCGACCGCTCCGCGGTTTTAACTCGGCGAGACTTTCGCGATCTGCCCATTGTCACCATCGACGGCGAGACGGCCCGGGACTTCGACGACGCCGTGCTGGTGACGGAGCGGGCTGAAGGTGGGTACGAGTTGCAGGTGCATATCGCCGACGTGGCCGAGTACGTGCGCGCCGCGACCGATCTGGATCTGGAAGCGCGTCTGCGCGGCACCAGCGTGTACTTCCCGGACCGCGCCATTCCCATGCTGCCGCAGGAGCTTTCCACCGGGATTTGCAGCCTGCGCCCCGGCGAAGACCGGCTGGTGCTAAGTTGCCTGATGCAGCTCGACGCCGGCGCGCGCATCGAGAGTTACGAGATTGTCGAGGGAGTTATCCGCTCGGCGGCGCGCATGACTTATACCGAAGTGCATGGCATCCTGGAAGGCGATGCGAAGACCCGCGAGCGCTATGCCGAGCTGGTCCCCAGCTTCGAGCGGATGCACAAGCTGGCCATGCTGATGAACAAGCGGCGCGAGGAGCGGGGCTCGATCGACTTCGATCTGCCCGAGCCGGTGATCGAGTTCGACGAGCAGGGGCAGATGCGCGGGGTGACCAAATCCGAGCGCACCTGGGCCAACCGGCTGATCGAGGAGTTCATGCTGGCGGCCAACGAGTGCGTGGCCACCTGGCTGGAAGACCTGGGCGTCCCCTCGCTCTACCGCATCCATGAGAAGCCGGAAGCGCGCCGGGTGGTCCAGTTCGAGGAACTGGCGGCGGCTTTTGGCTACACGCTGGGCCTGGGAGCCCTGCCGGTCAAGCGCATCCAGACACGCGGCGATCGCCGCGACGCGCAGCGCACCGGACGTACTCCCCATACCCACGAGGTGCCGGAGGACATTCCCGTCACACCGCGCATGTACCAGAAACTGGCCGCGCGGATCGAAGGCAAGCCGGAGGAGCGCATCTTGAGTTACCTCATGCTTCGGTCATTGAAGCAGGCGCGTTACTCGGAGATCAACGAGGGGCACTTTGCGCTGGCCGCGCCCAGTTACACGCACTTTACCTCGCCCATCCGGCGCTATCCCGACCTGATCGTGCATCGCATCGCCAAGGCGCTGCACGCGTCCGGGGTGCGCGCCCACGGCGAAGTGGCCGAGGGGCGGCATAGCTCGCCCTGGACCCACCCGATTGAAGGGCTGGGCCCGAGCCGCTTTCCGCATCTGCGCGTTCCGAAAAAGGCAGCGGTGTTTGCCGGCGAGCTGCCCATTCCCGAGGCGGAGCTGGCGCAGATCGCCGAGGAGACCAGCCTCACCGAGCGCCGCGCCGCCGAGGCCGAGCGCGAACTGGTCGAGTGGAAGAAGGTCCGCTTCATGCAGGACCGGGTAGGCGAGGAGTTCGCCGCGCTGGTGCTGAATCCAACCAAGTACGGGCTCTTTGTCGAGCTGACCGACCTGTTTGTCGAGGGGTTGGTGCCCATCGACTCGCTGCGCGACGACCGCTACACCTGGCGCGAGAACACCCACGAGATCGTCGGCGAGCGCAACGGACGCCGTTTCCGCGCCGGGGACCGGGTGCAGGTCGTCCTGGACCGCATCCTGGCGCAGGAGCGCCGCTTGCAGTTCTCGATTGTGGAAGAGGGCATTCCGCTGACCGGGAAGGCCGCCGCCAAGGTCAAGCCCAAGGCCAAAAAGAAGAAGGCCACCTCCGCCCCGGCGCGCTCCTTCAGCGCCCGCAAGAAGTTTGGCAAGAAGGGCAAGCGGCGGTAGTCCGGGTTATCGGTTGGCTTGCTTCTCCGCCAGGCCGCCGATCAGCGGCAGCTTGAAGCGCTTGCCGTTGAAGGCGCTGACGAAGACGACGATCCAGACAATGAAAATGGCCACGCCCACAAGTTGCAAGACCGTCAAGGTGAGGAAGACCGAGGAAGGAATCAGATTCTGCACGGCTCCCACCAGAATGTCGATGATCGCCCAGGCGGCAAAGAAGAAGATCGACTGCCAGGCGTGAAAGCGGACATAGGAGCTTCTCTTGTAGGGTTCAACGACCAGGAAGACGATCGCGGGGATGATGGTGACGTAGGCAAGACCGCCTGCGGCGTTGTCGGAGAGGCCGGAAGCATTCAGATCGGACATGGTAGCTCCTTTGGGACGAGGCCGCTCGATCGGAGCTTGAAGGTGCTTGCAAAGCCGAAGGAGCGCCAAGGAGATAGTGGGCTTGTTGCAGGGAGTTAGGCCGATCACAATTGCTCAAGCAGTTGAGGATCGTTGTTGCGCACGTTGCCTACCCGCTCGCCGACCGGCCAGGCGACCATCTTTTCCGCCGGGAAGGGCCGCATCAGGTCCACGGGAGGCCGGGCCGGGTCGCCGGGCTCGAGCCAGCGGTCGTAGTCCCGCGGCTCCAGGATCACCGGCATGCGGTTGTGGAGGGGCTCCATCAACTCGTTCGGATCGGTCGTCAGGATGGTGAAGGTCTCCAGCGCCTCGCCGCCTTCCTTCGGTTGCCAGCGCTCCCACAAGCCGGCCAGGGCATAGGGCTCGCCGCTCTGGAGGGCGATGGCGTAGGGCCGTTTGGTCTTGGGGTCGGGGCGCTGCCACTCGTAGAAGGCGTCGGCCGGCACCAGGCAGCGGCGTCTCTTGAGGGCTTCGCGGAAGGCGGGCTTGCCGGCGGCTTCCTCGGCGCGGGCGTTGAAGGTGGAGTAGCCGGGCTTGGCGTCCTTGGCCCAGAACGGGACCAGTCCCCAGCGCAGCAGAGCAAACTCCCGGCTGCCGGAGTCGCGGTTGAGGCGCACCACGGGCTGAACGCTCTGCGGGGCGGCGTTGAAGGTGGGTCCGAACCAGGGCATATCCACCAGCTCGACGCCAAACCAGTCGGCGAGCACCTGCTGCGTGGATCGACGGGCAAATCGGCCGCACATGCCTCCCAGGATACGGCGCGGGGCGGCCAGGGGCAACCGCCGCGAAATGCGGCCCCGTTCGATCCAATACAATGGCTTTGGGAGCATGACGAATGGCACACACGGTATTTTGCGTTCGCAATAAGAAAGAGATGGAAGGCCTTGAAGAGCCTCCCTTCGACTCGGACTTCGGTCAGAAGATATTCAAAAACGTCTCGCAGGCCGCTTGGGCCGAGTGGGTGGACCGGCAGAAGATGCTGCTGAACGAGTACCGGCTCCAGCCCTGGACGCCCCAGGCGCAGCAGTTCCTGGTCGAGCAGATGGAGCAGTTCTTCTTCGGCGAAGGCCACGGCCTGCCCCAGGAGTTCACTCCGCCCGCGCACTGAGAAGAAGCTGTGAGACCCAGGGACGGAAGAGTCGTTCAAAGGCCGCCGCTTTCTATGGCGGCGGCCGCAAACCGATGTCGGCCAGCATGGCCCGGATGACCACCAGGGCGGTGACGGTCAGCGCCGCCAGCAGGCAGGTCCAGAAGCCCAGGCGGCTGAAGGGCACGAAGAGGGGGCCCTGCCCGGTGTAAAGCGTAAGCCCCGCCTTGTCCGGCAATACGGCCTGGACAGCCACCGCCAGCAGGATTCCCGCGGCCCACACGATGCCGATCCTCAGTCCAAGTTGAACGCTCTGCGCCAGGATGCCCATACCCCCCTCGGCGGCCCTGCCGGATCGATCGGCGGCAGGACTTTCACGGTTCAACTTTACCTTCTCCCGGCGCAACGATACAATTGGAAGGAGTGCCGAAGTAGCTCAGTTGGTAGAGCAGCTGATTCGTAATCAGCAGGTCGTCGGTTCAAGTCCGACTTTCGGCTCCAGAATTCAGCAAGAGCGGCTGTCATCCGATCGGAGGCAGCCGGAAGCGCCTCGCGAGCGGATCGAGAAGGCAGCGAAGCTACGGCCGGAATGCCGTGGATTCTCTGCCTTTTGCCTTTTCGGGAGAACCCCGGCCTGCCGCGGCGCTTCGCTTGCGCTGAATCGTTTCCCCGCTGAGGAGCGTTAGGTCATGCCAGAACATAGAGCACGAAAGCATCATCAGGACCGGGTGGCGGAGACGTTGCGCGAAGAGATCGGCTCGATGATCGAGGGCGAACTCTCCGACCCGCGCATCGATTTTTGCTATGTGACCGAGGTCATCCTCAACCCCAGCGCCAAATCGGCCCAGGTGTACGTGGCCATCGACAGCGCCGTTCCCGACATCGTCAAGGCCGAGGTGGACACGGTTGCCGGCTTGGAAGCCGCCAAGGGCTTCATCCGCTACGAGTTGAAGGAGAGGATGGGGGTGCGGCACATTCCCGACCTCAGCTTCCACGCAGATCGCTCGGGCCGCTTCCAGGCGCGCATCGAGCAGCTCATGAACCGCTCGCGCAAACGGCAGAAGGCCCAGCCGGAGCCGCTGCCTGCCGCGGAGGAAAGCGTTCCAGCGGAGTAGACACATCTGGCAAAATGCCGGTGAACTTCCCCCGGCCGCCGAGCTGCGTTTCTGGCGAATCCAAGAGAAACTGCGGCCCCATCCGCGATTGTTTGCCAGACTGCATCCCGCGAGAGCTTGAGATTCGGCGCGAATCTGTTAGCCTTGACCCTATCGAAATGCTTCACAGGTTCCGCGCGGTTTGCAGCGCGGAGCGCGACCAGGCCCGGCAGCCGCCCGAGCGCCCCGGCCTGAGCGGGAATCACCATTCTGCGCGGAACCGGCGTACACGCCCGTTGGAGAGACGCTGAAAGTGGAAACTGCCCTGGAACCAACCGCTCCGGATACGCCCGAACCCCGGCGCCGACGCCTGCCCCGCTGGGCTACCGTCTGCGAGGCAAGCGTCTTTCTCGGATTCACTCTCTTCTTTCTTCTTTATGGCCAGACGCCGCTGTTCGGCGGCGACGGTCTGGGGCTGGTGGGCGCCGACGAGCCCCGCTATGCGCAGATCGCGCACGAGATGCTGGACCGCTTCGACGCCGCCCATACCCTCAAGGCCCGCCTGAGCGCTTGCGTCACGCCCTATCTCTACGGCCATCCCTGGCTGGAGAAGCCGGCGCTCTACTACTGGCGGGCGATGTTTGTTTTCCAGGATTTCGGCGTGCACGACTGGGCTGCGCGGCTGCCCTCGGCCAGCTTTGCTTTCATCATGGCGGCGCTGATTTACCTGCATATGCGGCGCTTCCGCCCTGGCGGGCATTTGGATGCGGCCATCATCACCGTGGCCTGCGCGGGGATCATCGGCTTTGCCCGCGGCGCATCGACGGACATGCAAATGGCCGCGCCCCTGGCGATCGGACTGCTGGGCTGGTACGCCTGGTACGAGACCGACTCCAAGTTCTGGCTCTTCGACATCTACTTTTTCACCGGCGTGGCCACCCTGGCCAAGGGACCGGTGGCGCCGTTTCTGGCCCTGGTCATTGTGGCCGCCTTCGCCTTCCTGCGCAAGGACCTCTCCATTCTGAGAAGGTCCTTCTGGTGGCCCGGAGCGGTGCTCTACCTGGCCATCGTGCTGCCCTGGTTCATTGCCGTGCAGCACCAGAATCCCACATTTTTCCGGGAGTTCTTCCTCGAGCACAACCTGGAACGCTTCGCCACCAACCGCTTTCAACATGCGCAGCCCTTCTGGTACTACCTGCCGGTCGCGTTGCTGGCCATCATGCCCTGGACGGTGATCGCCTTACGCGCTCTAGCCGACGGCATCCAGACCTCGCTGTGCGAGTGGCGTTCGCGCCACTTCGGCGCGTGCAAGCCGTGCATCAACCGCCCCGGCGACGCTTTTCCCGAGTTTCTGGTGCTGTGGGCGCTGATCCCCATCGTCTTCTTTTCCTTCTCGCAGTCCAAGCTGCCGGGATACATTCTCCCCTCCATTCCTCCCATCACCATCCTTACCGGGGACTATCTCTTCCGCCGGCGGCAAGAGGGGCTGAGCCGCTGGGTGCTGGGGGGCCATGCGGTGCTCTGCGGGGTGATGACCATGTTCGCCATGCTGCTGCCCTGGTTTGTGGCCCACGGGCGGCAGATGCCGCCGCTCTCCGCGCTGCTGGCCGCCTTGCTGGCCGCTGCCGGGGCAGGGCTGCTCATTCTGGTGGTGGTCAAGGGCTTCGGCGTGGCTCGCCTGCGGCTGGTTACCACCGGCGTGCTGATGGTGCTGGTGCTGTTTCTCTACGGCGCGGGGCCGTTCTTCGGCATTCCCGCAGTGGAGGCCAGCAAGCGGGTGATTCACCTGCTGGACCGCTCCTACTCGGCCCGGCCGCTGGCTGCCCGTCTGGCGACGGTAGTCCCCGGCGACGAGACGGTGGCGGTTTTTCGCGTGCGGCGCGACGTGGAATACGGGCTCTCGTTCTATCGCAATCGCGAAGTGGTCAACTACGAAGAAGACGGCGTGCCGGACGGGCAGCACGTGCTGGTGGCGCGGGTGGCCGGCCGCGGCGGCGCCGATCTGCACACCCAGGCCGCGCTCGAGGAGTATTTGGAAGGCCGTCCCTACGAACAGCTCTTCAGTTGGCCGGAGCAGGGGCTGATCGTCTACCTCGTCAGCAGCCGCTAGACTGCCAGTGATCAGTTGTCAGTGATCAGTTGTCAGTGATCAGTGGTCAGTTGTCAGTGGTCAGTTGTCAGCAGTCAGTCGTCCACCTGCCCCGGAGGGGCGGCTGAACGATTTTGGGGGTCCTCTTAGTAGCCGGAGCAGTTGCGGGAGATTTCAAAAAGGAGCTTGTCGCGGAGTGGTTTCAGGATTTGTCTGGCAATGCGCGACGCAACTGTCTATGGCAAATTCCCGTCGAACCAGGCACTTTCCGCGCGGGGTTTAAACTCTAAGTTGCAAACCCGGTTCGAAATCGCAGATGCGATCGATGGAGGCAATCCGAAAGCGATGGATGAAGCGGAATCCCGATCGCACCCTGCCGGGAAAAGACTCGATGGCATGGTGGAATCGCTCAAGTCCGCGAACCACTAACCACTGACCACTGACAACTGACAACTGATTACTCTCCTTCCAGGTGAACCATGGCATTGGGCGTTTCCATCGAGATCCTCGACCTGCGGCACTTCGCGGCGCCCATGCTGCGCCCGCTGCTGGAGGCCGAAGGGGAACTGTGGGAACGGCGCCTGCACTGGGACTATCGCTCCTCGGCCCGGCTGCTGATGCAGTATCTCGACAGCCACATGCTGCCCGGCTACGCGGCCACCGAAGCCGGAAAAGTCGCCGGCTATGCCTTCTGTGTCTACGAGGAGACCAAGGCGGTCATCGGCGATGTCTTTGCGCTTCGCGGTCAACTGTCCGCCTCCCAGGTTCTTCCCGGACTGGTTTCCCTGCCGGAGTCCGGGCCGGCGCGCGAGGTGGAGACCACCCTGCTGCGCCACATCTTCGAGCTGCTCTTGAACTCGCCTCAGGTGGACCGCATCGAATCGCAACTGCTGATTCACCCCGCGGGCACCCACGCCGGGCTCTTCCGCGAGTCCGGGTTCGACGTCTACCGGCGTCTCTTTCTGGTGCAGTCGCTCAAGACGGTCCGGCCGGCTCCGTGTGTGGACCTGCCGCCGGAGCTGGAACTGCGTCCCTGGCGCGACGAGGACATGAACTCCGCCGGGCGGCTGATCTCGGCGGCCTATCGCAACCACCCCGACG
>Ga0316217_10001782_pt1 | contig 27187 bp, 17 predicted proteins | sample 1anoAmetaG_FD_203633 | JGI IMG/M metagenome (GOLD analysis project Ga0316217, IMG submission 203633) | Freshwater microbial communities from Trout Bog Lake, Wisconsin, USA - 1anoA | ecosystem: Environmental > Aquatic > Freshwater > Lake > Hypolimnion/Profundal zone | place: USA: Wisconsin...
ATAAAAGCTTCAATTTTGTCTGAATGAGTAACATCGCTTACTAATTAGTATTTATATATTTAACTCAAATCCTAACTTTTTAAGAAAAATTCTAAGAGTAGCTAAGTTGCGGATAAATCTTATAGTTCGATCGTCGGTATGATAATTTTTAACATAAAGATGCTATTTAGACCTTAATAATCTATAGATCTAAATACGAACTTTTTTGTGAAAAGAAACCCAAACAAAATTAGAAAATAATCGGTAATGTCTTTAATTGTGTAAGTAAGGTCGGTTTGTTTCAATATAATGTCAAAAATATCCTAGGTGTTGATGGCTTCTCGGCGATAGTGTGGAATTGGTTCTATCTAAACCTGAGTTTTTACGCTAGTTTATATACTAAGGTTGGATGGGTAGATAGTCTCCACGATTGCTGAGGAGAAATTAGACTTCCTTGTTTTTCTACCTATTGTGGGTGCTGATCAAATCCAGATTGGACTGCAGCTTGCTCAGAGTCAGCTTCAGGCTGTGGTTCTAGCTTTTTATAATTTGGTTTTATTTCATCATCATCCCCAACTCATCTTCTAAATCCTGAAATCTCCTGATCCAGGAATCGTCCACAACAGGTCTGTCAATGTAAACGGGCACTTAGATTTCCACTGGTACCTCAAAAGGTACTTCAACTTTTGTTTCCACTGGCCTATCTATGTAAACGGGCTTCTCCACAAAAAAAGGCTTGTCGACGATAATCGGATCCCTGTACACTGGCTTTTCAACAAAAACTTGCTTTTAGACTATTTAAGGCACTTTTATCTCCTTTATGATTATTTCTGGAACCTTTTTCTCAATTTAGACATATTTAGGCACTTCGATTATCTTTTCAACGATTCTTTCGGGACCAGGGATATATTTTGGGACCTAAACTTTAATCTAAACGGGTCTTTAGACGACTAGCTATCTAATTGTCTATTTGGGTATGGTTCTATCATTATCCTTGAGTTTTTTCTTCAGCACATCATTTTCCATTTAGAATCTATAGTTTTCTCCCTCAAGCTTATTGATCATTTTTTCATGGTTTTTGCACTCCTAAACCTTTTTAGTGATGTGATCCAGTTAGAGTTTTAACCTGAATCTTTATTTCTAGCTTTCAGCCAGTTGTTCAGTGAGGAAGTTTATTTTTTTGAACAATTTTTTGAGGCTTTCTTTATCTTAGTTGTTGTTTTCTATGAATATTTAGATTTCTTTGTTTCTTGATGTATTTTAGGTTGTGTTTGTCTCTAACCTATAGCCTTTTTTGTCTCTACTTGGAACTGAGATAGGAACAAAAGGTTAAACTTTCTTTAAATTACTAATTTTTCTCTAAGGAATGTACTTTTGATAGCTCAATGATTTTGCATGAGACTTTTTCTCAATGATTATCGGGGTTTGAAGTAGGAAAGTTTATTTTGCATGCTTGCGGTTGGTAATCCCTCCGCTGCCAGAATTGATCTTGACCTAGACAGCCGAACAATGATGACGATAAGGTTTGGAGGGTTGATTTTCTTCTAATTTGACCTTTTTACTTGCAGGCGTCCTAAAATCTCCGTAATCGTTTTGATGGGTATGAAATATTTCTATTGTCTTTTTGCTGAAGGACATATCGAATTAATTTCAAATATAATAAATAAAAGAAGAGATAAGTTTCCATTTTGCACTTAAGCTGTTTCAAAGGATAAAAACATTTATATTGATATTTGTTGATAGCAAATCAGATCTAAGATACGGATCATTCTTGCCCAACTGAAAGCAGGGCGGAGGCAGGTAAGAATCGTCCCTTGAAAGCCTTTTCACTGCTGTAATAGGTTTTAATCTAAGGCAGATTGTTGACGTTGTCTCTTATTCTCTGCAGGAAGGAAAGGGCTTTGTATTCTTCAGGGAACAGCCTTTCAATATAGTTGGAGTCTTCGGCAATGATGAAGTCGGCCAGTGTCAAGTATCCCAAAACGAACTGCTTTTCTCCGATGAATTTGCTGAGCAGTTCGAGCTTGGGTTTGTATTTATCAAATACTGCAGTTTTGGCAGTTTCGTAATCTTTGTTGAAGAAAAGGCCTCTGACAGCGGCTGTGGCCTCCTCAAAAATGGAAAGAATGCTTTCAATCTGAGCGTTTTCGTGCGCATTTTTGCCGAGCAAATCCTTGCTTCCCCATCTGCTAATGACGTATCTCTGAATAGCTGCAGTTTAAGTGATATTGTACTCTCCGTCAATCAGATAGGGCAGGTTGGGGAATTCTAGGCCTAGGTGGAGTTTGTCTTCTTTGAACCATTTGTCGCCGTTAGTATACTTTTCGTCTTCAAATTCAACTCCCAAGTAGCCTAAAAGAAGTCTGATGACTTGTCCCCTTCCTCTGACTCCCCAATAGCCAAACTTAACTTTTTTTACACCGGGTTGGAGACTAGCATATTGAGGTGTAATATAGGGACCATGAACAGCATCAGGTCTTTTATAGTAATTTTTCACTTCCGTGAGCTCATTAAAATTGTTCCTGATTCTCCACCAGAAAGCATAGTTTTTGTGTTATCCGGGGTATAGAGCTTAGAAATAAGCCAAATTTTAAGCCAAAAGGAAGTCGACAAGGGTCAAATATCCAAGAGCGAACTGCTTATCTCCGATGAAATCCTTGAGATAGTTGAATTTTGGCCTAGCTTTTTACAAAAGCTCGGCTTTAAGAGTCTAATAATCTTTGTTAAAGAAAAGTCCTCTAATGTCTTTCAAGCCGTCGGTTAGAACACCGATGATATTATTGACATGTCCTTAATCTTGGGTGTTTTTGCCTAGCAAATCTGTCTTTCCTGACCGATTGATGATGTATTTGGCAATAGCTGAAGACTATGTCAGCTTGAAATCTCCGTCAATAAGGTAAGGCAAGTTAGGGAAATCAAATCCTAAGGCGGGCTTATCTTGATTGAACCATTTGTCGTGAGTCTAGTATTGAACTTATTGGAAGTCCAGACCAGTGTAAGAAAGAAGAAGACGCAAGTGTTGAGCGAGTCCTCTGATTTTCCAGTAGCCTAAAGTTATTTGAGCCATTAGATATTTCTGATATGTAAATTAAAAACTTCTGGAAATTATCTATTGTTCGATCAGAAAAATTAAAATTTCTGAACATTTGTTTTTCTAAATGCTTCAAAACTAGTTACAATCTTTTGAAATTCCAATAAAAGCTTCAATTTTGTCTGAATGAGTAACATCGCTTACTAATTAGTATTTATATATTTAACTCAAATCCTAACTTTTTAAGAAAAATTCTAAGAGTAGCTAAGTTGCCAACGTAAGTTATTAACCAATAAAAGATAAGCTTTATATAAAGCAAACATAATAAGCCTATGAGCCAATTTAATATCAGAGATTTATGCTGAGTGTTTTGTAGTAATTGTAGTCTCCATAAATACCAAAGTCGCTAGGCTTCTCATACTTTCCTGGTCCTGGGTTTTGATCATGTTTCCAGTAGTCAATCGTGAACTTCTTTTAGCGATCGAATGGTCTAGAACCGAATCCTTTGGAACTTGAGAGGATATATCTTGAATGTTTGTTCAGGCCGTCAATCGGACTATAGACCATAGGTCCAGGCGAGGAAGGTTTGTGCTATTTGAACCTTTTATCTCGGTTTATAATAGATAGTCTACTGTTCAGGTATTTACTAATCCTAAACTTGCCGTCGCGAGGAGTCATTTCAAGGGACTAATAGGCACCTGGTCCTGGGTTTTCCAAAAACGACAGTTTCTTTTTTGCAATGTCCAGGGTTTTAGGCCTATGAGTAAAGCTTATATTACTCAAAGAACTTTTGTTATTTTCATACTGAGTAAGCTTTGATTTACTTATCCTGGACCTGGTACTTTTTCTTTTGATGCGTGGTAAGTGTAATGTCGATTTTGGCATTTTTCTCTTCCCAGTGAAAAGCTAAATGTCTGGCCCAGTTTTTAGAATTGAGAATGTTGTTTATAGGTAGGGGATCCAGGTGATACAACAGTGTTCTTTGTAAAATCAGAACGCTTTCCAAAACCGATCCCACTTGACCTTTTGGAAAGAGATGTGGTACTGCCATAAAAAGCTTATTTGCATCTTCATAGATCTTAGATTACTATGGGTTTTTTAGTGAAAAGCGCTTATCCTTGGGAAAGGCATGTACTATTTTTGCTGGGGAAGTATTTGCTAAATGCTTTATGATTTTCTAGTTGGAGAGTAATGAAAATTTTTTCATTAATCAATAAATTTATTATTAATTACTATTTAAATCTCTTTATTTGAGAAGATAAAAAAGTCCTAGTCTGTCTGATTTCTGTAATAAGCTAAAAACATTGTGGGCTATTTTGTCTTTTATGAAACTTATAAAAATATAACATAAGAATGTCTAAAGACTTTTTTCAGAGAAATGTATAGGTTATGAATGATCTGCGAAGTGAACAATTCAAAATTCGATAGTACTTGCAAAGAGGGAAGTATAAGATGAAGCAAAAGTTCTTTAACAAGGGCAAAAAACATTATGACTTTGACCTGAATTCACAGGAGTATTTCCACTAAGAACTCTACGACATAATCTTTTAAAATTCATAAGTCCAATAACAGTTCAATAATTATGTGCTGAAATTTTTGCAAGAACCATGTCAGTTCAAAAATGAGTCAAAATATTACGTCGAAGGAATCAGTGGCAAAAAGAACCAGTCAGAAGCCAGACATTTGCTTTATCGCTTCTTCAACAGTCGCATTCAAGATTTGCAGTACGAAAAGTATCTCATTATGCAGAGGCTGAACAACATCAACGCATAATAATAAATTTCTTTAGTTAAAAGCAGATTAGTCCTGATTGATAAGGAAATACAAATGGCCATTTCAAGGTCAGACAGACTTTCTTGTGAAGATTACTTTGAATAAACCTACACTCTGGGCGGAAAGCCAGTGCCCATAAACGAGAATGGTCAATCTATTTACAAATACCTTGATGAAGAAGATTGCTGGTACAGTAATATTCACAGAGATGACATTATCATCTACTCCAGAAATAAGCTCTATCGACGAGAAATTCTGCATAAAAACTTCTATCCCCTTTATTACGAGCACAAACATCTGGTGAAAACAGAGGGGCTAAATATGCTAATTGAGGTGGAAGAAGAAATAGCCAAGAATAGCTCAAAAATAAAGGAACTTGCCCTAAAAAAATCCAAGAAAATCATAAACATTTTTGAAGAATAACTATAGCTGATATCACCTGGCAACTTAGTTGAGAAGGAAAACATCAGTTCTTTCATTTACTATAGCTTCGGAGCTGAATAAGAGCAACTCCCACTTAACTTGCCACTCTACCCTGCTATGTACTCTGAACTTTTAGACAACTATAACGTAGTTCTGCCTTATTTTTTCAAGAGCCTAGAAATAAAGTAACACAAGTAATTAATAACTCTCTTACCTAAATTCAACAATTTCTGCGCTATTATCTTCAAATACCAAAACAAGGAAATCCTGGAGGGGAAGCAATAGATCAAATTGGGGCTCTAAGATGATATTGATATCAAAAAGGAGCTATTTACAATGTTGTAAGAAATTTGGGTCAACAAATACGTAAAGATCGATTTTTCCAGATTTGATATCAGATATCGATTACATAACGTTGATTGGCCACTAGACACAATAACTGAAGAGCATAATCGTCAAAAGAAGCATCGACAATAGTACACTGGGTCAATCAAATAAAACACCGAAATAAAAACTTTACTAAATATTTTGAAAGGAAACAATTACGCCAATTTTAGGAAACATATGAAAAGACATTCTTAGATAATCGTGAATCGCCTGAAAGATAAGTTTACTCATATGGAAAAGATCAACAGATATAACATTTTGAATAACTAGTAGCATACTTTAGAGCAGTTGGGTGAGTTTTTTAGAATCAAATTTAATGAGAAAGAGACGCATACTTAGTCCATTCTCAAATAAAACGCAGCACTCTTCTTTAATGTTATATTGAAGAAGCATTTGGTTATCAATCCTGTCGAAATATAGATTGAATAAACTCTAAGAGTAATCAAATTGAGGTAAAACAGGCTCAAAATCATGAATATACTGAATGGAATGCGGTGTTACCATAGAAATCTGGCCTTTGATTTGCGAGTGATAACTAACTACAAATTTGAGTTCCAGCTGGATGACTAAATGCTTATAAACTCAAACAAGCAAGTTATTTAATCTTTTGAGAAGGCTGTAAAAGATACCCAGACTTTCTTCTCAAAATAATCGAATGAGTCAAATCCTTTGAAAATGGCCTAATAGGAGTTCATTCAGCACCAAAGCTATGGCAGATAAAAGCTCTACAAGCAAGACAAAGTTACATATAGCTACTTTGGGGAATAAATTGCACAAGTGTTAGTGAGCAACGGAAAGAGGTTGAAAAACAAGATTATGTACGAAATAGTTTTGGATGATATTGAAGAAATTGAGGAGAGAATACTGAGAAATTCCACTAACTTCATAAATCGTTATTAAAGGTACATTAAGATTAGATCTTTGGAGTAAATAGTTGATAGAGTTGAGCTTCTATCCAAAATGTACGAACTCTAGCTTGAGTATCAGTTTTAGAAGCTTAAGCTCATTTAAGCTTATTATTACATTTATCAGAACACAAAAGAACCTTTGCAAGCATTCAAAATGAGTAAAATCATTGTAGGGCTCATTTATCGCCAGCCTAGTTTGGACCTTTAAGAAACTTCATTTTAGTATGCCTATAGTCTCAATATTGAGGCTATAAAGCAAGAAGCAAAGCTAATTAATCAACTAACTCTTCAGTTTGAAAAAGCTGAGGACGAAAAATGCAAGCTTTTCCATGATAAATTTGCAAGATCACTAAACATACCTCTCACTCTACTTGCCTACCTTTATGGAGATATCGAAAAGAAAGGGGTAAAAAATTTGAATAAAATGCAAAGAATGAATAGCATGGTGTCAAAAATATCAAAGGATAGCAAAGGAGGAAAATAGTAAAAACCCAATAAATATGATTACTAGATAAAATAGCAATATCCAGAAGTTGATGAGTCTGAAGAAGAATTCGATCTAGAAAACTATGATGAATATCTATTGAGGAAGAATATGGATGCTATCTTCGATGATATGATAGGAGATTAGAACGGAAACCCTAAAGAAGCTATCCCTGTTAATACTGTAGCAATCTAAAACCTGATCGTGAATCCTCGCTTTGAAGGTGGCCCTCATGTGAAGGTTAACGTTTTTCCCTAAATATAATCCACATCTTAAAGGAAAGTGAATTTGTTGAATTTTACAGAAGTTTCATGGACTATTGGGAATACCAGGTATCTGATAGATTAGCTGCAGCAATAGTTCTAAAAATAGTATGGGTTTTGCTCTACTTTATATCAGCTAACATTCCTAAAAACTTTGGTTAAAAAGATGCATTACTGTTGCCTGAATCCTAGCTAGCTTCCCCATAAATGGATGACTTTCGAAACAGATGATCCTTACTTTGAGACTGTTACTAAGAGTATGCGATACTATGAATAATTAATGGCTCCCTGCTTATAGCCACCAAGTAATGTGCAGCTATCAATTCCAAGTACTTTCGAAAGGCATCATTAGAAGATTCCGGGTTTTGGAACGTTACAATATTTAGACTTTCATTCTATTTATAGCTTAATAATGCTTAAAAAGCCTGTAAACTCTTTTCGGTATAGATAACACAATTTGGGAATCGGTTTCATTGATTTACTTTAGCTTCAGGATAGTGTATGGCTCATGCAATTGGAGCGCAGAGAACTGTAGAAATCATACCAAAATTTAGGAAAGCACTGTGATATAGCTTTGTAGAGATCAGTATCTTTATACACGAATACAGGCCAGAGCGAAATCTTTTTAGCTGTGCAGGAAAATAAGATGTATAACACTGACATTACTAAATTTCTGGTTTATCCCGATATGCTCGAAGAAGTAAGAGAGTATTTCACTTGCGAACTTGCCGATATCTAAGTTTTCAAGAAGCACATTCATCTATCTAAAATGCAACTCCAAAATTTGATTATTATGAAATACGAAATCGACAAGAATTTCTTGAACAAAAGGCTTGATAAAAGTCGTATGCTGGCTCCAAAAGATCCAAAGGACATCAAAAAAATAAAAAATAGAATAATGGGACTAATTTCAATTTTAGCAAGTTAAGTACTAAAAGGAAATACTTTCCTCAAATACAAAATGTCTTTGAAGATCGCTCTGTAAAATAGACTCAAATAAGTTTCCTAAAATGATTATGAAAAATTTATCGAAAACAAGTAAAAGATGACTAATCACTGCCTAACAATCCTTACAAATAAATACAAAAGGATAATGCAGCTGAAGCTTTTGCAGTGTTATAGCAAGGATTTACTAATGACAGCTAATAAGCTAAATGTAGGCACTGAGACTTTAAGATACATTGAGAAGCTAAAGAACTACACGATTTCTGTCCCTTTCCTCAGCAACATTTTTACAATTCCAACTGAGAATAAATTAATAGACAACAAGATTCTCTATGATCAGGCCAAAAGCAAAAAGATCATCCCTATTAAAAACTAATCTTTTGCTGATGGATAGGTCAAAGATATCTACTATATTTTCTCAATTTAACAGTATTTTTAAGAATGGATGAAAGAAAATAATTCTCCTGTCGTTAGTCACTTATTTCAGTTTGATACGAAAGCTCTGATTCCAGGTTTGAGTCCTCCTCCAGGCAAATAGCAAATCTTCAAATGGGCGTTCAAAATACCAGAAACTAGTAATGATGTGACTTAAAGAGATGCCATGAACTACTTTGTTAAACTAGTTCATCCGTTTACTGGGAAAATAACGCAGCCTTCTTACAAGTAGCAGGGGTTTTATATGTAATAGCCAGCCCGCAACAAATTTTTGAACTTAATGAACCATTACAAAAGCATAGTTTAGTACATTTAAGCAAATATTTTGGTAATCTCTTTGCAGATCTAAGAATAAGTTCTCTACTCTCTAGAAAACATTATAAAGAAAAAGATCAATTTCGAGGAAAGATACTTTATCACAGATTAAAATACTATTCGATAGACCATAAATACCCTTTAAAATCAGGATTTGTCAGTTATCTTTAATTTCGCAATCGATTTTGCCAAACTGAATAAGCACGTCGCCCAAAAAATAAGTGATAGAAACTACGTTGATAAAAAGTAGCATTGGGTTGTGCACGACTAGATAATAGATTTCATGATGAGCAAGATCCAAGGGTATGGGCTTATCAGAAAGTCATATTTGCCTTTGTGTGATGACCTTAAGCTTCTAAAGGATATCAAAGGAAATCCAGTCAACTACCTCGTTAACAAAACAAACAACATTTACAAACTCATTTATGTTTCAGCAATGGAGACTTACCTCAACTAAATTAATGAATAAAACTCCGATTTCAACGTCTACCATCATCGAATCAACTAATGGCTATGCCATACTTAAAGACTACAAGATTATGGCTGTAGTGATTAACAAAACTCTAGAGCCAATATTTCAAGTTTACTGGTTTAAAATGAAGATGAGAAAGAGAGATTCATGAATGGTATCTATGTCAATGATTCTAATATGCTTATTCAGACGTTGAAGCACGTTGCTCCTGTTCCTTCTCATAATATAGATGCTTTTACTCAAAGGCTGCTGTTTAAAGGTGATTTTCAGGATGAAAAGGTTTACAGCTGTATTCATAATTAAAGATTCATTGACGAAGCTATGTCCATTTTCAAGCTCATAGGATAAAGAAATAGATTCAAGGTGTTTGCTAGAATACGGCATCATTTCGATCTTGCAGACAATTACCTTTCTACCAAGTCATAAAATTTAGGCGTAAATGAAAGCTAGATTGCCAAATCTAGCTATTTAGATCTGCTGATGGGCAAAAAGGTATTTACTTTAGCATGCATTCTGTTCAGCGCAAAGGTGAAATTACCTGCAAATGCAAAGACATTCAAATAAACCTACATGGAGCTAAAGTAAATTAACCAGATTCACACTCACAACTTATTTGAAAATCTGTAAAAATTCAAAGATTAAAATAAAATTCAGTTCTCAAAGGCTTAGATTAGTCTGATTGGCAGAAATGAAGGTGGAAACGATAATGAGCACAATAATATCATTAGATAAGTAATTTCCTTTAAACTGCTTAAATAAGAATTTAGGTATAGAGTACTAAGCTAGTCACTGAGATTGTTGAAGGCGTAGAAAATTCCAAAAACTGAGCCGAAAAGAATCATTAATGCAAGCCTGATTCCAAGGGTTCATTTGATTTCTAGCTATTCAAGTCCTTTGATGGTTGATAGGAAAACATATATAAGTCAACAATACAAGTTGTCATTTCTCCAAGCTTTCATAAATAGGTTCCGAAACAAAGTATCAAGGGTTGACCTACTTTCTTCAGGTTATGGTTTTGTGATAACAGTTCCAGACCTCTAAGACTGCGTAAATTATATGAACAAACTACTGTTTACGTTTACAGAGAAGGAATTTAAGCACAGGATTGAGACTTTTTCTCAATATTATTAGATTTTGATTGAAGCCATAAATTAAAAGAACAAAACTATAAACTAGCAATCAGCTTTGATTAAATACCTTCAGAATAAGAATAACAACCTACTGTAGGCAGAGTATTTAAGCAAAGTTACCAAATTATTGCACTAAAAAACGATTTTAGAAGATAAGCTTTTGATAATCGAAAATAACATAAATGGTTTAGAGGATAGAGTTCGTAAAACTGTTCAAATCCAATATGAAAAAAAGTTGGCAAAGCTAGAAAAGGAAAATGAGTAACTAAGAGAAATATTTACTAAGGTCAAGCATCTGCATATGATCAACACCAAATAAGCAGCTAAAAATGACTACTTAGATATTATCAACTATTACAAGGAAAAAATTACTGAGTTGCTAAACAAGAAAGTTGATTTCACTATTTCTTTTGATTCATAGTCCGCTAAAAAACAGCAGAAGAATGAAAAAGTCACTGATTTGGATAACAGCAGCAAATATCGGGTTAGTTAAGAAAGAACTGGAGATGAAAAGTACTATACATAAGATCTACAAAAGTGCCAACTTGGCTAAGACATTCTCTTCGATCCATATTATACGACGAAACTTATCAATAAAATGCGACTATTCAATTTATTCAAACTCGGTAGCAAAAAATTGAAATTTTAACAAGAGCAATTCCAAAATGATCAGAAAATAGGAGAGTTACACAAAATACAAGACATTGTCGTAGCACAGTCTGAAAGAGAAATTTTAGTGAGAACTTAATTAAGTAAAATACAATAAGAGCTATCTAAGAAAATGCTAGAGATGGAGAAATTAAAGCAAAGCTTTGATACGATTTAAAATGAGAAAACAAAGCTAAAAATACTCATGCAGTCCAAAGAGAAGAAAATATAGCAAAAAGATCGGGAAATCTAAGAAATGAAGAAAAGTATTGAAGAAAAAGATAGATTGTTAGCGCAACGGGAGTTGATTGAAAAAGAGAAAAGTACTAGTGAAAAAGCACACTAATAGATCCCAAAACTTAATGTATTAAGAAAAGAGAAAAAGTTCAAGAAAATGGATAAAACTTTTGTCACAAACGCATAGCTTGAAAGCAATCACCAAACACTTAGTCTATATTAAAAGTTTTAGCTCTCTAATAAAGATAGCAGTTGGAGGTAAAAATGTGAACAGCTTTATATGGAGAATAAAAAGCTACAAACCTAGCTGTAAAGATACCAAAATAGCACTGCGAACATACCAAGTACACCAAAAAGATAAGGACATAGTCTAAATTTAAGAATGCGCAAGTAAAGTTTATCTTAGACTTCTCAAAAGGCTGAAGGTCGTTTTCCAAATATTTCGTTTAAGTATAACATTATGAAGCAATGATATTCATCTATTTGCCAATCATGTCCTTATTTTAACAATTATAGAAGTCAAAGATCTTTAGCCCAAGTTTATTTAAATACAAGAAAGTTCAGTTTTTGTTGTTTTGCCTCTCGGATTAGATAAATTAAAGAGGCAATAATGATATTTATATGTTAATTTGACCGTTTTAGCTCATAGTGACTGTTTATTTTTAATAATCTTTTTTTTTTTAACTGTCAAATCAGATGAAGAATGTCACTATTTACAGCTTAAAGATTAAAATTGTCAGCCTCCAATTCAAAATCAGAGCAATCTAACCTCCAGTCTTCTTCACAATATCGCTGGGTACATCTGTTTACATTTAGGCGATACAATTCTGAGTGAGCAATAAGTATAATTCAAAAATGGCTTACTTAATAAAAACCTTTCGCTCACTGCATAAGTTAGTTAAAAAGAGATCAACCATTTCGCATAGGTATTTGTGTGTTTATTGAAGGTGACTCTGAGTATCTCATAAAAGAAAGTATTGAAATAGCACTCAATAGGAGTCATAAAGCTATCATTCCAAGAGTTTATGAGTTCGAAGATGAAGAGGTTTAACATTAAAAACTGTTTTGATAGCTCAGCTTACATTTAAGCTTTCTTGCTATTGCTTCCTCAAAGAATAGTGGAACAAAGCTAAAAAGATGTCAGTAGTTCATAATGCTTGATGGACATCTTTTCACGAAAATCTTCAATTTCAACAGTAAAAGCTCTTGATTAAAACAATTAAAATGAGGATTTCACAATTAATGACTGTTAAAAGTAAGAAAAACAGGTAAAACAATATGTTGGGACTGAAATAGGAACACAAACTTACGACATCGAAAGTTTACTAAGGTTGAATTAGAAACTACGAGAAAACAACTAAAAACTAAAATAAGAGAATTTGTATCTCAAAACAAAAAGCCGTGAGTTAGAGGAGAAAATAAATAATTTGGCAAAGAAGCTAGAAATCTAATAGGCTTTGAAAGGACAGATCTAAGAGCTAGAGAGTAAAGTTATGCAGAAGTAGTTTTAAATAGCATCCAAGGATCAGATTATGGCAACTTTGAGACAATAAAAATAAACAATAGCCCAAGAAATGCAAAAAATTCAGCAAAAAAATATCAAAGAAGAATTCAAGATAGAAACAATTGTAGCTGAGCTCGGAAAATATGCAGATACTGCAAAAAAATACAAATCAAAGATCACAACAGAAGAGACCAAAGTCATAATCCCCAAAATACCAATTTCCGTAAATGAGAATTTGAGGTAAAGCCTAATAAAAACCTCTCGCAACAGAAAGGAGTAGTTGAAGAGTTTGCTTACATCAAATAGAAGCCGACTAAACTGTGATTAAACTCTTGATACTTTGAAGGAGAGCAGCATAAAGATGTTAAACCTGTGATATTTGATTTTTATTGATTCAAGCTAATCATCAATCAAACTTTTTCTCAGCAAGTTCTTTGAATTTTACCAGCTGAGGTTTCAGAAACTTTTCGTAGATTACTTGAGCTCCGTTGGTGCGAGGATAGAACATCCAGATGTAGAAAATGCACTTCACAAAGTAGTAGCCAGGCAGGAAGAAAAGTATTACGCCCAGTAACTTATCGAAAGCTGTTACAAATCCAAAAACTATCCAGTAGGTCAGCCACACTTTTGACTTTTAGTCGGATTCGAGATTGATAGCCTTAATAAAACTAGCTTTACTTTGAAGGACATGTATGCTGGATAGAGGAGGCCGAACAGAGTGACGAAAACGTGCTGAAAGATTCCTGTTAAGGTGAGGAAAAGTATGACCACAACCGCTATGAGTACCACATGCGAAGGTTGTTGGTTATACTTCTTGCAGATGGATTTTAGGGGTGCGAAATCGTCCATATCTTCGTTGATGTTCTTGGTGATGGCTTCGAAGATAGTCCGCAGCTGGTTATCAGAACTCATTTAGTAAATATATAATATAAACCTGATTCAGTTATCAACCATTAGTAGTATTCAGAAGGATAGCTTAAATTAAAAAAAGGAGAAACACTTCTAAATTTTGAAGCTGAGTCAGTTCCATTAAAAAAAATTAAATTTAACGTAAACTACCTTCTTATAGCTATCATTTAAACATATTTGAATTATAATTATATCTACATCTAGAAAAATGCAGATGATGGCAAAGATTAATGCGAAACTTGACATTGGGTGGAAATTGACTACACTGTCTTGTCCTACATGCAACTCTACAACTATGGCTGAGCCTAGAACCTAAATTGAAGAGATATATTGCCCTAAGTGTGATAAAAAGTATCCGATTCAAAGCTAAATATAAGAAGATAGCTAGCCAAACAATGGCAAAATATAAAGTGCCGAAGAGTAGGATTCTAGTTTTTATGAGCAGGTTTACAAAAACTACAAATCAGCTCAGCCTACATCTTCTTCAACAACAGCAAATGGGAACTAAAAAAGTTATAAAAACGAGTTTTAATTACTCAAAGCTGAAGAGATTTCAGCCCCATTTAAGAAAACTAATGACGTGTCTAAAAAGATTGGAGAAAAATTACTGCAAGGATGGACTATGCTTAATTAAAGCTGCCATGGTAAAATCATTTTAATACAGATTGCTATGTACCTTTGATGCAGTCCAAGAAGGGAGAAAAGATATGCTGTGGTTGCAACCATAATTTCTCAAACCTACCTGTTAATAAGCCAGAAACAAAAAAAGTTGAGAAGGTTTAAAAGATATAAGAAGGTTAGAAAAAGGAAAGCACAGTTAAAAGATAAGAATAAAAGCCTGCAAAGAGAAGCCCAGTGGCCAGCAACAACGAAACTTTAAGCAAGCCTTTAGGCAGAAGCTTATAGCTATTCGAAAGAATCGAGACGAAGACGCTTGAATTCATTGAAAAAAAGTTAGAGAGGGCTATTTTAGACAATGACTTGTCCCAAATATAGAGACTAATGTCCTTGACTTACAAGATAAAAGGAGAATTCAAATGATTCAACTACTTTTATAGGTTATATCTTCTTAATTAACCCTTTAGCTAATAATTTTACAATTAAAAATAACAATTACTCATGAATAACTCTAATCTCTCTGAGTCGAGCTTCCGTATTTAGCAGAAATGTGCTTATCATCCTAAACAAAATATTACTAATTTTTGTAAATGTGAGGATTGCTTGCTGCCTGTGTGTCCTATATGCATTCAAGTTCATACGGAGTAACATAAATCGATGAAAACTAGCCCGAAGTTTGAAGAGTATCTTGAACTATATTTAGAATCAATAAGATTTTCGACTAAATAAAAACAGTGTTTGCCAACCTTGAAAACTTCATCAACTAAATCAGCTAGTACTTGAGTCAGATCTAAGGGTAGAGAAAGAAAAACTAAACGGAAATGAGGCAAATCATGCTGACGCAGAGAGAAAAACTTATCAAATAATTTGAAAAAAGTTTGATCTAAATGTAGAATAAGATAATTGATGAGATTGTCAAAGTAGATAAGGAGTTCGTCAAGACCTTGTCTCAGATAGATGAAGATTTGACCAAAATCAAGCTCAGAACAAAAAAGAGCAAGCTGAATTTATAAAGTGAGGATACTTTGAAGCACATGATTATTTACTTTGGCAAAAGGAATGATATAAAGTACAACAACGAATTGAAGTAGCTCAAAAAAAGGGCAGATTAGCTCACCAAAACCAAAATCAATGTTGTGGTTAAATAGGAAGAGCTTAATAAGATCAAGAATACTGTCAATAACTTCATTAAGCTTTAAGTAACTAACCCAGCCGCCAAGAAATAAAGTAAAAATAACTCAATTGTTAACTAAATTCGGAGCCGAAATGAATGATCATTCTATTTGTCCATCATCTTCTTCTTCCATCTACACGTTTTTATTGGCGAAAAGAGCCACTTCACTTTCACCTTTGTTGCTAGTCTAGATGTCTTTGAATAGGCACTGCAGTGCTGAGATCTAAGATATTTTCATATTTACTGAAGCTTTGAGTAATCTCTCCCGAGTGCGGAAAACTCCCATTTCCTTCTAGTAATTTTCTTCGAGCTGCTTGATCTCATTCTGAATGCCTTAAAACTTTTAATTCGATTATGTCTTTTTGTCATATCTCTTCAGCTACTCAGCGAATAGGTTAAACTTTTGCTTATTTTTCTTCGCTATTTGAGCCTTTTGGAGTTGTTCTTGGAGAACTTTAATCTCGTCCTTTGTGGATCTTATCTTGTGATCTATTTAACCAAATTTTTACCAAGGTTAACCAACTAAAGGTTATTGTGGTTGAAGTCTGTGTTCTCCGACAAGAGAGCGGTTTTGTATTTGAAGTTAATAAACTAGAGATTCGATATCTCTTTGAGCAACTCTTATTTGGTAAGTTTTGGCGGCAACCCAGATGAAGGGAACATATGCTTCATGTATTCTTGGTTAACAAGTTCGAGCTTCTTTTCGAACTTGTACAATAGCTTTTTTTGTATGTATTGCTCTTGGGTGTTGTCCATTCAAATGAAGTTATTACAATTATTATTAGCTCTAATGAATAAGTGATTAGCTTTATAATGATCATGGGTTCAGAGACGCCAGTTGAATTTTCCAGAGGTTATCTAACTTAGAGAGGATTATCTCAGATCTTTCATCTATTTTAAGCTGTGAATACTTTGTTTTCAAGATATTTTTATATTTCAGCTAGATTTTCAAGCTATTATTCATTTAACTACCCGCCTTTCTAAGCATAGAGGCCTATGTCTTAGCAAAATATCTGTTTTAGACTCTTCTATCTAAAATTATAAACAAAGTAGTCATCAAGAGACCAAAAGATTACATTTTTCATTCTTTTAAGCTCAAACTAAACTTGAGGCTCAACTCTATCTGTATAGCTCTTCATTTCGCTCAAGGTGTGTTGGTTTGTGATAATTTTGAAGTACAGTCTAAGTAGTAAAGCAGAAGGAATTTCACTCCATTTACTGTTAAATATTCTAGTTCGGTAGTCAAGCATCCACAGATGCATGAGACACCAGCTATGTTTGTGCACATATTTTTTTATTTTGAAAGCTAACTAAAAGGAAGCTTACTTTTCCTAAAGGTTTATGATTAAATATGGGTTAAAATGTTGCCAAGTACTAAGCCATGCTTTTTCCTGCATCCAAGATATTGTACATTATCTACTGCTTTGATTATTCAGCTAATTTTTCGGTATCGTACGGAGCCTTGATATAGATCTACATACTTTTTGCTGAGTCTCAGCATATCTTAGACTTGCGACCAAAGTTAAGTGCCTGGGCTGCAATATGTTTTTAAGCATAAATATTTTATAAATGGCACTAAAGCCAAAATGGTCAGAAGAGAGTAATATTTGCGCGAGTTTCGGATTCTATCGTCGACATAGAGATATGTGCTTGAAGTAATTCTCAAAATATCTGGTGGCTGCATACAAAAATAGATTAGAATTTGAAATGTGTTAATTTTGTTTTACTTATAGATTGCACAGTCCATGGAATCTGTTCCACTTCAATCCTTGATCAAAACAACTGTGGTTATCGCTGAATAGCTGGCTAGATTAAAAAACGATGTGTAGAGATAGCTGAGTAGTGCAACCTACCCAGATGTGTCGCCTATAAACTACATCTAGAGAGCTATCAAACTGAGATAACTATTTCGCTAAATCGCTGACGGAATCTAGGCTAAGAGGGGTCTGGCCCAGATCTAGAAGGAAAAGATAGAGAGGAGCAAGAACTTTTACGAAGGTTTGCAGTACTACAAAGTAAAGGAAATTTAACGCAGACAACTCTCATCAACAAAATCACATAAACCTAAATAGACGTAGTCGATTTAAATTAATACTATGAGACTCCTTTACAGATTGACAACTGGGTTGAAAACTTTGAGGAAGTTGAGAGTCGGATGGATCAGGAGCTTGTGAACAAACACCGAAAAAACTAAGAATACCAAGCTTTGATTAAATTAAAGGCGGAAAAATAAGAAAATAGGAAGGTCAAGGCCAATCTTTACTAGAAAGTTATTCCTGAAAAAGCTAAAAGGATCTATGAAGAAGTCATGAGCGCGGCTTCACTCTTGGATTGCAAGGAATTATAACCTATCTAAGGCATTCGAAGTTACTAACTTTCACTTTTCTATGAGAAAATATCTAAACTCAGACTCGAAAACACAATCGGAGTCACTTTTTCGCAATAAGGCAGTGAGTAGCTTTAGATTACGATTCTTAAAAACGATTTTTATCTCTACAAGATGATTTGTGCCAACAATATCACCATAAAAGAACCTTAAACGAAGTTCATTGTTACTAGTCTTCCTGGAGACAAACTGGTTATCGGGCTTCATAGGAGATAAGATTTCTCAAATGAATAAGTTTTTCAGAGGCTTATTAACTTTGAACTGATTAAGCCAGTTTTCCCTCATCCTAAAAACTAAAATGAGAGGAACACCAATTCAAAGTACATAAGGGTTAGATGGCTTTAATAGTCATTGCCAAATGGCATTCTCCGCCCTCTGGAGATGATAAACACAATCAAAAGAAGAGTCTTTAGTTTGAATCTACTGCATCACTTGATATAGAGCATCAAAAAGTTGAGTTTTTATCAGGTGCCTATGTGCTCACAACAAAGTAAATACCAATATTAGAAGCTATAGCCTCAATTGATAAAAAAGTAGTTCGCATTTTATTTAGGTCGGTCTCAGCAGCCACTTTGGAAAAGATAAAATTCTAATAATTTTTGAATGAAATTCATGTGCCTCATTGGGTCGATTCTTATCGTGCCAAATATGTCTAGCTATAGATATAAATCAAAAAGATGAGCCTAACCTAAGAACAAAAGGCTAATCCTGGCATCTAAAACTTTATCAAGCTAATACATCAACTAAAACTTGGAGAGATAGTTGAGCCTAATCTGAACAGCTACTATAAGGGGTCTTTTACTATTCACCAAAATAAGCTTGAGTACATACTGATTGTGCCCTTTAATTACCCAAATAAGTACTTTTTATGTTATTATAGACCTTCAAGCATAAAGATAACAAATTGGATCAAAAAACGAGAAGATGACAAAAAACCAATAGCTTTTCCTGTTGGCTTGAAAAAGGTGAAGGTTGCTCAGCAATCCCGCAAAAACGTGTGGAGTAGAATCCTCATGTTCGAATAAATCGTGAACAAATAACCATTCTTACTGCCCGATTAATACCAAGCCTATCTGGTCCTAATGCAAATCAACTTGTTGATTACACTTCTGTACACTCAAGGAGATAAAAAGACCTGAGCAAATGATTGTTCATAACTAAAATTATCATAATACCCTTTTGATCTTTGCTGCTGAGATGCAGCTCATGCTTGGATGATTATAAAGGAAAAAGCATCACTATTTTTCTGAATTTTTTCGGTTTATAAATTTGTAAAGACTGTTTTTTCTGTGCCTTACCTGAGTTTCGTTGGGCTCCTCGCATTTCATCTGAGAAAGTATATCATAGAACTACTTCCATACCAAAAACTCTTTGATTGATGGCGAATTTCTTCTAATTTTGGTGAGTTAGGCCATGGCAGCCTTCTCAATCCATTGGTAGTTGTAATACTACTTTCTCATGGGCATTGACCTCCATATATTAGGTGTTTTGAGTGTGGGCTAGCATTTTTTCTTTAGGTTATCGTCTCCAAAATAAAAGTTGTTATATTTTGTAGTGTAAGCCTCATATGCTATTCTGGCTAAGTAAAAAGAGCTGTATTAGAAGCAGTTTGGATAGATGTTTATTAGTTGAGCTACTGCTTACAGGAATTCAACAAAGATTGGAGATTATTCGTGGATTTTGGACATTTAGAAACCTAGTCTTTGGCTAAAAGGATGTCCAAAACACATAAACTATTTTTCTACAAGGATATTAAAGCCACTGACGGTTCTGAAGAAAGGGTCAATGAGTAGCTGTGTTAACGCTGAAACTTGAGGAACCCGATCAAAAGCATAGCTTTAGACTAAAAGCACTTCTTTGCCTGCCTAAATAGAAAGATAAATACTTTAAGCTGCTAGGCAACAGCATAAGCACATTAAAGTAGTAACTTTACTTCTTAGTACCATTTTTAAAGTATTTTGAAGAAGTTTTCGTTTTTGGCGTAACTGTAAACCATCTTCTTGTAGAGCACATTGAGATGGGACAGAGGTAGATACTTGAATATGAGATTGGAGGATTTGATTTGTTAACGATCTCTAAAGATGTTTTATTATTATCTTAACTCAACAACAAAAGGGTCTCTACTGATTTACCGTAAATAAGCCAAATTAAATTTGTTGGTTTCTTGATTGGCCTTGACCTTGGCTGTTCTCCAAAGACTTGCCTTATACTATGAGCTGAAGTAGCTCACTGTTGGTACTCTGCTGTAGTTTCTTAGTTTTAAGCATTCTTACAACAGATTCTGCTATACTCTTTTAGGAATTACCTAATTTTACACAGAATTACGAAATATTTGGGGTATGTGGGACATAGCAACCCTTTAAAGTTTTAAACTACGATCAAAGATTTTAGATTTATTCTCATCCTTTGCAACTAAGCTAAGCAGTCATAGCTCAGATATTACTATTTGTCTAAAATGCTGAGAGCGTAAAAAGGGAGACTCATAAAACCCTTGAGTACTGTTTGATAGAGAAGTTGTACATTTAGCATATCTGGCCTAAGTTTAATGTTTAAACCTGTTTTTATTTTGAGAATAATTTCTCGTTTAATTATATCGATTTCATTGATATAGCCCATTGGTATAGATATTGGAAGGTCGTTTAACGTATTTTTAGACAGTTAGTTATTTCTTGCTTTCTCCACCAAAATTAACCGGTAATTCGAAACAAACGCTGTCATTTAGCCTTTGATATCTCTCGAATCGCTTTAGACTAGCACTTCGAATCCCTTATTCAAGAAGAGTTCTTATTTGTTGAGGAGATGGGAGATAGTTGCTTGAGTTGGGGAGGGTTTTTATTCAAGAATGGATATTTATTGGGAATAGGGATCTTCTTCGAAGAGAGTAAACTATGAGAGCTATCTAATATTTTCTTCATTTTTGCAACTTTCTATGCCACCCTGGTCCATCCGCCTTTATAGAGCTACAGTTGAGTAATTAATTGCTATAATATTACTTATTAAGCGACTATCAAATCACAATCTCATAATCATTCTTATTCTTATTACTCTTTTATTAATTCACATTATCATTTCAAATTTGCCTTTTTCCGTCCTTTATTTTCATTATCCTTAGGTATTCTTCAGGCTCCACTATATCAGAATGTACAGGCAGGATGAATTTCAGAGGCTTTTCCACAAGTAGAGTGTCTGTCTCACTCATCACCCTTTCCATCATATTGCCGTAGCACATGTCATATTGGAACGCATAGGAGAATCCTATTGGCACCAAAGGTGCTGCTATTCTCGGATCTTTCCTAGCGATTGCGCCTAGAGTTAAGCCAACAGCTACAACATAACTAAAGTTAGAAAAGTACCAGAATCTTTCCCGAGCCATTGCGATTTGAGTGGCCAATTGGAGTTGTCTCTGTTTGAGGATAAGCTATTTTTGGAATTTCATCTGCTACTCCATGTTTTTCTTCATGTTTTGGTTCATCGACTAGGCAATTCCCATGGTAATCAACAAGATTGAGATTATAACTTTTTATTTCTGTCAAATTATTTTAATCGTTTATTATTTTATTTTCTGGTGCATCTAAAAATCCGAAACATCTAGATTTTACAGTAAAGATCACGAAGAGCAGGTAAGTTTGATTGGTACTGGAACTTTCTTCCAATATTGCTCTTAGAACCACTCATTTTTTTCAAAGGGGTTCGAAAAAACGTCTAATATCCTTTAAAGGTGTTGCACACTTTCAGCTGCACTCATTTTTGTGATTTCTTGCTGGATTTGTTTTGCAATAAAGTTTAGCAACGTATACTTAGGGTTATTAATTTTCTTTTATTTAGAATCGTTTCTAAGGGTTGAGTATTTCTAAATCCATTCCGCCCATATTTTTCTTTCGCTTTCCGATCTCTATCTGCAATCCTAGCTGGTCAGCTTTTATCCAATTTTGAATCTATCCTTTTGTTATGTGATAAAGAATGGATTGAAGGCCTAATCTTGTTAAAAAATATTCTAAACCTTGGCGTGGAAAAGCTGAGGGTAAATTTTCAAGTTTTTGACGTAAAACTCTGTTGGCTCAGACTGACTGGTTATTAAGTTCACAATCTAATCGTTAGTCTTTGGGCTCAATGAATGTTACTCTATTATTCTGAAGAGATTTGTAAAATGACTACCGCAAATATGCATATTTTCGATGAGCAGATCAATCAATTTCCTGCTTTCCTATGAATCTTATAGGCCTAGCTTATCGTTCATCAGGCTGTAGTACTTTTGAGTGTAATATTTTTCGTAATTTTGCTTTAAATACTCTTTGAGTATGTAGCTTGGGACTAAATGGTCCATAGCTTATGCAAGTTTTGTAAGATTCCATTAGATTATCTTAGGTTGTCTCCTGTAGGAATATCTTTCATGCTAATCGGTAGCATTACTGACGAAATCCTTAGAAAAGTAATCAATAAAAGCAAAAGGACCGTAATCTATGGTCACTCCTCCTAAGCTCATGTTGTCGGTGTTGAGAACTCCATGACAAAAGCCTATTGATTGCCAATAAGCGACTAACTCTGCACTAGATTTGACTAACCTTTTGTAGAGTTCCTAATACGGATCAACTTAGTTAGCGTTTATATCAGGAAAATGTTGGCCTATTGCATAATCGCACAAAGGTTGAAGCAAGGCTCGATTTTGTAAAGGGACTTGTTTTCTCATTTGACCCTGAGGAAGACAAACTTATAAGCTACCAAATCTTAAGAAAGTTTCTGAAACTCTTAAGACGATAGCAGCTTTTTATGTTTTGACCCTGCCATCATAAAAAGGATCTCTAAGAACGGGGTCATCAGCTATTACTAAACTTGCGGCTCTGGTTGTGGGGATTCCTAAACCTGCCATCAATTATGATGCCAAAAACTACCTAACTGCTGAGCTAACCACGCTATTACCATCAGCGTGTCTTGAAAAAGGAGTTAATCCACTGCCTTTTAATTGAAGCTCATATAGCTTTTGTCCATTTTTTATTGACCCAAGGATATGAGCTCTGCCATCTCCAAGCTGGCCTGCCCAGGCTCCGAACTGATGCCCACAATAGTTATGAGCTAGCACCTAAATAAAATTGAATTTACTTGAGAATCGCTAATGATTTTAGACCCACTCAGATAAAGAGGAGTTTCAGGATCATTCTTTACATCTTAGTAGCTCAAATTCAGCAGGTCTAGCGTGTTTTTAGAGAGTCCGAATAATTGAGGATTTTTTCTGACTTTTGGCTGGCTTCTGCAAAAGTGGAATTAAGAAACTTTCCGAGGCATGTCTTTGATTTACTGCTGGATCTTGATTCCTGGTATTGAGAACAAGGGATTTTCGAGTTTGATTGTTGATAGTTTTTTCATTAAAATTTCCAATTAATCGGGAATTTGATATAGTTTATAATAAATGAATACTATCATGCTTTTCCTTGCTTATCTGAGTAAAAATTGTCCAGAAACTACTTATAAACTCCTTATCTGTTACGCTAGTCATTCATCCAAAAGTATTTCAAAGCTTTAAACCTTTTCAATGAGAGGTGATATTCATCGAAAGTATTCATATTCTGACAGTTTAGAGCTTTGAATATGAAGTCTATCGATAAGTTGGATAAAATAGGCCCTATATTTTGGTCTAGTAAGCGTAATGGCTGCTAAATAAAACTTTAGGTCATTATCTTTTATTAGTATTCATGCTTATTACAGTAAGTGTGAGACCCATAGGTGAGTCTATACGAAACAAGATATGCCTAAAAGTAACTTTTTATCCATCCCAAAATTTTTCTCAGACTCTCTCTTGACTTTTTGAACAAGTCAATTTCCTCTGGGGTCATTTATTTTAATTACTAATTATTGCAATAGCTCAGCTACGAATCTTAGCCAACTTTCTTATTGAAGTAGCTTACAAAACTTATGAGCAGTTTTTCGTAGAAGCAGAGTTACTAAATTATAAGACTAATACCTATTCGGAGTCAGCAATTTTGATCTAGTCAACCGAAAACTGAATCTTCTCAAGAATCTTATCTTCCTTCTAAGGATTATCTTACAGCTCCTAAAAGAATTAGCCAACTATCTAAAAATGGTTGGTCTTGACTAAGTTGGCTGTAATTATCTGCTTGTTAACTATGTCTTTTATTATTTTCTATATTTTACTTATCTTCGCTGCGTTACCCACTTACTACAATGGCTCTTTGCCTAGGTAAAACTCTTTGTTGGTCAGTTAATTGACATCGAATTCCAAGTGGCTGTATTTCTATGATAGGAACATATGAGTTTAGATGATGGATCGATTTATAGGACTTATGTACTTCTTAAGTGGCTTGTAAAGTATTAGATTTGTTTACAGACTGCTCCTCAGGAATAAGAACGACAAAAATGTTGTGTTTATGAGCTAGGTCGAATCGGAAAGAATAAGAGCCTTGATCAAAGATTTATTTTTACTAAACTCGCTGAAATAAATTGACTTGTTATTGAAAAATCCAAGTTTCAAGAAGCGTATGAGCTCGTCTCTGATTAACTATTTCTCATTCTATTTCCCGTTCTTTATGCACTCCTTGAATTAAGTGATCATGAACTCAACGAAAGGATTGAAGTACAACTGGTCATTGATGATTTCAGCTTTGATCATGCTGGATTCATTCTTGTTGCTGAGTTACTTAGGCGTTAGGTCAAGTAGTAAATTTTTTAGCATTATCAGCACTGATGTGTCTATATCCTATGAAATTTATCTACCGCTCTTTCCGACGAAGGAATCAATCAAGCTGCGGCCAAAGTATTTGTAATACTGTGATGAACGTTAGTAAAGACCGTAAAAATAGTCAACTAGCTTTATGACGAAAGCTTCTTTTTCATACAGTTTGTGTGATTGTCGCTCCCTCTCCTTGCTGATCACAAAAAGGGTTGGGTTGAAAATTAAGTTAAAGTAGCAGAGCTTGTCTCTTAGCTTACTGCAAATAAGTTCTCTTTTGAGCTGAGGAATAGTCATGTTGGATTATTTGAACTCATGCTTAATTAAGAGAATCTCTTAGAGTGCATCTAATCCATTTTTGAACCTTTGAACTCCTTCTTTTATTTTTCGTTGCTCAATTTAGTTCTAGGCTACGATATAAAGTCTCTCTTTGATTAGAGGTCTTAAAGAGCTGAAATTGAGCACAACGTCTTAGAATTACTAAGAACGATCTTAAGAGGCTCTCATAGTCTTTAATTTTTTTCTTTTAACATTAGATTGTTTTTAGCACTATCCCAGCTGTTCTTAAGTAAAATTCAGCCAATTGAAAAGGGTTTCATTTACTTCCCTATAAACACTGAGACTTCCCTTCCGAACAATTAATAACTAATCTTCGTAAATCAAAAAAGAGGAAAATTTGTACTCATTTCTCCAAGAATTGAATATTTTGAGCTGCATTTTGGGGCTCACCTACTCTTTGGAACATATATGTTTTACAAATTCATATGGATATCTATTGGGGATAAGTAATCTATCCAAAAACCCAGCATTTTAATTCCTCTTGTCTTCATAAAAATACTTCCAAATGGTACATTCTTGGTTGATAATCGCATACTATGGCTGTCCTGCTTTTGAGCTCAGCTGTAGGTATTTGTATTTGCCTATTAGTTAGGCTGAATTCATTTTTGAGAAATAGATCAGCCCTTTGGATGTAATCTACATATCTACTAGGATATCGCCATCAACGATATAGCTTATATAAGACTTTATTAGCACTTAAGGCCAATTAATGAAGCTTCCTGAGCTGAAGCTGGTCAATGGATACCTGTAACATTGCTCAAAACAAATTGCTTCTTAGTTGTATTTGAACATTAAGTATAAAGAGCAAATCGTTGTGCCTAACCCAACCATCACCGTAATCGTTTGCTCGTAAATGCCAAGCGAGGTATGATTTTTCCAACGGATTATTGGTTTTTAGTCTTTTCTTAACCTTCCTTCAATCAACTTCGCCCTTAAATTAGGCATGAGCTCCATAGTTTGCAGATTGAAGAGACATATTTAGTCTGTTCTCACAAAAGCAAGAGCAAGAATGTTCGGAATTATTACATAGAGATAAAGATACCGCATATTTTTCGCCTCTGGGGCTGTGATGGATTTGAAAAAACTGGTTATTGAACTCATGATGCTCCTTTTTCTAATGTTTTTACCAAAGATACAGTATTCGCCAGCATAATAGCCCTATCTTTCACCAAAGTATAGTATATATACACCTGGGTAAAATGCTGACTCTTTTTGACTTCTTCCAGAAGAAATTTAAACTAAACAAGGGGTAACGCTTTGAATAAGATCTTTTTCTAGCTGTATTGAATGGACTTGTTTAGTGTGAGGTACAACAACGTACATTTATTGACAAGCCAGTAAGAAGATTGAGCCGCCACAAATGTCTATGTGATCTGGGAATACGTTCATTGTGATGACTATCCATTAGTTTTCTGACTCAAATCGTCTCAAATACAGAAACACTTTGTTCTGCTGTTTTTTCCATTGCAGAAGGTAAATGGCATCTTTTCTGCCAAGCCTATCGATAATTGCCGCAGGCGGATCAGACTAAATCTGACGATTGCTGTCTTCGAAGTTACACTAGAAAGAAGAAACTGGGTTGGGAAGGTTGTTTTCGAAGAGTGCGAAGTGGTAGCAAGGATACTCCTTGAAATAAACCGCACTTTAATTCTCACTCATAATTGACTGTATTATTATTATTGAATTGATTTGAATGAAAAGCCGATAAAAGCTTACAAATATTGACAAAAGAAAGATCAGCTATTAAAAAAATAGTGGCTATAGCAACCAATCAGATAAAACAGCGGATCCATTGCACTTGCCGTACTAGTTTTAGAATAAAATCAGTGCTACCTAATACAAAAGAATAAGAGATGCCTTCTTCATTGAGGCCACTAAAGATTACAAATTGACGAGGGCTAAGTTTCCAATTGTGATGAGGTCTATTGGAATTGTGCTCAACACCTTTGAGTTCCACAAAATTTTTGAAGAGCTAGAGGATAAAGTCATGGGTTGGAGATAGTTCTTACAGGCCTATATAGCCAAAAGAGGCTGTAAAGGTTCTTACAATTAGCTGTCAAACTCCATTTATGAATTAGGGAAATAGTATAGAGGAGACTGGAATGAGTTAATCAAAGATTTGCAGGTATTGGGAGATGTCCTTAG
>Ga0316217_10001783_pt1 | contig 27186 bp, 15 predicted proteins | sample 1anoAmetaG_FD_203633 | JGI IMG/M metagenome (GOLD analysis project Ga0316217, IMG submission 203633) | Freshwater microbial communities from Trout Bog Lake, Wisconsin, USA - 1anoA | ecosystem: Environmental > Aquatic > Freshwater > Lake > Hypolimnion/Profundal zone | place: USA: Wisconsin...
CGCCACCATTTATCCCTTCTCTCAAACCAGCCCGCCATTGTTCGCGGGCTCCCGCAAAACACAACCCACCAAACCAACCCCGCCAAAACATCCCACACGAAACGCCCCCGCCTCGGGGCGTTTCACTTTGTATGGAAAGGATTTGTGAAGCAGGATTGCGTTGAAAACATTGGATTTAATTTTTTAATTGTCTAGACAAGTCTATGACGGTCTACTGGAGTCTAGGACGGTTTTTGAGGAAATTTTGAGGACGTTTTTGCTGGGGCGTTTCCTTTGCATGTGGCATCATGCCCGCATGGCACGCACCAAAGGTGATTCCGACCTGATGACCAGAACCTCCCGCGCCAAGCTTCCGAAACGGAAGCCGCCCTACTGGATGTCCATGGAGAAGGGGCGCCGGCTGGGTTACTACAAGGGCTCGAAGGGTGGCAACTGGCTGGCCTGGTTCTACGACTCGACTGCCGAACCTCCGACCCTTCAGAAGGCCCTCGGGGCCGCAGACGACAATTCCGATGCTGACGGCAAGATGGTGCTCTCCTTCTCCCAGGCCCAGGAGGCGGCGCGGGAGTGGTTCAAGGAGGCCTACCACGAGGCCACCGGGGACCGGGTGACAACGGGCCCTTACACGGTGAGGGAAGCAATCCAGGCCTATGTTGAGGATAGAAAGAAAAACAAAGCCAAGACCGCCAATCGGATGGATGGCGACCTCCGGCGTCACGTCATCCCAATCCTCGGTGACGTGGAACTCGCCAAGCTGACCCGGAAACGCTTGGAGGATTGGAAAGCCATAGTGGCTGCCTCGCCTACGCACCGCGCCGGGGTTGAAGGGAAGACTCCTGAGACTGGGGACGAGATTCGTGCCCGCCAGGAGACCACCAACCGGGTTTGGAAGAATTTCAAAGCGGCCCTGAATCTCGCTCATCGGGATAAGCGGATTGCGACAGATGCAGGTTGGCGGGACGTGATGCCTTACCAGGGGACCAAGGTGGCTCGCCTGCGGTTTCTCTCCATCAAGGAACAGCAGCGGTTGGTGAATGCGGTGGCCTCCAGTGACTTTCGTCGTCTGGTCCAGGCCGGCTTGTTCACTGGCGCCCGCGAAGGCGAGATTGCCCGCCTTCAGGCCAAGGACTTTGACGGTGTGCGCCGAACCGTCTTTATCGAGCGGAGTAAGAGCGGCAAGTCCAGGTACATCGATGTCTCTCCGGAGGCTGGGAATTTCTTCCAGGAATGCTCCGCAGGGCTGGAGCCGGATGTCAGAATTTTTCCGCGAACCTCGTATGACCGGAAGGAGAAGGCCCCATCAGGAGAATGGAGCCGGTCTGAAATCTCCCGGATGATGAAGGCTGTTTGCGAAGCTGCAAAACTGGAACCGCTCGTTTTCCATGAACTGCGGCACACCTGCGCCTCGACCTGGATTAATGCCGGAATGAGTCTCTTTCACGTTGCCCAGCAACTGGGTCACCGGGACACCAGGATGGTTGAAGAGCACTACGGCCACTTATGTCAGACAGCAAAAGCTGAGGCTATGGATCGTTTGGCCCCGGTTCTGGGTATTTTCACCCCGGAAGGTAATACGCCGCCCGAAGTTCAGTGACGGGACCCACGTGACCCATGAGACGTTGCTGCCAACGTGGGTGAGCAAAAGCCCTCTCACGGCGTTAACAGGGGTTCGATTCCCCTTGGGGCTACCAGTAAACAAAAGACTTAGACCTGCTTTTGCAGGTCTTTTCTTTTCTATCCCCAAAATTTCCCCAAAACCCGTCCCTGAACGGGGGGGGTCGGAGGCGGATGGCCGTGCACTTTCAATTGTCCGGCCGGTGATCTTCACGGCTCGCTATGCCTTCCTTGGTGTCGGCCATGCTTCTGCCTCAGGAGGACCAAACAAACCGCCAGCAGGTGCTCATGCATATTCAGAAGCTGGTGCTGATCTTGATCAGATTCGGAGCGTATTTGTTCGAAAAATTCGGACCTAACAATATTTAATGCCAATACTTTCATTATTTTAACTTCGTTTGAAAACCTTGCAGAAATGGTGCTCTTGGCCAGCCCGTACTTCCTTGCCACGGAGGAAGTGGGTTCCCAGTCCATTAGCCGGCGCAGGACCGCTGCCCACTGCCGATCGCTCAATTTGCTGGGCCGCCCCCGCCTGCGGAGTCGCCGGGCGACAAGCCTTCTGCCGCGCATACCTGGAGGCTCAGCGGGGCCGGGTGGTCCAAGTGTAGTCATGCTCACTCCTCGGTAGGGTGTTCGATCCCAGCGCGTAGTTCGGCCTCGAAGCTTGCCAGGCCACCGTCGTACTCAAGGATCCCGGCCCGTTCCTCCCGCAGGTGGATGGCTTCCTCGGCGCTGGAGGAAGCGCATATGGACTCGAGGGTCGGGTCCTGCAGGAAGGTAATCAACTCTGCCTTGATGGCTTGAGCCTGGCCAAGCTCCTCTGGAGTTGGCTGGGTGGGCGCGTACCAACCCACCCGACCATCTCTGAGAAAGAAGAACAGGCCGTGCCGACGCATGATCTCAATGAATTGCTGGGCGATCATGCCCCCACTCCAGGCAAGAGGGCGGGCGTGTCAGTACCTGGGAATACTGGGAATAACGGTAAAGGGCCAATCGTGATGAGGGTCTTGGACGTCCAGGACCACTGAAATGAAAATTCAGAGATGGGAAGATCGGAAACAACTGGGAACTGGTTCATGCCAGCACCCCGAACCTACCTTGAACCGGTTCTGCCGAGAGGGCTGAAGCCAGCAGGGCAATCCCACGGTTGCCAGGGTGGCCGGGCACTTTCTTGGCGTTCCGCCCGTGTTCCTCGACCAGGAGGACGCCCTTCTCTCTAAGGCGCTTCCAGAGCGTGTTCCTGCTCACGGGCAGGCCGTCGTTCTGGACGGAGGCGAGGGTTTGAATCTCGGCGAAGCAGGCTTCCGGCTCCAGGTAGAGCACACCACCGTCAGCATCCTCCCATCCAATGCACCTACCCTGGGGACGCAGATCATCCGGCGCACTACTGGGGTTGCGAACCCAGCCAAAACGTTCGGAATGTTTCGGTTCATTGGCCTTGATCCCCATCAGGTGTGCGCGGCCACTGCTGAAGAGGGCAGGCAGCAGTTCCAGGAACCGTTGAACTGGATCGGTGGCGGACTGAGCTTCTGCCTGAGCTGTTGCCGCCCTGCCGAGGGCTGCTTTGAACCGGCCTTCGAGCTCAGCGGCCTCGAGGCGGTTGATCGCTCCCACCTCCTGGGCAAAGCGCAGGAAGAACTCACCGCCTATGAAAAGCTGCGCCGCCAGGTCAGTCGTGCGCTTGTGGTCGGCCTGGAAGTTGCCTCGTAGCTGCACCAATCCCTCGGCAAGGACATGTGGAAGAGCATCCATCTGGGGAGCGAGCCACTGCAGATAGGCGGCCATAGCCGAGGCCAGCCTGCCGGACCGGGCTTGTGACTGAAGTTGCGTAACCGCTTCCCAGTCGATCATCTTCGGCTCGGTCTCCAGGATCAACACTCGGGCCCGGATGGAATGCCCTGCAGGCAGGTCTTCGCCGGAGGATATGACCAGCCCCCGGGGTGGTCGGGAGGGGCGGAGAGTGGCGGCGTCGCTGCAGCGATCCCGGGCGGATCCGTTCCCGACAGTGCGGAACACGTGGGCCATCACCCCTTGCAGCCGGGCCTGGTCCTGCTTGGAACCATCAGGTGCGAAGTCATCCAAGCAGATGACGGCATCCTTGGCGGCGAAGGTCAGCACTTCCAAGGCGGTCCTGGTGCTTTGCCAGTTCCCGGGGATGGTCTGGTGGTCGAAGGTCGCACCCCAGTGGGACTGGGCCAGGCCCTGAAGTACGCTTTTTCCGTTACCGGTCCGACCAGCGATATGGATACCGAACGGTGATGGGCCTAGAGGTGCTCTGTAGCATGCGAGGAAGAGGGGGACGGTCACCCCGTCGGGGGCAACCGCTAGCAAGGCCAGCGAAGCGCGGATGGCGTCGCGGGGGGAGTCGCCTTCAGAGGAGGCGGGGAGTTGGAAACCTTGCAGTTTCCCGCCTGGATCGACCTCGATGCCTGGCACTGGCCCATGGTGCCCGAGGGCACCTCCTGCATGGAGGTAGCACCAGCCATCGCCGATTCTTCGCCATCCGGTATGGGCATAGATGACCCGGCGGCATGGGTCGGGGCTCATGGTCTGGATGGCTGCCCGCAAATGGTCCTTGGTGCTCGCACCGGCAAATACGATGGGCCGAGTGCCCCACTGGGCAATGACCCAACCAAGACCCGCAAACTGCTGCGATGAAACTTCGATCCGGTCCAAGGGCGCGCCCGTGTCCAGTCGGCCGTCGAGAGATAGGAAGGTGTGCGTCTCAGCACCATCGTCCCGAACTACCTCTCCAACGATCCGTGCCACGAAATTGGAGAGCGGAACAAGACGCGACCCATGCTCACTCATCTTGCGCAGGCACAGGCGGCCAGAACTTTCCACATAGGTTGGAGGTGTTTGGGGCTGCGCTTCATGCTCAGGGACGTCGACCTGACCAATAAAGTGGTGGTGATCTGCCGCGTGCATCTGGCGCTGCAAGTCGAAGCCCTCATCACCGGCCGGCGGCGGCTGGGGCGCAGCTGCGGCATTGTCTGGCACGGGTGTTCGCCTCCGTCGTCGGGTCATGGCCGCCCCCAGAACAGCTCGATCAGGTCTTGGAGGGCTAGGTGGGCGTGATGGGAATGAGCGCACTTGAAGGAAGGCCACTGCCCCGGAGTCTGGATCACGACAGCGCAGTCGTCATCTATTCCGCCCGTGTGCTCCTGGGATAGCGGGCAATGGCAACGCCATTTTTGACCGTTGCCGTGGACCTGGGCCCGGCCAACCTTGATGCCGTGGCTGCGGAGCAGGGAAGGCAGATCCAGGGCCATGAAATCCACAGGTTGGCCAGCAACGCGGTACTTGGCAAACCAGTGATCACCGGCTTCTCTGGCGGCGTGGCGTCCGGACACGATTGCCGCCTGCCAGGAGGGTGTCGGTGGTGGTGGAGGCTGGATAAGAGGCAGGTCATCCAGGGGGATCAAGAGATGCTCGCCAACCGTTTCGGCCCGCAGGATTGATCCCGGGTCGGGAGCACCGGGAAGGAAGTTCAGGCGAGCGGCATCCCGCAAAACCGGGAGATCGATGCCATGGCGAAATGGGATCATCCCCAGACGGGCCAGGGCCCACTCGGTGGCTGCAGCCCAGCGCCCAGCCGGGATCGATGCGGCAAGTGGGATCGCGACCCGGAACTTCGGCCAGTCAGTGCGGTGGCTCCATGTCGTCCAAGCGTAGGAATCCACGTCCGCGTCCCACAAGGCTTCCATTACTGATTCGAGTTGAACCGGTTGGTCGACCATCACCTTGTGGACCTTTGGTCTCAGGCTGGGTTGGCCCGTGCGTGGATCAGGCCAGTAATCGCCGGTTACTTCTTCTCGGGCGTTGTCGAAGTCGAGGAAGAGCAGACCTATCTCCAGGGCGTTCTCGCACGCACGCCGAGTGCCCGCCTTGAACCGGGTGCCACTGATGGCCGGGAGTGACTTCTTGGCAGCGTCTTTCGCCAATCCGGGGCGGGGCAGGTGGGTACGTTCGAGGAAGTCACGCAACTGTTGCCAGGTGCCTTCCCATGGGCGCGGGTCGTTGTCTGCGGCCTGACGGAAGAAGGAACATCCGAGCCTAAGCACGCTCCACCCCCTGACCATTGATGCAGGGGCGCCAGCTGTTTCCTTGGCTCTTCAATTCGGCAGCTCGGTTGTGAAGGTGCTTCATCACGGAATCTAATTCCGGGAGGAAGTTCAAGGACTTCATCCGCCCCAGTTCTTCCAAAGCTATGGCCACTGCCACGGCAGGACAGATCGAGACCAGACCACAAGGACGCCCCGCAGCGCCTTCCCGCATCGAGTTGTTCATGCGATTCCCCCACTGCTCCGGGCGAGGAAGGCTTCAACCTCACGAACCGGCACTACAGTCCGGCGACCAATTTTTACCGCGTGAAGGTGGCCCTCCTTGATCAACCGGAAGACGTAGGTTCGCCCGATACCGAGGGCTTTGGCCACCTCCTCAACACAATAGGCGAGGGGTTGTGGCTCGCACTTGGGCGGCGGGACCGTTCGCGGTTGCTCTATCTGAGGCTTTTGGCGAGGCATCTGACGGCTCCTGAGAGTCCAGCCGAACGGGATTGTTCGCGCCGGGTCTCCAGAATTCACCGCAGACATATCTCTGTAAAAATGGGACAGGGCAGTTTTCTGCCCTCACTCATCGGCTCTGGAAGTGGTTCTTTTCGAACTCGCCCCATTCATTCTCTTGGGGTTTCTCCCCAAACACTGCCCAATGGGCCATCCCGGCAAGCTGCACGCCATCCTCCAGGGTCATTCCTCGCCCCGTTGCAATGGTCATTGCTCGCCGCAGAAGCCACCTTTGTGGGGTTGTGGCGGGCTTGGGTGATGGTGCGCCAGCGAACCCTCTAGCACAATGCCCAATCAGCAGTGTGTATGCGATTGCGGTGTCAAGCATGGTGGGGTCGCTGGATCTCCAGAATATATCTGGGAGGATCTCCTCAGGCTGTTCCTCCGAATGACCTCGCTGCAACCCTGCAAGCCAGCTACCTATTTCATCGATCACCCTCGCAGGTGCTCCTTCTAGCAGTTTGGCCAACGCATCCGCATGGGTTTGGATCTTCCTTGCATATCGTTTTTCCGATTTTGCTGTTGTCTCTCGGCAATAAATATCCATGCGGAATGCATACTGGCGAACCAGCAAATCCAACGCCACAACTACACGATGGGCTTCCCGTGCTGCTTGGAACGCATCCCGCCGTTCCAGCATCGTTGCAGATTCAGGAACACATGACTCTTCCTCGCCAATATTCAACAGTACCTTGGCTTCCTTCTTGAAGGCTGCCAACCGAATATCATACTCAGGTAGAGTGATGCTACTGGGTTTGTCCATTGCACCTCCCGGCCGGCACATTCCCGCAAAGATGGCGCGGCATTCCGGTGCGGGAACCGGCGTTCGGGAGCTACCCTAGCCGCGCCATTCCAATTCTACTTCGATGGTGGGATGCATACACCTTTGTCTGTAAGAATTCGCATAGGAGTCGGCTTGCAGAGAATCGCAGCACGGTTGAGTCCCAGATATTGAGGGAGGAATGGAAATTTGCCACCCATTCACGCCCCCAAGTAGGGGGTTATTGCCTGAGGCAAGTGAGCATGTCGGAGGCGTTCTGGATACAGAGTCTGCGTCTAATTTCGCGGCCTTGGGCATCGAGCAAGATAACCGTGGGGAAGCTGCGGATCTTCAGAGTCCTGGTCAGATCGGGGCGTACTTTGTCTGCATCGACCTTCACAGGCACCGCATGCTCCTTGATCCAGGCCATCACGGCGGGATCGGGCCTGGTCTTTTCGTCCAGTTCCTTGCACTGGGCGCACTACACGGCGAAGGTGTCCAAGAGCACCAGTTTCTGCTCGGCCTTGGCCGTGGCAACGCGCGGGCCAGGATTTTACTCCGGATCAGCCTCTGGATCGGCTAGGATAGGTTCCTCGCCCAAGAGTCAAAATGAGCCATCTTCCCTGGAATTCGGCCTGGGAAAAAGGCAATGAAGAATTTGACCGACAGCAAACGGATTTGCTGGATCGGTTGAAGGGGCTGTTGGTGTCCCTCCTCAATGGCTGGGAACAATCCGAGGGATGGGAGACCCTACCCAACCTCGGCGCGCTCCAGAATTGAAGCTTCGGATCAGGAGCGTTTCCATGAAGAATCGCAAGCCCGGCTTGAGTGGAAGTGGATCCGGCATCCTGAAGTGGGTCCTGGCCGCAGCCGCTGGCGCACTGTTGGTTGGCATGCTCGCCTATGGCGCCATATCCGCCTATGTCATCCGGAGGGCCGAGGACAACATCCACAACGTCCTCCTCACCCACCGGGGGTTGCACAGGTACATCCAGGAAATCATGCACCCCGCATTCTTCAAGGCCCAGAAGGACCAGGATGTCGCCTTGGACTACTACTCCCCGATCATCTTCAGCTCTTCCTACATCGTCCGGCTGCTGCACGGTTTCTACAACGAGGAGCGGATCAAGGATGGGCGGCTGCCCATCTACTACAAGATGGCCGCCGACAATCCACGGAATCCCGTGAACAAGGCCACCGCGATGGAAAGCGCCCTGCTCCGGAGGTTCAACGAGGACCGGACCCTCAAGGAATACCACGAGGTGGTGAAGGTGGATGGCGCGCCCTTCCTGCTCCATGCCATCCCGTTCCTGGAGACCAACGCCGCCTGCCTTCGCTGCCACGGCAAGCGCCAGGATGCGCCCCTGGGGCTCCAGGCCCTGTATCCGGGCGAAGGGGGTTTCAACGAGCGCGCCGGGGTGATCCGGGCCGTGGAGATCATCCGCGCGCCCCTTTCCCACGAGCGTTACACGGCTTTCCTGGTTGCCGGGATCATCACCGGCGGGATGCTCGGCCTGGGCCTCCTGCTGCTGTTCAACAGCCAGTTGCGGTCCACGGTGCAAAGCCGGACCTTGGCGCTGGAAGGGGAGATCAAGGAGCGGATCCTGGCGGAGAACCAGGTCCGGGAACTCAACCAGACCCTTGAGCGCCGCGTGGAGGAGCGCACGACCCAGCTCCAGTCGGCAAACCGGGAACTGGATGCCTTCGCCTATTCCGTATCCCATGACCTGCGTTCCCCCCTGCGGGCCATCGATGGCTTCAGCCAGGCGCTGGAGGAGGATTTCGCCGGAACGCTGGATGCAACCGGGAAGGACTACCTGTTGCGCATCAGGCGCGGCTGTGGCCGCATGGGCAGCCTCATCGAGGACCTCCTGAAACTGTCCCGCTCCGCCCGCCGTCCCCTGGAAACCAGCGAGCTGGACCTGTCCGCCATGGCCAGGGAGATCGGCGAGGAACTGCAGGCCGGCGGCTCCGGGACTCCGACGGAATTCATCGTCCAGCCTGGATTGAAAGGCTCGGGCGATCCGGTGCTGATTCGCTCGGTTTTGGCCAATCTGCTCGGCAACGCCTTCAAGTTCAGTTCGCGCAACCCTCAGCCGAAGGTGGAGTTCGGTGCGGCTCTGGAGGGGGAGACCGTGGCGTATTTTGTGCAGGACAACGGCGTCGGCTTCGATATGCGCTATGTGGAAAGACTGTTCGGGGCTTTCCAGCGCCTGCACGCGGCGGAAGATTTCCCCGGAACCGGGATCGGGCTGGCCACGGTGCAGCGCATCCTGGCCCGCCACGGCGGCGCCATCCGCGCCGAGAGCGGCCCCGGACAGGGCGCGCGGTTCACGTTCACGCTGGGAGCATGATGCCATGGAGAAATACATCCTTCTCGTGGAAGACAATCCGGACGACGAGCTCCTCACCCTCCGTGCCCTGAAGAAGAACAACATCGCCAACAAGGTGGTGGTGGCCAGGGACGGCGGCGAGGCGCTGGATTTCCTGCACTGCCTCGGGCCGCACGCCGATCGGGACCCGCAGGATCTGCCGGAAATCGTCCTCCTCGACCTCAACCTGCCCAAGATCTTCGGCCTGGACGTCCTGAAACGGATTCGCGCTGAGCAGCGGACCAGCACCTTGCCGGTCGTGATCCTGACCACCTCCAGCGAGGAGCGCGACATGGTCGAGAGCTACCGCCTGGGTGCCAACAGCTACATCCGCAAACCGGTCGATTTCGAACAGTTCACGGAAGCCGTCCGCAACCTCGGGATGTACTGGCTGGTTCTGAACCAGTACCCGCACAGCCTCGGAGGACCGGCGTGATCACCCCACTGAACCTGCTCATCCTGGAAGACCAGGAGGATGATGTCGGCCTCATCCTGCTCGCGCTCCGGAAGAGCGGGCTGCAGGTCCGGCAGCGGGCCGTGCAGACCGAGGCCGCCTTTGTCCAGGCCCTGCAGGAGGGACCCTGGGACTGCATCCTCTCCGATTTCAACCTCCCGGATTTCGATGGGGGAAGGGCCCTGGCGAGCCTGCGCAGCCAGGACGGCCAAACCCCCTTCATCCTGGTGTCCGGCGAGATCGGCGACGAATTGGCGGCCGGCCTCATGCGCCAGGGCGCCAATGACTTTGTCCGCAAGGACCGGCTTGACCGGCTGGCCCCGGCCATCCAGCGGGAAGTGCGCGATGTGGCGGAACATGCCGAGCGAAGGCGGATGGAAGCGCGGATCCACGAGCAGGAGAATTTCTTCCGGGAGGCCTTGCGCTCCGCCCAGGTCGGCACCTACAGTGCCGACTTCCTCGCCGGCACCTGGGAATCCTCGGAGGTCCTCGACCAGATATTCGGCATCGGGGCGTCCCACCCGAAGACCATCGAAAGTTGGCTTGAACTGGTCCATCCCGAGGACCGGGATTTCATGAGGCGCCACCTGGAAGCGGATGTCCTCGGCCGGAAAGTCGGGTTCGACAAGCAATACCGCATTCTCCGGCCTGCGGATGGGCAGACGCGGTGGGTCCTCGGCCTGGGCAAGGTCGCCAGCGATGGATCCGGCCGGGTCGTCTCCATGCATGGCACGATCCAGGACATCGACGGACGCAAGCGGATCGAGGAACACCTCCGTGAAAGCGAGGAACGGTTCCGGATCGTCTCCTCGACCATGATGGATATCGCCTATTCCTGCGCGATGCGACAAGGAGATGGCCTGACCATCGACTGGCTGATCGGGGGGACCCAGCCGCTCATGGGGCGGACCATCGAGGAGGTCATGGCGGCCCGCTGCTGGGGCCGGTTCGTCGTCGAGGAGGACATGCCGGTCTTCAACCGGAACGTCGCAGGGCTTGCGCCGGGAGCATCGGCGGCCTGTGAATTGCGCCTGCGCAAGATGAACGGCGAGATCACCTGGATCGAATCTCATGCCCGCTGCGAACTGGCGGAGGCCGGCACTGGCCACCGCATCTTCGGCGCCCTCGTCGATATCACGGCCCGGAAGGCCAGCGAGGCCTCCCTGCAGGAGGCGCTGCTCTTCAACCGGTTGATCGTCAGCAGCGTCCAGGAAGGGGTCGTCATCTACGACCGCGATCTCCGCTACCAGGTCTGGAATCCCTCCATGGAGCGGATCAGCGGGCTGACTGCCCAGGAGGTTCTGGGTCGCCACCCCCTCGAGGTCTTCCCGTTCCTTCGGGATACGAAAGTCCTGGAGGGCCTGGGCAAAGCCCTGGAAGGCGAAGCCACGCCGCCCATCGACATTCCCTACCGGGTTCCAGCGACCGGCCATTCGGGCTGGACGACCCACGCCAATGCGCCGTTCCGCAACAGCAGGGGCGAGATCATCGGCGTCATCGCCACCATCAGCGACATCTCCAACCGGAAAGCCCAGGAATTCGAACTCCAGCGGGTGAACCGGCTCTACAACCTCCTGAGCCAGCTGGGGCAGTGCCTCGTGCGCGTCGAGACCCGCGAGCACCTGCTCAAGGAGTTCTGTGCGATCGCGGTCAAGACCGGCGGTTACCCCCTGGTCTGGGTCGCCTGGCTGGATCCGGAGACGGGCCGGGCCTTGCCCATTGCCAGCGCTGGCGACTGCCTGGCCTACCTTGATGGCCTCTCGGTCAGAACGGACCTCAGCCCGGAAGGACAGGGCCCCACGGGAATGGCCCTGCGGGAGAACCGCATCATCGTCTGCCAGGATATCCCCGGCACAGCCTACATGGGGCCTTGGCAGGAACGGGCTGAATGCAACGGGTTGCGGTCTGTGGCCGCTTTTCCGATCCACATCCGGGGGCAAGTGGTGGGCGCCTTCATGGTCTACGCCGGAACCACGCATGCCTTCCTCGATCAGGAAGTGAAACTGCTTGCAAAGGCGGCGGCGGACATCTCCTACGGCCTGGCCGCCTTCCTGTCCAAGCGGGAAAACGCCGAACTGCAAGCTCAACTCCAGCAAATACAGAAAATGGAGAGCCTGGGGACCCTGGCCGGCGGCATTGCCCACGATATGAACAATGTGCTTGGCGCCATCCTTGGCCTGGCTTCGGCGAATCTCCTCGTCCAGCCGGAGGGCGGTTCCACCTACAACGCCTTCGAGACGATCGCCAGGGCCGCTACCCGAGGCGGGCAGATGGTGAGGAGCCTCCTGACCATCGCTCGGCAGAACCAGCCGGTGGAGAGCGATGTCAGCCTCAACCTGATCATCAAAGAGGTCGTTGGGCTGCTGGAGCGCACGACCCTCGCCAAAGTCCACCTGGAACTGGATCTGGCCGAAGGCCTTCCCTCCATCCCGGGGGATGCCGGGGCCTTGACCAATGCGATCGTGAACCTGTGCGTCAATGCCGTGGACGCCATGCCGGAATCGGGCACCCTTGGGCTCCAGAGCCTGGACCTTCGGGACGGGTGGGTCGAATTGCGGGTGAAGGATACCGGGACCGGCATGTCGAAGGAGGTCCTCTCCAGGGCCATGGAGCCCTTCTTCACCACCAAGGACCAGGGCAAGGGGACCGGGCTCGGGCTCGCCATGGTCTACAGCACCGTCCAGGCCCACCATGGCCAGGTGCACATCCAGAGCGAACTGGGCAAGGGCACGTGCGTCGTCATCAGGATCCCGGCCGGGGTCTCCCCTCCCGACCTTCGGGGAAAACCGGCTGACGGCAGCGCCCAGGCCGCATCCCAGTCATTGAGGATCCTGGTCGTGGACGATGATGAACTGGTCCAGGACAGCATGGTTAACCTGCTCAGGATCATGGGACATGCGGCGACCCTCGCTTCCCGGGGCGAGGAAGCCCTGGACCTGCTCGAGGCCGGGCTGGCCCCGCACCTGGTCATCCTCGACAGGAACATGCCGGGCCTGGACGGATTGGGGACCTTGCAACGCCTCCGGCTCCGTTGGCCCGACCTGCCGGTGCTCATCGCGACGGGGAATGCCGACCAGGCGGTCATGGACCTTGTCGCATCGGATCCAGAAACGCACCTGCTAAATAAACCCTTTGACAATAAAGATCTCAGTCTTGTGCTTGGTCAATGGGCAGGCCTTCTTGGTGCGTGACCTGATTCGCAACTGATAATTTGAAAGTAATTCTAAAACTACTAAATCAGTATCCTTAAAGGCATTTGATTTCTGGAATAATTTAAACAGGCAAAATGAGCAATAACCAATTCGTCCGTCTGGGCAACCGGCAGCGTCCCGTCCATGATCAAATTCAAACCACGGTCTTCGCGCACAAAGGAGGCTTCAGAGGTGAAGTTCCGGTGACCGACGCCATGGTGCAGGACATCAGCCAGTTATTTTTGGCCCTAAGCGATCCCTCTCGGCTCAAGATACTGAGGGTGCTCATCGGCTCTGAGACCGCCCTGAGCAGGGCTGCCCTAGCTAGGTCCAAAGGTATAACCGGAAGTAGCATGGGCCAGCAGGTTAAGTTATTGACAAAAAATGAGTTTGTAATTTTCATCGGCGACAGGCTACAGACGTCCTACTTACCTGTGATGCCCCTGGTTGGAAGAATATGTGAGCTCGCTCCAGATCATGTTGCCAGTCGCAGTGCTGACCTCGGCAGGCATTCCGAGCGCTCACTGTCCATGCTATGCAAACAGATTTAATATGTTATGAAGCAAATTCCGTTTGAGACACGATTTCGTCTGTTTGCGCATCGTTTACCAACCTCTTCAAGCTCCAGCCGAATTTGTAGCTTTGCGCAATCCACCTGCAGGAATGAAGCCTCCCACCTGAGATAGGCTGAGAAACGCCGTTAATCGGAAGATTGTACATTGGTGCGGGCTTCATCCATGGCAACGCTGGCGTCTCGTGGAGGATTCTGCAATTCGGCCATGGGATTCTGTCATCCAGACATCGGCACCCATCGTTCGGAGGGAGGAGGGGACTGTAGCCACGAGAAGGATCCATATTCTTCTTGGCGGTTCCCAAGCCAAGGCAAAGCCTATTCGCTGCCCTCGCGATTCGTGGAGATCCAATGCATCCGACCCGCATCATCCTGGCTTGCGCAATGGTTCTCTGGAGCCTCACGTTTTCTGGGTGCGGCGGCGGGTCCAATTCCAGCAATCCGGCAGCGCAAATTGCGCCAGTGGCTGCGTTCACGTTCGCGCCCAGCACCCCGGCCGCGGGGGCGGCTGTAACCTTCACGGACGCCTCCACCAACACGCCCACCGCCTGGGCCTGGAGCTTCGGGGACGGGGGCACCAGCACCAGCCAGAACCCGACGCATGCCTTTGGGACGTCGGGAACCTTCACCGTCACGCTAAACGCCACCAACGCCGCCGGCTCTACCTCCGCCAGCCACACCGTCACCGTGACCCAGGCCGCCAGCGCACCGGGGGCGGCGTTCACGTTCGCGCCCAGCGCCCCCACCGTGGGGGCGACCGTGACCTTCACGGACGCCTCCAACAACACCCCCACCGCCTGGGTATGGACCTTCGGGGACGGCACCTCCAGCACAGCGAAGAACCCGACCCACGCCTTCGCGACAGCGGGGACTTTCACGGTCACCCTGAATGCCAGCAATGCCGAGGGCGCTACCTCCGCCAGCCACAACGTGACCGTGAGCCAGGCCGCCAGCGCGCCTGTGGCCGCCTTCTCATTCTCGCCCGGCGCTCCCACCCCCAGCCAGACGGTGACGTTCACCGATGCCTCCACCAACATACCCACCTCCTGGTCCTGGACCTTCGGGGACGGCGGGACCAGCACCCAGCAGAATCCCACCCATGCATTCGGCACGGCCGGCACCTACACGGTCACCCTGATCGCCGGCAATGGCGTCGGCAACGGTTCCGCCAGCCGCAGCATCACGGTCAGCGCCTCAGGCACGTCCCTCGCCGCCCATTTCTCCACCCTGGTGCTCGGCCAATCCGTCACATTCACGGACACGTCGACCGGGGGCCCCACATTTTGGGCCTGGACCTTCGGCGACGGCCAGACCAGCTCCGTCCAAACCCCCACCCACGTATATGCCGCCGCCGGCACCTATACCGTTACGCTCACCGCCAGCAGCAATGTCGGATCCAGCACGGTCAGCGGGTCCGTAACCGTAGTTCCCGCCGCCCCCACAGCCGGGTTCAACGCCCTGCGGCCCACGACCGCATACACCCTTGTTTTCACTGACGCCTCGCCGGGCACGCCCACCTCCTGGTCCTGGACGTTCGGCGACGGCACCACCGCCACCACACAGAACCCGGCCCACACCTATGCCTCCGCCGGGACCTACACGGTGACGTTCACGGCCGCAAACGCCTACGGTTCCACCCAGACCAGCCGCACCTACGCGCTCAGCCCGGTCTCCAACCTCCTGGAGGTCAGCGTGCCCGCCAGCGTCTACTGGATGGGGGACCACGGCGGCGAGGGCGGCAACGACCCGGCCCACCCGACTGATGAACTGCCGCTGCACCCCGTGGGCATCAGCGCCCTGTTCGCGGCGGCCACCCCCACTACCAGCCAGCAGTTCTGCGACTACCTGAACAGCGCCCTGGCCCAGGGCCTCATCGAGGTGCGCAGCGGCGCCGTCTATGCCAAGGGCGGGACCGCGGTCTACAACTATCTCCATGGCTATCCCTACGCCACGGGCCAGACCTCGGTCGCCTATAGCATCGGCTTCGACGGCACCAGCACCTTCTCCATCAAGGACGCCCGGGCCCAGCATCCCATGGTCGGCGTCACCCTGCTGGGAGCCGAAGCCTACTGCAACTGGCTGAGCGCCCAGGCGGGCCTAGCGGCCTGCTACAACCTCTCCACCCTGACCTGCGACTTCACCCAGCCTGGCTACCGCCTGCCCACCGAGGCCGAGTGGGAGTTCGCGGCCCGAGGCGGCCGGTCGCCCTACGCCAACTATCCATGGGGCGATGATGAGGACTCCCGCCGGGCCAACTGGCCGGGTTCCGGGAACCCCTACCAGGGCACCGACACCAGTACCTGGCCCTGGACAAGCCCCGTGGGCTTCCACAATGGCACGCTTCGGCTGAAGTCCGACTTCGGCTGGCCCGGAGCCGCCACCTCCTACCAGACCCACAACGGAGCCAACGACTTCGGGATCTTCGATGCCTCTGGGAATGTCTGGCAACTTCATTACGACTGGTATGCTGCAAGCACCTACCAGACCGACTTCAGTGCCCACCCCCTGGCCTCCGACCCGACTCAGGATCCCACGGGACCCGCCGTGGGCCAGACCATGACCGACGGCAAGGCCTATCGCGGTATGCGCGGCGGCAACTGGTACAACGGCCTCACCACCACCACCGGCGTGTTGACTGGGCACGGCCGGGTGTCCAACCGCTGCCCCGCCGCCGACACCTACTTCGCCGTGCCGGCACAGGCTTATGCCAGCAATGTGGGTTTCCGCACCATGAGGGCCAATAAGAACGGCAATACAACCACGGGCGCGGCGGCCTTCAGCGCCGCTCCCGGCACGCCGGTGGTCGGCGAGGCCGTGACCTTCACCGATGCCTCCAGCAACCAGCCGACTTCCTGGGCCTGGGACTTCGGAGATGGGAAGGGCAGCAGCTGGCTGCAGAATCCCAAATACGTCTATGGCGCCGCCGGGACCTACACCGTCACCCTGCAGGCCACCGACGCCGGTGGCACCATGGCCACGGTCAGCCACACGGTTACTGTGGCCAGTCCCTCCGCGGTGCTGACCGCCGCCTTCACTTACATACTGAGCGGCCAGGCGGCTAACTTCGCCAGCACCTCGACCGGGAGTCCGACCGCCTATGCCTGGACTTTCGGCGACGGCACCACCGGAACCGGGGCCACGCCGTCCCACACCTACGCGGCGGACGACATCTACACCGTCACCCTGACCATCACGGGGGCCTCGGGAACCAGCACCTTCAGCCAGAGCGTGATGGTGAACACCGCCGTGGCCCAGCGCACGGTGGGCCTGATGGTGAACACGAGCAAGGCCTGGACCGGCTACACCATGTTCGCGCCCAAGCAGAACACGATGACCTACCTCATCAACAACGACGGGAGGGTCGTCCATGAATGGACCAAGAGCACCTACTCGCCCGGACAGGCCGTCTACCTGCTCGAGAACGGGCACCTATTGCGGCCCTGCTACGTCACCACTGCCACGCTCAGCGCCGGCGGCGGGGAGGGCGGCAGGCTGGAAGAGTATGACTGGGACGACACCCTCGTCTGGTCATTGAACTGGTGCACCGACACGTACATGCAGCACCATGACATCAAGCGCCTGCCCAACGGCAACATCATCATGCTGGTGATGGAGAAGAAGACCTACAGCGACTGCATCGCCGCGGGCTTCAACCCGGCGATGTTCCAGGACCAGACCTACGCCAGCAACACCTCCTGGATGTTCCTCCCGGATTCCGTGGTGGAGGTCAAGCCGGACTACGTCACCGGCTCCTACACGAAGGTATGGGAATGGCACGTGTGGGACCACCTGATCCAGAGCTTCGACGCCACGAAATCCAACTATGGGGTGCCGTCCGCCCACCCGGAACTGGTGGATGCTGCCGGCGACCACCGGGCCCTCCCTTCGTTCTGGAACCACATGAACGCGATCGACTACAATCCGGCCTTCGACCAGATCGCCCTGAGCGTGCGGGGCAACAGTGAAGTCTGGATCATCGACCACAGCACCACCACCGCGGAGGCCGCGAGCCATGCCGGGGGCGCCCGGGGCAAGGGCGGAGACCTGCTCTACCGCTGGGGCAACCCGGTCTGCTACGGGGTGTCCAGCGCCAACGGCCCCGAGAAGTATTTCCAGCAGCACGATGCCGAGTGGGTGCACGCCGACTGCCCCGGCGCTGGGAACATCACCTGCTTCGACAATGGACTGGGACGGGGCACCACCAATGCCTCCTCCATTGAGGAGTTCACCCCCGCGGTGAGTGCGGGCGGGGACTACACCGCCCGCGTCGCCGGAGCGGCCTTCGGGCCCTCGGACTACACCTGGACCTATTACGGGGACACGGCCAACCCCATGTACTCCCCGGACATCTCCGGCGCTGAGCGCCTGCCCAACGGCAACACCATCATCAGTTCGGGCAGCGTGGGGGAATTCCGCGAAGTCACCTATCTCGGCGAAGTGGTCTGGAAATACATCTGCCCCATCCAGGCCAAGGGGCCAGTCGTCCAAGGCACCGCTCCCGCCCCCGATCCGGGCCACGCCTACGAGACCCTTAACTCGGTGTTCCGGATCTACAAGTACGCACCCACCTATGCGGCCTTCACGGGCCGGACCCTGACCGTCGGGGACTACATCGTCAAGTAGAAGGGGCGAGTCTGCGCCCTTTGCGTCGGGAGATGCCATGCGACTGAGAACAACCCTGTTCCATGTGGGAATCCTGGTCGGGACCCTCGCGTTCCCGGGGTGCGGCGGGGGCGGCTCCTCCACCGCCCCGGCGGTGGTGTCCGCCCCCATCGCTGGCTTCAGCTTCTCCCCCGGCAGCCCCATCGCGGGTTCCACCGTGGCCTTCACGGACGCCTCAACCAACACGCCCACGGTCTGGGCCTGGACCTTCGGGGACGGTGCCACCAGCGCCGCCCAGAACCCCTCCCATGCCTATGCCAGCGCAGGCACTTACACGGTCGGACTTACGGCCACCAATGCCGCTGGTTCCACCTCCGCCAGCCACACCGTCACCGTGAGCCAGGCCGCCAGCGCGCCGGTGGCGGCATTCACGTTCTACCCGGACGCTCCCACCACCGCCATTGCCATCGCCTTCACAGACACTTCCACTAACACGCCCACCTCCTGGGCCTGGACCTTCGGGGACGGGACCACAAGCACGCTCCAGAACCCCAGCCACACCTATGCCAGCATGGGCAGGTACACGGTCACGCTCACCGCCACCAACGCGGCCGGCTCGAATTCCGCGAGCCTCGACGTGGTGGTGATCCAGGCCCCGCTCGCGCCGGTGGCGGCCTTCAGCAGCTTCCCCAGCGCCCCGACCACCGGCGAGGCCGTCGCCTTCATGGACGCGTCCAGCAACTCGCCCACCGCCTGGGCCTGGACCTTCGGCGACGGAGGCACCAGCGCGCTGCGGAATCCCAGCCACATCTTCGCGGCATCGGGCACATACAGCGTCGGCCTGACCGCCTCCAACGGAGCCGGCAACAGCACGACCACCTCGGACGTCGTGGTTGCCGCGCCTGCCACGGGCACCCACCCCGCCCTGGACCGGGTCACGGAACTGCAGTACTGGGACGCCACCCGGGCTGACAACGGATACACGTTCTTCGGGGCCGCCGGGAGGACCTACCTGATCGACATGGAAGGCAAGGTCGTCCACACCTGGCCGGTGGGCACCAACCCGCACCTCCAGGCCGACGGCAGCGTGCTGGATTCCGCCAGCAACGACCCCAGCGGCTTCAGCGGCTTCAAGCTGGTGGACTGGAGCGGTTCGACGGTCTGGTCCTACCTGGAGACCCGCAGCACCTACCACCCGCACCACGATTTCACCCGGATCTACAACCCCAAGCTCAAGGCCTATACCGTCCTCTACATCGCCAACAAGGACCTGACCTATGCCCAACTGGTGGCCGCCGGCGCCAACCCGGCGACCACGCCCGCCAGCGGCGCCCAGATGGACGCCATCGTCGAGGTGGACGCCAGCGGCACGATCGTCTGGGAGTGGTGCTTCTTCGACCACGTGGTGCAGGACTACGCCCCGGCCCTGCCGAACTACGTGGGCAGCGGCAAGACCATCGCCGACCATCCCGGCAAGCTGAACATCAACCTCACCGGCCACCCGCTCAAGGCCGACTGGCTGCATTGCAATTCCGTCGACTACAACCAGGCCCTCGACCAGATCGTGGTGAACTCGGTCCAGGGCGAGTTCTACGTGCTGGACCACGGCAACACCTTCACCGTCGGCAGTCCCGCCGGCAGCATCGCCCTGGCGGCCACCGGCGCCGGCGACTTCCTCTACCGGTTCGGCGATCCGGCCCGCTATGGCCAGGGGACGCCGCCTTCGGTCCTGGCGGACTGGACGCTGTCCACCAGTGGCACCAAGCAGGGAGGCGGCGTCCACGACATCCAGTGGATCGCCGATGGCCTGACCGGCGCGGGCCACTTCCTGCTCTTCAGCAACGGCCAGTACCTCTCCGAACACACCGCCCAGTCCTACGCTATCGAGATCAATCCGTACCTGGGCGCCGGCGGCACCGACACCGGCACCTACGTGAACCCTCCCGACGCCGGCTACACCACCTACGCGCCGCCGGACTTCAGCGACAACACCACCCGCCAACTGTCCGCGCAGGTGGTCTGGAACTTCCACACGTTCAGTTCGCAGACGCTGTTCAGCACCATCGGCTGCAGCGCCCAGCGGCTGCCCAACGGCAACACGCTGCTCTGCGCGGACACTGAAGGCCACCTCATGGAGGTCACCCCCACCGGGGAGACCGTGTGGGAATACATCGTGCCGATCGCGGGTCCGGTCCTCTACCAGGATCTCGGTGACCGCCTGCCCATGGTCAATTCCATCTTCCGGGCCTACCGCTACGAGGCGACCCATCCTGCCCTTGCGGGCCGGACCCTCGCGTCGGGGGTGACCATCGCGGGGCGGACCAGCGTCGACAACCCCTTCGCCGGCACCTCCAGCTACCAGGCCTTCCAGCGCGGCACCGGGACCCAATACTGGGATGCGGCCAGCGCCTATGCCGGCTACACCTTCCTGGACGCCGCCGGCGCCGCATACCTGATCGACATGGACGGCACCGTGGTCCACACCTGGCCCACCGGCGCCGATCCCCGGCTCCTGCCCAGCGGCAGCGTGCTGGACTGGGCCCTCGGCGCCAGCGGCGACCCGACCGGCCTCAAGGAGATCGGCTGGGACGGGACCACGGGCTGGCAGTACGCCGAGAGCCGCTCGGCCTACCACCCCCACGGCGCCTTCTGCCGCATCTTCGACCCCAAGCTGAGCGCCCATGCGACGCTCTACCTCGCCAACAAGGACCTCACCGCCGCCCAGTGCCTGGCAGCGGGCTGCGACCCGGCCAACGCCCCGTTCGCCGGGGCCCAGGTCGATACCATCGTGGAGGTGGACATGAGCGGCACAATTGTCTGGGAATGGTGCTTCTGGGACCACGCCGTGCAGACGGTGGATGCCTCCAAGGGCAACTACGCGGGCAGCGGCAAGACCATCGCCGACTATCCCGGGAAGATCAACCTCAACCTGCCCGGGCGGCCCCTGTGCAGCAACTGGCTGGACTGCAACTCCATTGACTACAACGCTTCCCTGGACCAGATCGTGGTGAACTCCAGGCAGGGCGAGTTCTACATCATCGACCATGGCAACACCTTCCTGGCCGGCAACCCCTCCGGCAGCATCGCCCTGGCCGCCACCAGCGCCGGCGACTTCCTCTACCGGTTCGGCGACCCGGCCCGCTACAGCCAGGGCAACCCCCCCTCGGTGTCCGCCAACTGGGAGAACGCCAGTTCTGGCAACAAGCAGATCGGCGGCAGCGCCGACGTGACCTGGATCGGCAGCGGCCTCTCCGGGGCCGGAAACCTGCTGGTGTTCGACAACAACCAGTATCTCTACCAGCGCACGCCGCAGTCCTACGTGTTCGAGATCAACCCGTTCCTGACCTCCGGCGGCACCACCAGCGCCAGCTATGTCAATCCGCCCGCTGCCGGCTATGCCACCTGGACCTTCTCCAAGGACACCATGAAGGCCAACCAGTTCCTGTCCAACCAGGTGGCGTGGAAGTACGGTTCAACCAGCAACCTGACACTTTTCAGCCAGTTCGGTTCCAGCGCCCAGCGTCTGCCCAACGGCAACACATTGATCTGTGCGACGGCCACCGGCTACCTCATGGAGGTCACGGCCAGCGGCGCGGTGGCCTGGGAATATCTCAATCCGGTCACCGCCGCTGGCCCGAAGCCGGCGCTTGGAGACCGGTTGCCGATGACCAACGCCGTTGGTCGGGCCCGGCGCTATGCCTACAGCGATGGCGCCTTCGGCGGGCACTGACTCAGGGGAGGGAATAACTGAACGCCACGGTGCCGTTGACCTTGGTTGCCGACTGGTCGGCAGGCAGGTAGGTCAGCACATACTCGACCTTGACCCCCGTGGGGCCGATAGTGACCCGGGTGTAGCCGCTGTTGCCGAACTTGTCTCCGCTCAGGTAGGCGTCGGCATTGAACAGGGAGTAATTCGGATCCGCCGGGTTGGGCAAGGTCTGGTAGGTGACGCCGTCCAGCACCTGATGGACCCAGATATGGTCGTGACCCTGGAAGAAGATGTTCACGCCGGTGTCCGCGAACAACTTGTGGATGGGTTCGGACCAGTCCGGACGATACGCGGGGAACGCGTAGGCGCCCAGGCCCCCCGTGGCCGCATTGAAACTGGTGTAGCCGCCCCATTCGTCAAGGGGGGCTTCCTCGATCCCACCTCGGCCGGTGCCCATGACGTGATGGGCGAACACGAACTTGTATTTGGACTTGCTCTGCTGGAGCGTCGCTTTGAGCCAGGCGAACTGCTCGTCGCCGTGCGTGACATCCCACAGGCTGCTGCGCTTGCTGCCGCCATAGAACGGATTATCGACGCAGGTGGGTGACCCCCAGTAGGGGTCCAGGGTGACGAACAGGGCATCGCCCCAGGTCCAGGCGTAGTAGTCGCGGAGCAGACCGATGAAGGGCACCACCTCCTGGTTGCCGGAATAGAAACTGTCCGGCCCGGGTTCAGAATAGTAGCTGTTACGTGCATTCTGGGCCCAGACCGCCGGGTTGTTGGGCGTGCCGTCCAGCAGGTAGCGGGCCGCCTGTTCGTGGTTGCCGTTCACCAGGAACACCGGCGCGGATCGGCCGACGATGCCCAGGTAGGGGCGCTGAATGACATAGCGCTCGGTGACCTGGTCCGCCGTGACGGCGGCCGGATCGGCCTGGTTGATGTCGTCGATGCTGAAGTCGTCGCCGATGGTCATATAGAAATCTGGATGGTCGGCAGCGGCGGTCTGCAAGGTGGTCTGGTAGAACTGGGCGTTGAACATGGTATTGACCCGTTCCGGGTGGGAGTCCCCCTGGATGCAGAAGACGAAAGGCTCCCCTGCGGCGCGGGCGGTGTGGAAGCCTGCCTCGGAGCCCGCCGAATAGGCAGGTTGTCCGGCCGCCTGGAAATAGAGCGTGTAGTAATAGGCTGTCGCCGGGGTCAGGCCGGTCAGGGGCACCACCAGCGGCGTGGCGGCCTGGAGCGGCGCCGGCTGGGTCTGCGCGGTGTAGGCGCCCGGGGCGGTGCCATAGGCGAGGTAGACCAGCCCCTGCTGGTCGGGCGAGAAGAGGTTGGCCAGGACGGACGTCCCGGTCGGGCAGCCCAATACGACATTGCCGTCGAAGCCGGTCCCGCTTGCGACCGGGACCACGGAGATGGTCCGAGTCGTGGTGCTAACCCCTGAGGGCAGCGTGGCGGCCAGGGTCAGCGTATAGGTGCCGGCTGCCGCATAGGCGTGGACGGGGTTCTGGCTGGTGCTGGTCCCGCCGTCGCCAAAGTTCCAGGCCCACGCAGTGGGGCCGCCGCTGGAGGTGTCCTTAAAGGCCACGACCTGCCCGGCCATGGGCGCAAGGGGGGCGAACACAAGGGCCGCCCCCGATGGGGCCGCAGCGGCGATGGTCACCGCCTGGCTGGCACTCTGAACGCCTCCGGCGTAAGTGGTGGTGAGGGTCACTGGGTAGGTCAGGGTCGTGCTCGGCGAATAGGTGTGCACCGGGTTCTGGGCGGTGCTGGTTCCGCCGTCCCCGAAGGCCCACGACCAGGCCAGGGGGCTGCCGGTGGAAAGGTCGTTGAAAGTGACCGGGGACCCGCTCAAAGGGGGTACCGGCGCGAAGCTGAAGCCAGCGGTCTGCCCAGCGGGCGCGCTGGCGGCGACGGTCACCGGCAGGGAGCGGGAGGACGAGCCGAACCCGTTTCCGGCGGTCAAGGTGACCGCGTAGGTGCCGACCGCGGCAAAGGCGTGGGCGGGATTCTGGGCAGTGCTGGCGGTGCCGTCGCCGAAGCTCCAGGACCATGTGGTCGGCGCCCCTGTGGAAACGTCCGTGAAGGTCACGGCCTGGCCTGCCACCGGGGTAGATGGAGCGAAGATGAACGCGGCCGAAGGGGCCGAGGCCGGCGCAGCCACTGTCCAGGAGTCGTCGATGGAGCCGTTGGTACCGCCGGTGACCCAGGTCCGCACATAGTCGACCTTGACCTGCTCGGGTCCGACCGTGACCCGGAGATGGCCCGAGCTGCTGAGAATGGTCCCCGCCACGTAGCCGTATGTGGACGCCAGGCTGGCCCCGCTCTGGGAATTGAGGGCGCTGGGCTGGGGGACCTCCTGATAATGGACGCCGTCAAGCTTCTGGTGGTCGTACAGGTGGTCATGGCCGTGGAACAGTGCGGTGACGCCGTATTTCACCAGCAGGTTGTGGATCGGCAGGGCCCAGCCCGGCCGCTTGGTCGCGAAGTCGTCGGTCCCGTCCAGTTCCTCGCCACCCGATTCGAAATAAGGTGCAGCCTCGATCCCGCCCCGCATCTGCCCGTCCAGGCCGCCGATCAGGTTGTGCAGGAAGACGAACTTGAACTTGGCGGTGGAGGCGGCAAGGGTCGCTTCCAGCCAATCATACTGGGTCTGCCCGAGCGTGATGTTCCAACCGCTGCTGCCGGCCTGGTTCCGGCTGTTCCAAAACGGGTCCAGCACCACGAACAAAGCGTCCCCCCATTGCCAGGCATACCAGGCAGTGCGCTGGCCGACCTCCGGGTAGGTAACGGAATCGCCCTTGAAGAACCCGTCCGGAGCGGGGTTAAGGAAATATTTCTGGCGCGCCAAGGTGGTCCAGACCGCCACATTGCTGCCGTTGCCGGTATCCAGCCAGCCCGCCTCGCCCTCGTGGTTGCCATTGGCCAGGAACAGTGGCACAGACCCGGAGATCTTGCCGAAGTTGGCCCGTTCGAACTGGTAACGCCCCTCCACCGTGGCCTGATCGGGCGCCGTCTGGACGGTTCCAGTGAACGGCGTGGAGAACTTCTCGCACATGAAGGTGTCGCCCAGGTCGATGTGGAAGTCAGGGGCTTCGGCGAGGATGTTGGCCAGAGTCTGGTTGTAGATGGCCATGCTGGAGTTGTTGTCCAGATGGGAATCGGCCTGGATGGTGAAGCTAAAGGTGCTGCCGGCAGGCCGTGCCGTGTGGAACGTGCGTTCGGACCCGGCCGTGAAGGCGCCGCCGGCGCTGCCCTGGAAATTCACTGCGTAGTAGTACTGGGTATTGGCGCTCAGGCCGGACAACACGAGCACCAACGGCGTTCCCGCCTGGAGGGCGGTGGGGGAGGTGCCGGAACCGTAGTTGCCCGGAGCGGTGCCGTAGGACAGGTAGACGGTACCGCTCTGGTCCGGCGAGAACAGGTTGGCTTTGATGCTGGTAGCTTCGGGTGAGCCCAGCAGGAGGCTGCCGTCAAACCCGGTCACGGGCGCCGGGGCGACTGCCAGCAGCTGAGTGGCCACGTTGGAGCCGGATGCGTTGGTGACAGTAAGGCTGGCTGTGTAGGTGTGGGCGCCCGCCCCAGTGTAGACATGGGTGGGGTTCTGCGCCGTGCTGGTGGAGCCATCGCCGAACTGCCAGAGCCAGGCAGTGGGGGCGTTGCCGGAGGTGTCGGTGAACTGGACCGCCTGGCCGCTTAGGGGGGCGCTGGGACTGGCCTGGAACCCCGGGATCGGCGCTCCAGCTGCGACCGTAGCCACGGTCACAGTTTGGCTGACTGGGGAACCGGAACCTGCCGCGCCGGCCGCAGTCAAGGTCACCGTGTAGGCTCCGGCGGCTGCATACGCGTGGGTCGGATTCTGCGCCGTGCTGGAGGCATTGTCGCCGAAGGACCAGGACCAGCTGCTGGGAGCGCCGCTGGAGAGATCCTTGAAGAGCACGGTGGTGCCGGACGTGGCATAGGCGAAGGCCGTTCCGGGGACGGGCGGGGCCGAGGCTGCGGCGATCTGGACCGTCCGGGAGACCGGCGACCCGGTCCCCGCGGCATTGGCGGGGATCAGGGTGACGGTATAGGTACCGGCCGTACTGAAAGTGTGAGTCGGGTTCTGGGCGGCGCTGGTCCCGCCGTCGCCGAAATCCCAGGCCCAGGAGGTGGGTGTGTTGGTGGAAGTGTCCGTGAAGGTCACACTTTGGCCGGTCACCGGCGCAGCCGGTGAGAATGTGAATGATGCCGCTGGAACCACAGCGGAGGGTGTCGGAACACTTGATGAAGAGGAGGAGCCGCCCCCACACCGGAGAATCAGGAGAATCACGATGATGAGCAGCGCCCGAAAGGGCCTGTAGCGGGGTCTCACGGGCCTCACCTCTCCGGTTTGTTTGGTGGCAATACCATCTCCTTGTTATAAGGTGCGGCAACCTTCCAAAGAAGGTACAGAACTGCTGAATTCGCCTGGCACAGTTGGCGGCCATGACGAATGGGCATCGATTCAGGCTTCCTCCCAAGCTGTCATGAGTATGTTCCTGGATGCGAACAGGGCTCCCCAAGGTTCCGGGTGAGGACCTCGACCCGAAACCATGAGGAACCTGGCTCAACTGCCGCCGCGAGCGGGCTACTTCGGATTTTCCCTGCCGGGAGGTTTCGGCATGTACTCGTCGGCGGTCAGCCTGCCGTCCCCGTTGCGGTCCAGTTTCCTGAGCAGGGCTGGCGCCTTGGCGATCTCCTGGGCATCGATCACCTCGTCGCCGTTCTCGTCCAGCGCCGCGTCCAGGGGCGGCCGGGGCCGCTCGAGCACTGCGGACTTCGACCGCGCCTGCCCTTGCGGAGGGGCCGGGTGGGCCTGGCCATCGGGCCGTGGAGGCCGGTATTCGTCGGGCGTCAGGCGGCCATCCCCGTTCTTGTCCAGTTTCAGTAGGGCCTTGGACGCATTTGCGATCTCTTCGGCATCGATCACGCCGTCATGGTTCGCATCCAGGACCTCAAGAATGGGGGACAGGGGACGTGAAGGGGCCTTTTCCCCAGGCGTCCGGCTTGGTGCCTGGACCAGGAACAGCATGAAGGGGAGGAGGGTTGCAGGTGAGAGCACGGTGGACTCCTGTGGTCATTGGCATGGTCCGGCCCATGGCGCGGTCGGCGGGCGCCCCGGCAGGCCTCACGGCCGGGTGTAGCTGAACGTGATCGAGGCGGAACCCAAAGTGATGGTCGAGATGGCCTGGGTGAGCACGGCGCCGGTCACCTGCTCGGCCGAGACGGGCAGGACGGGTGCCTGGGAAAGCGCGTAAATGGTGAATGTGTAATATTTGGCATCAGGCCCCTGGGAGCAGGGCGGCTCATAGGCCAGGGTGCCGCCCTCG
>Ga0316217_10001784_pt1 | contig 27167 bp, 18 predicted proteins | sample 1anoAmetaG_FD_203633 | JGI IMG/M metagenome (GOLD analysis project Ga0316217, IMG submission 203633) | Freshwater microbial communities from Trout Bog Lake, Wisconsin, USA - 1anoA | ecosystem: Environmental > Aquatic > Freshwater > Lake > Hypolimnion/Profundal zone | place: USA: Wisconsin...
CAGTATATCATCATGGATTATATAGTACACAATCATGTACAGTATATATTAGTTGATCATATGTATAGTATATCATCATGAATTGATAATTGCAAGCGAACAAAAATAAGGTAGGCTCTCATTTTCTTCATAAATTATTCCTGTAACATCAAAAGATACTTCAAAAAATAAATATGCATAGATTATACGCTTTCCTTTAAATTTAATTTTATATATTGTTGTTCTTTTATAAGATCATAATTGAAATGGAAGCCGTTTGCATCAGAGTAAGGCTTATTATGATGATAATATGGTTAACTTCTATTGGAGTTAATGCTGTAGAGCAGACTAATAAAAATACAAATATACTATCATGCCAAACATATAACGAATCCTATAGTTCTAAAGATTATGTTATAAATGAAACCCTATATTACTATAATACACCAGTGGGAGAAATTGTTCAGTGGGCATGTAACAACACATTTTTTGTTGATGTAATAAAGTTTAATATAGGAGATATAATACCAATAGATACAACTCAATTTTACCCAATACAATCAGGATGTGTAGTAACCAATTGCAACAGAACAAAAGTAATGTCAACAGCATGCAATTTAGACAACATATATGTGTATGACAATCCGGAAAAAATAAAAGTAACAGGAATTGTGCTTGCTTCAATACTAATATTTACAGTATTCATTATTAGGATATTAGCATATATAGTATGTAAATATTTCCAAATAAAGGAGAACAAGAATGGACTAGACTTACTATTAGGGTTTATAGTACAAGCAGTAGCAATAATTACTATTGCTGTGCGAGGAATAATTCAAAATCATTTAGGTGATGGATATGCACAGCTACTAGTAGTTGTAATAAGTATGATGTCTATAATTGAAGTAATACTGATGATATGGGCCTTTATTGCAGGTAGAATTTTATTTACGGACGCTAATCTTAAGGTTAATGATGAGAGATCAGTAGCCCTGGAAATTGGACTTGCCGCTTCTATAACAGGTGCTATACTGGCCTTAATAACACCTAGTATATCAGACAGGCATGGTACGGAATCATGCCTATGGAGACTAAGCCTAGATTTTCAAGACTTTGCAGCCAACTCTGATTTTGATGCAAACATAACATATATATCTTCAGTAGTGCTTGCGGTAGTGATCGTAACTACTCTAACAGCTACACTAGCACGGTATGCTGTAGTAGCAGATGCATACATACCACATTATGAAAAAATAGATAAATCTGAAAAGATGATGCACGCGGTACCGTTGAGTGATATAGGCATGGAAATAGAGTCGAGACAGAGAGAATAAATTTAAGGTAAAATAGAGTCGAGACAGAGGGAATAAGTTTAAGGATACATTATATGACTGCTTGCAGATATATATAACAAATACAATAGATAATTGAAGTATGAATTATAGATAACTTATCTATTATATAGTACACAATCATGTACAGTATATATTATTTAATCATATGTATAGTATATCATCATGGATATATAAGATAATTGCAAGCAGACAAAGATCGAGTAGGCTGTAGTATTGAGATAATTTGACTCTATAATATGTTATATTATCAAACATAATCTTCTAATTTTATAAGAATCATATGTTATATTCTTGATTATTTGTGTTCGTCTGATAAAAATGACTTAAATGCAATGTAGCATTGTAGAATATGCATTCTATGTTTTTGCACTAGCATAGCATCCGCAAAACTTATCGATTCTATTGGAAGCTTATAACTCTCTATTACTGTTCTATCAGATGGTGAAATGCCTTTTTTTACTGCATCAGCAAGTTGTTTTGTAACTTTAAATAAGTAAAATATCGGATATGTTCCTAACAATGTAATACATGGAATATTTTGTTCGTCTATCGGTTCTTTTTGTAGTTTATTATATATTTTGTTGTTAACTTGAAATGCTGCTATCGCTTCTGCAATTACTTGTGCTTCTGCATTTGTATTTGCTAGTATGTTATCAGTTTTATAACTTTTGTCTTCTTGGACAAGCAATTTGATAGTTAACTTTGAAGTTTTAATGCACAAGTCCGGTTTAGCATAAGTACTTGTATTACACATATCTAATGGTAATTCCGCTTTCGTATGTATACAAAGATCGTTAGTATCATAATCTAATATTTCAAATAATGTTTTTGCATAATCATCTACAGCGCTTTCTACATTTTTATGAGTCTTAGTAACAGCTAATACGTTTTTTGCAAATCTAGATAAGGATTTAGATTTGAGCTTGTTCCAATCTATCGTATCTAATATATCAGCTTTAGACAGGTCAAATTCTATGATTTCTTGTATTTCTTTGGAAAATTCCGTGATAGGCTTTTGTTGAAAAAACTCTTCAAATGTACGCTCTTGTTTTATAGTAATATTAAAATATTCAAGCTCTGTTTGTGACCATTCTGATCCTGGTTTTACTGACCGTTTTTGTCGTTTTGTTGGTGCCATGTAGTTAACAAATCACCTAAATCGAATATCATCAAAGTATTATCCTGGGAGCTTTTGTTAGATAATATCTTCATACATTTTGCATCGTAATTCATTTTAGCGGAGCGCGAAATATCCAATTATATATTAGATATATATGTATACTGATTTATTTTGTTGGTTGTTATAGCAATACTGATTGATAATGACACAAATTATCGTATATGAATGTTGTTTGCTTGTTACAGATAGTTTAGTATAAAGTGTGCATTACTATTCATGATTGATCATGTACATCATAAGTGTAGCATTATACAATAATATATTGATATCTTTATATTAGTATATAAAAGTATATGAGTGTACTAGAAGGTCATTAAGAACCCTCCTGGGAGTGATAAAGCTCAGTCAACTGTTGCAGAATGATTACTCGTATGTTCAATCGTAGGTAGGCTCAGTCAACTGTTGCAGAATGATAACTGGTATGTTCAATCGTATGTAAATGTATGGCAGATTCATATATTATTACACAAAATTAATAAAAAAGATAAGCTCAGTCAACTGTTGCAGAATGATAACTGGTATGTTCAATCGTATGTAAATGTATGGCAGATTACTCGTATGTTCAATCGTAGGTAGGCTCAGTCAACTGTTGCAGAATGATAACTGGTATGTTCAATCGTATGTAAATGTATGGCAGATCCATATATTATTACACAAAATTAATAAAAAAGATAAGCTCAGTCAACTGTTGCAGAATCCTGGGAGATCTTTGTGCTGAACGAGCTTACGATATCAATGAGCATTATTTATTGTTGCTAAATATTTTAAAATTGGCTACAAGGAGTATAATAAAAGAAGAAATAATTTATATTACAAATTGAATGAATGAATGTAATACATATATAAGTATGCTACTTTAAATGTACATTAATGTAATAATGGCACACACTAGGTCAGGTCAAACATTTTCCTCAGCTCTGAAGAGACCTAGTGACCTTGTCGATAGTACAAGTGATTTTAGATTTAAAGACTTGACAGCGCTTAGAATTATTTATGAAAATGCAAAAGAGTGGCCAATTAATAAAACAATTATAGGAGATTTTAGCATAAGTTTAATGATAGCCAACATGAGCAGAGAAAAACTTGTTTCTATGTGGAGTGATAGTAATGTTGCGTGCAATCTGAATGCTGAAGAGCATACAATCGCAGAGTATGTATCTAATGTTTTAATAAAAGAATTAGCAAGTGCCGGTAAGCGTGAAAAGATAACAGATGCATTTGTGAACTATCTTCTAGGAGCTCTTAAGTTTAATTTGTATCCATTGTCTCTTCAGCTAAAGCCTGATTGCATATTCAAAGTTCATAACAAGATTGTTACAAGCGAATTAGACTTTGCGGTATACAAAAAGAGGATGTTTGCCATAATAGACGAAGACAAACATATACATAACGTAGAGCACTCTACTGGTTGGGGAGAATATCAAATTGCAGGAGAGATACTTGCTGCTGCATATACCAATCACAACAACATGAGCAAAAATTATAATCAGCAGACATTGTATGCAATCCGTGTAATAGGCACGCGGTTTACATTCTATAAAGCAAATATTTCTTACGAGTATATAGAAAGTCTATCTGAAGGCTTTCCATATAACAATATGCGAATTTATAGGTATCCACACTGGGATAATAGCCTTGGAATAGACAACATTCCATGTTTGGACTACAGTAACCCTGATGAACGACTAGAAATATTACAAATAATGGTATCAATAAGAGAAAACGTTGTTAACCATGATATAACATATTAATTATTGCAAGCGGACAAAGATAATGCTCACAGAAATATATATAAAAGATACATTATATGAATGCTTGCAGATGTAGTCTATCTGAAGACTAACGTAGATGAAAGCAAGTTAAATAAATTAATATTAAGTGCTAAAGATCTTAAAATAGGTAAAAGTTAAATAAATAATTGAAGGAAAAACAAAAAGGAAATAAAAAAGTAGTAAAAAGAAACGTAAGACTAAAGTAGATTAAACCAGTTTGTACGAATCAAAATGTATTTCGTAGATTACCTATGGAATATTGCCAATTTTGATTTCAGTTGTAAGGTAGTAAAGGATTAAACCAGTCTTTACGAATCAAAATGTATTTTGTAGATTACCTATGGAATATTGCCAATTTCGATTTCAGTTGTAAAAGGTAGTAAAGGATTATAATCTTGTTCGTATATTTCGAGTTTACCTGTTTGTTTGTTTCGTGCAATAACAACAATGGAACGTGCATGCCGTATATGATCAGTCCAGAGTAAGTTAACTGATGATTCGTACATTCGTTTACTTGCAAACCACGCAGATGGATCATTACCTACACTTGGTGGTGATGTGATAGGATCACATTGATCACTCCAGCTTCGGCTTCTGACTGAAGGTTGTTTGTTCGTCCTATCGGGCTGTAAAGCCATAACTTCATTAGTAGACAAACTATTGAATGCAGTAATTTCAGGATTTGTGCTGACTGGAGCAGTATTATATGCATAATAGCTAGGTGATTGTGATGTTGTTTTTGATGTTGGTTGTGATGTTGGTTGTGATGTTGGTTGTGGAACAGAATGTTGTGCAGCTCTAGGATATGCAGGAAGTTGATCGTGTCGTTGCATCATACCAGAATATGCTTTATTTGAACTAGAAGCAACATTGTTTTCGAAATCTTGTATGGCTTGTTCGAAAGGCACAGGTCTTGTTGTAACTATACCGTTGTTTTCCCAACCTGGTGGTAACTCTGGTACTTCCACGAGTTGATCACCAAAAGTTTCGAGCCAGTTAATTACATAGTCAGGATTATCCGTATTGCGCCAATTATCTGGATCAGTTCTCCATCTGTCGATGTCCTCACGAAATTTAGAATATGATTTGTAGCTGTTGCCGTGTGGAACTGATTTAAAATATTGGTTTTTCTTTTGATCAAAATATTTATCCAATAGTTGCAAAAGACTATTATGTGCCAAACAGTTGGAAATAAGCAATGGTTTTGTATTCTGTAGAAATGATCGAAGTAATAGCCCTTCTTTATTGTAAATATCATGAAAATATTGTGTTTTTAACACAACTGGATCTTCGGCACGCGCCCAATACCACAACGGAGGAACGATTACGTGCATGGCGTAACATAATTCTTGGTCTGGGCGCATATATTCACACTCCTGCACAATACTGTTTATCAATGATTTTATTTCTGCTTCATAAGTTGTCTGTTCTTTTTTATCCAGTTTTTTTAACACTTGTCCAGCATAACGAAATGTTAATAGCAATTCATGAAGAGACAATTCTTTAGGAATCCGATTATCTGTAACTTGTTCCGTTGTTTCTGTTTTAACGGCGTTGACGTAAGATTTAGCATCCATGATAGACTCAGGTTTGTAGCAAGTGAAGAAAGTTTGATGTGCGAAGCGTCAACGATAGCGGTATATTATATATGTTTGATGTGTCAATAACAGCTATGAGATATATCATATACTGAAAAGTCTAACTATGAGAATATGTCAAGTTACATAAATTCAATTTATATATAAATTAGAAACATTATATATAAATTCTATAGAATAGCAACAATTGCAAATACATGTTATAATTATTACTAAGTAACGTATATAGAATTTATAGAATAACAACGATTAAACATACATATTATCACGAACTATCTTATATAATAACAATGATTGCATATACCTCCGTATTATAGATTTTATATAATAACAATGATTGCATATACCTCCGTATTATAGATTTTATATAATAACAATGATTGCATATGCTTTTGTATTATAGTAGCAACAATTGCAAATACATGTTATAATTATTACTAAGTAACGTATATAGATGCTATAGAATTGCAAATACATGTTATAATTATTACTAAGTAACGTATATAGAATCTATAGAATAACAACGATTAAACATACATATTATCACGAACTATCTTATATAATAACAATGATTGCATATACCTCCGTATTATAGATTTTATATAATAACAATGATTGCATATACCTCCGTATTATAGATTTTATATAATAACAATGATTGCATATGCTTTTGTATTATAGTAGCAACAATTGCAAATACATGTTATAATTATTACTAAGTAACGTATATAAATGCTATAGAATAACAACGACTAAACATACATATTATTACGAAATATCTTGTATAATAACAATGATTGCATATACCTTCGTATTATAAATTCTATAAAATAGAATTTTCCATATAAGTCCTGGGAAATTTAATCTGTTTATAAAACTAAACGTTTACGCAGCTGCATAACTGTTATTTTATTATTTGATAAACAAATCCTGCGAGTTTTCTCTACTTCATTACTGCTATAATATTTATGTAATTTATTTATATTTACTTTTCCTGGGAGTCTTCAGTTTCTGGGAGTTTTAAGTGTTGTTTTAAGTGTTTAAGTTTTTTCAGTTGTTTAAGTTTTTAGTTGAATTAAGCGCTTTTTATGCCTATACTTTTTTGAATAAAAATAGTGTATACATGCTTGAAAGCTTTTGTTCATTATACGTCATAATGTCTTCGGTGCTGTTTAGTGTTGTTGCTTGTACGCTATCAAAATTGCATTCATTCTTTATTTTATTTATAAATTCTGTTTGCACAACAGTTTCTTCTAGATCTTTAATTCTTGATTGATGCAGTGTAATAATATATTTTAATTTCGTATATGGTAAAAATTTTAACGTAAAACATTCATTATCATCGGCTTTAGGTTTGGTAATTGCAATTATATATAACTTACATAACTTTCTGCCGCGTTTATTAATAATTTCTATTAGCTTATCCCAATCTTTATCTTCCCATGCATTTGCACAGAAAAACGCAGTAAATAAATGAAAATTATGCCCTATCGTAAAGTCAGTGTCAATATCAACATCTCTAAGATACTTTTGTAATACTTGAATTTTTTGTTTTTCTTTTGCAGGAAGCTTTGAACACCTTTCTGCCAGTTGTGATATAGCATATTCATCAGGTTCTATACAATATACCGTATGTGCAATTGCATTTATCCACTTAGTTAAATCTCCGCCTTGACCTGTGCCAATATCTAGGATATTTATATTAGGCGGCTGGCTACTTATAATCTTAGTTTTTTCTCTGTTATGGTATTTGCGCATTAGAAAACCACTTGTACCAGAAAAGAGACCGCCAGGAAGTGCATGTGTGTTAATATCAAAGATTTTCTTGCTGTTAGGCCGAGGCTTGTCTGCACGTCGACGAAGCGGATATAACGAAGGCTTGGATCCTGCCACAAAATATTCTAATGCAAATTCCCATATAGATTGTTCGTTACTATCTGGAAAACTACAGTGGTAATCTTTAGATATGATAAATCGATCGTTTGTTTCTAGAGATGGTATAGTATTGATGTTATCAGTAGGAATATATAGCAAATCTACTGTAGTTTTAAATTTCCACTTAAATGGTGTTTGCATGTAATCCTTTTCAAAGTTTACGAATATGAGCCCGTCCATCGTAAACTGCTTTTTCCATGTTTCAATCAAATTTTGCATAGTTTGCATATTAATTACTAATTCATGTGGTTTCTTCATAATATGAGTATATTTAATTACTTTTGTAAAGAGTTCATTTACGTTGTCAGTACGATCTTGCCTCAAATATTGACCTATATACTCTCCATCTAACACGACGATATCAATACAATAGAAACAAGGCTTATTATTTGTACTAATAATTTCACCATCAATAATAGTACATTGTAATTGTAATTCGTTTGTCATTATTTGTGTATGCAACAATATTTCATGCTTTAAGTTTACATAGAATACTCTGTTGCCAATTATTATCAAAAATGTGCGTATACCATCTATTTTTGGGGTTACATACCAACTTTTATTCTGGTTTAACATAATAGTATAGAAATCAGTGACTTTTTGTAGTGTAATAGGCTTTTGTATTTTGTCTTCGGCAATACAGAAATATGATGTAACTGGCTCACGAGATAATGAACTAATGTCGTCTACTGTATGTACTGTATTGTACAGCGTCATGTAGGTAGCATGCCGTTGCTTTTCGAACCTTAACCCTAGAATGTGCTTGATTGTTAACCAATCTAATTTATCGATAGGTGATTTATGCATAATTTCGTTTACTCGGCATACTTCTTCAAGCAACTCAGGTAGACTGAATACATCTGCATCTTTTACTTCTATCTCAACGCGATACTTTGGTTGTTCTCCTCGATATGTAGAGTTTGATAATCCTGGGAGTTCTTCTATAATTTCTGTATACAAATTATCTTTTTCGACTTGATATCTTGTATATTTAGTCTGCAGCAAATTTGTGTTGTTGCCCGAACGATCATTGACTACCATTTCAGAGCTTATATGTACGGTACACCACTTGTCAAAGAAATCGACTTTATGGAGCGATGATTTATTTATATATTCACTATAAAGCTCTTGGGAGAAGGAACTATCAGTATAAAATGTTCTTTGTCTATGTGTTATAAAGCGATGTTTTAAAGATGGCATTTTTGTTTCAATATAATAAGTAACTTTTACATTGGCACTAAAATGTTCTAAAAGTCTTCGAGGCCCGATTACGTCAAGTTCATGTGGAAGATTGATACGTGCTTCAACCTCCAGATTGTCTAGTTGTTTACCATCGACGATTTTCTTTTCAAATGAATGTTTAGAACTGTGTCGAAGTTGAGAAACAACTAAAGGCAAATCATCCATGGAACTGTGTCGAAGTTGAGAAACAACTAAAGGCAAATCATCCATGGAACTGTGTCGAAGTTGAGAAACAACTAAAAGCAAATCATCTATGATATAGCAGAATGCATAAGTAATCGTCCATCTATATGAACATAATGTTTAGTCTAATGCAGCTAAAAATGAAATAATTTAAAAATCAATTTATATTTAAAAATTGAGTTTGTATTGATTAAATATAACAGGCGTGTTATACCTTGTGTAAGGTTGATATTGTTCGATAAACTACCACGATTTGTCATTACATATTGTGATCTTGTTTGATAAATGTCAAGTAATAATACATTTTATATTAAAAACACTTATTTAGATTCTGAATTAAACTATACAGGGGTTACCACGCGCGTGCCCATACTACAACCCATACCAGCAACACAATCATCCAGACCAGCCAAGCCATCAGCAACAAAACCAGCCAGACCAGCAGAGCCATCAGCAACAAAACCAGCATGCAGTCTAAGTTTCTTACCGGCGTCCTTTCCGATACATTCTGTTGGTCATAACGTAGAAGAATTATATCCGAATATAAAAGATGATTTATTTCAACATAAACTTGCTAATAAGTATGAGTTCAGAAATCTATTTAATCCAGAAGGACTTTACGAACATCAAGAATTCGTACGTAGATTTTTATCTCCATATACACCTTATAGATGCTTATTGCTATATCATTCTTTAGGTTCTGGAAAATCATTTGCATGTATTGCTGTTGCAGTAGACCACTATATACACAGTAAAAAACTGTGTATTGTGGTTACAAAAGGTAGCTCTGGAAGACTAAACTTTGTCGAACAAATTTGTAAATACAGAAAAATGTCATCAAACAATAATTTATGGAACGAAAGTATATTTGATATGAAACATTATATTGCATTATCAAATCAAGTAAATTGTTTATCAGATAAAGACATCATCGAAGTTTACTCAAACAAAACTATCGTATTAGACGAAGTGCACAATGTTAGTTGTTCTACACATGTTTATAATGCACTTAAGCGCGTGATATCAATTGCACAAAATATAGTGCTCATTATGTGCACCGCGACTCCAATGACTGACAACCCCGATGAAATAAATGCAATTATGGGTTTATGTAATAGAGAAACACGCATCGGAAAAGAAAATATAAATTTTAATGGCATTGTCTCATACAACAATATAATACATACAAAACCAGAAGCCATATACATGGGTAAAGATTACAAAGGTATTAAACTAAATATTTCTGAAATGATAAGCACTCAGAAAGAATGTTTTTTGGATGAACACAAGAACCAACCAAAAAAAGATATATATATTTCGATGACACATATATCATTGTTTTGTACTCCACAAGGAGAATACGGAAATACACTTATAAGCAAGTATATGAATAAATTTGTAAAGCATAAAAGTATCAATACAGAAGTAGACATCAAATATACAAAATATGTAGCAAATAACAGTCTGATCCCATATCTATCAGGCGAAAAACTACGCATTTGTAGTGCTAAATACAGTAAACTCATAGAAATATTACAGCAAAACAGTCACACAATAAATATAAAGCCAAAAGTACAAAAGTTAAGTGATTTACATGTAACTGATGATAATTTTAGATCTGTATTCGAAAACGATGATAATATTGAATCCATATTTGAAAACGATGACATCATGTTGCATGTATCAGATAATGCCTGTACTAGTATTGTTCGTTCGCAAATAACAGTTACAGAAAAAGCATTTATATTTGTTGAAAATGTCGTTGGTTCGGGTATTTTATTATTAGCTAATATATTAGAACAACACGGATACGACCTTTATGTAGGAGAAAATTTACAATCTTTGAAGCCAGGAAAGCGATACACTTTATGTGTAGGTAGCTTAGACATATGCCCAAACATGCATGACAGACTAAACGGATTTAACTCACCCGAAAATAACGATGGAAGATACGTACAAATATTACTAGGAAGTAAAGTAATTAGCGAATCAATTACGTTGATGAGTGTTAGACAGTTTCATTGTATTACTCCACATTGGAATAACTCATTATTTGATCAAGCAATGGGTCGTGTAGTAAGAACAGGTACTCATGTGTATCAAGACAAAGAAAAACAGAATGTACGTATATATATACATGCAGCTACAGCAGTCGAAAATGGCAAGCAATATAGCATTGATCTCGATAAAATCGATATTAGCTTAGAAAAACAAGAAAAAATTAAATACGTTGAAGAGCTGCTGATTGCAAACTCAATTGAAGCAAAATGTAAAGATAAAAATATTATACCAGAAGATTTTAGGACATTTGCTGCAGTATACTCAGACTACTATCTAGAAGAATTTAAAAATAAAATAAAAAGCACAATATATTTAGAGAATGATAAGACCATTGCATCTCCAGCACTGAATATAGAAAAACTATCAGAATTGACAAATAGTAATATTCTTGTATGTAAAGAAATTGTCACTAAGCTCGTAATGCAGAATGTACCCATAAACAAAAACTTATATATTCGTGTATACGATAATATAGTGTTTTTTGTAAGTGATCCTTCTATACCTTTCATAACTATACCTCCACCATATGTTCAGCTGATTCAATCTGCAAAATCGCCTATGTCAACAGTAGAAGAATTAGACTTGAGAAAGTATGAAACAATGACGCCTAATGAAATATTAGAATCTTTCCGATACATGCCAGTAATGTCAAAAGTAGAATTTGTAGAAAGATGTATTCTTAATCGAAAGCACGATTTACTGACATCGAGCATTCCAACCATATTTATACGTTATAGTTACAATCCACCAACCGAGCACTCTGTAGGTAGCATTAACAAAGGCACGTATAGTAACAACATAAGTATTTACCATTTTTTATTATATAGAAATCTCGAAAAATCATATACGAGTTCGTGTCTAAATCTAAAACATCTAGATGGTAAAACAAAAAAATTCGATGGTTATAAATGGTATAATGTAACAGATATAGACGAAGAAACAGAAGTTGCAAGGTATTATGCATATTGTTGTACAAAATTTATTCATAAAATACCGTACAGGACAAGCATATCAGAAGCCAAATCGAATAGTCAAATGCGTGGAATTCCTTATATAGACTTTACGTACATACCATTGGGAATTATTTCAACAATTGACGGAAAAATGAGACTGTGCAAACAAAATGATATAAAAAACATGAAAGATAAACGTTATATTATGAGAGGAAAAAGTATTAGCTCAATAAAAAAAGACGATTTGTTTTGCATATGTCAAGAATTATCTATACCATTCGAAGAAACCATGTCAATCAATAAACTGAGCAAAGTTATTGACAAAACTCTGATAGAAAGATATCAATATATTATTGTATAATACTACATTTATGATGTACATAAATATACGTTTATATGACTAATATAAAGATATTAATATATTATTGTATAATGCTACACTTATAATGTACATGATCAATCATGAATAATAATGCACACTTTAGACTAAACTAATTTTTTGATTAATTTAGTGTAATAATATATTATTGTATAATACTACATTTATGATGTACATAAATATACGTTTATATGACTAATATAAAGATATTAATATATTATTGTATAATGCTACACTTATAATGTACATGATCAATCATGAATAGTAATGCACACTTTAGACTAAACTAATTTTTGATTAATTTAGTGTAATAATATATGGATTCGCCTTACATTCTACCTACGAGTGTCATAACAATTATGATAACTCACTCGTACTCACTCGCATAAAATTATTTACAAAAATTGTTAGATTACCATATAACAAATATATAAGTGGGGAAAAAAGAATAATTTATATAAAGGTATATAAAGGTATATAAAGGTATATATATGGTTTTGAGTGTATGGAGATATATCTCTGGGTATGAGAGTATATTAAATGTTTGGCAAAAAAGAAAACATGTAGATAGGGTTGTGAGTGACCTTCTAGTACACTCGTACTAAGTAGAAACTGTCATAAACATTAGTAGTACTAATTGAATGTAAGTCATACGAGTACAATCGTAATGAGTAGAAACTGTCATAAAAACTAGTAGTACTAATTGAATGTAAGTATAAAAAATGTAAATGAGTAGAACATGGATAAGCATAACACAAACGTTGAGTTGTTACAGAATATTTGTAAGATATTTATACATGCTGTAACAGTAAAAACTAGTAGTACTAATTGAATGTAAGTTTACATTAAAAATGTAAATGAGTACATCATGGATAAGCATAATACAGACGTCGAATTTTTACAGAATATTTTTAAGAGATTTATACCTGCTGTAACAGTAAAAGATCCTTTAAGAAATAAATATAATAAACGTCCTGTTTTTAAAGGATGGCTAAATGTTACAGAAGAGCAGTCTTTGGAGCTTGCAAAACATGTAGATTATCTTCATGGCCCTTTTATGTATTTGACAGGTAAAACAACTAGTCTTGTTGCTGTGGATCTAGATAGGAAAGATATATCTAGAAACGATCACCAAAACAAAACAGACGGTATTGAATATTGGAATAACAATTTTGACAATTTGGACCATTTAAATACGTTGATTATTAAAACTCCTTGCGGTGGAAGGCATCTTGTATACAAATATGATGAAAGGATAAAAAGCGGACAGTTAGCTCAGGATGTACTTATTGATATACTGTCTGATGGCAAGGGTATGTTATTCGGTCCTGGGTATGATATAATAAATCGCGTAATACCAACTGTTGCACCACCCAATCTAATTCAATTAATCATCAATAACAGTAACATAAATTTAGGTCAGCAACAGATCAATATTTTTAATGCAGCTAAAGATTACTCTTCTGTTATTAACAAAGTTATTAATTGTAATCTGAGTTGGGACGTTATTCCATCTAATGATAACAAGGTTTTTACTCTTATACCAAATACAAATTTGTGCACTGTAGATTGTATTTATGTGCATAGTGAGTATAAGCATAGTCGTTTTGCAGTAACTAAAACACGTGTAATTGCTAAGTGTTTTAGTCATAATACTGAGCGTATTGTCACAGGTTCATCAGCAAAAAGCTTATGTGAACTTTTCTTTCCGAGTAGTACAAATAAATTTCAAGATTTTATGAATAGTCTTATGGAATTTTGCGGTAATGAGTCGTATGTTAGACGTGATGGGTTTGTATGGAAAGCAAAGCTGCTAAGTGTTTTAGTCATAATACTGAGCGTATTGTCACAGGTTCATCAGCAAAAAGCTTATGTGAACTTTTCTTTCCGAGTAGTACAAATAAATTTCAAGATTTTATGAATAGTCTTATGGAATTTTGCGGTAATGAGTCGTATGTTAGACGTGATGGGTTTGTATGGAAAGCAAAGCTTGACAAACCCTGGATATATGATAAATTAGAAACGTACGATAAATTTATTAATACTTATTTTAAGAGCAATCCAGTTTTTACTAAAAATCCAAGATGGTTTGCTGACGTGATAAAGTATATGGAAACTGTAGACCATGAGAGCTTTCCTTTTATAGAAAAGGACATAGATTATATTGGATTTGACAATTGTGTCTTAAATATTGTTACCGACGAAACGTATACAAAGTCTGACTGGAATTGCATTACGATACCTAGACACACTATAGATGATAGCTTTTCTTGGGAAAACATTGATACACCTAGATTTGATAGTATAGTACAGTATCAGTTAGGATATGGTGATGTGTATATGTACTTTTTAGCTTTTATTGGTAGGTTATTCTATCAAGTCAAAAGGTTTGATAACTTTAGCATTGTTCCGTTAATTAAAGGAGATACAGGAACCGGAAAGAGCACTGTTATAACCATAATAAGCAAGATGTTTTCACCTGGAGCAGTAGGGGTTTTGAACTCTAACAACGAAATAACCTTTGGATTAGAATCAAAGTATAACAAAGAAGTGTTAATATCGCACGAAATAGGTGATAAACTTGTAGATAGACTATCATCTGACCTATTTAAACAGATGGTGTGTGGTGAAAACGTAAGTATTCCTAGGAAGAACAAGGTTGCAATTGATGTTGTTTGGAGTGTTCCGATATTTCTTTGCTCAAACATATACTTATCATACACTAACGACCAAGGTTCCATCAGCCGAAGATTGGCAATTTTTAAGTTTAATAAATATGTTGAACATAAGAATATTACACTAGAGGCAGAGATAATCAAGTATGAGCTGCCTGCAATAATGGCTAAGTGTTTAAAAGCATATAAGTATTTATTGGAGCATATTGGTGGCAGGTCGTTCTGGGACGTTTGTCCAAGGGCAGGTCGTTCTGGGACGTTTGTCCAAGTTACTTTCATGAAAACATTATGGAAATGAGTGAGCAAACAGATTATATATACATGTTTTTAACACTGCCACCAGGTGATAATATGTACAATGACAAAGATGTATACTTTATGTGGCATGAAGGCTCTACCATGCTACTTCAAGACTTCAAAAACAAGTTTATGAACTATATGCGCTTTAGACATCCAAGTGTCAAATATAGGTGGACATCTGATTACAGCGTATTTAACAGACTAGGGTATAATGTAGTATATCAGAACATTTGTAAAAATTGTGGTTTACATGCTAAGTTTGGATGCTGTGCGGATTACAATGTTGCAAACAGGAGCAAAAGGTACGTTATTGAAAATATTGTGTGTGTAGAGGATAAAGAACAATATAAATAAGTTAGATTAATATATGTTAAAGAACGTAGGAAAAGAACAATATAAATAAGTTAGATTAATATATGTTAAAGTACGTATCCTGGGATATTTTGAAAAAGCTAAACAGTAATAATGTATACCTTTGTGTATCTTTTGGAATGGTGCTACAGTACTAATGTATACCTTTGTGTATCTTTTGGATTAGTGCTAAACAGTACTAATGTATACCTTTGTGTATCTTTTGGATTGGTGCTAAACGGTACTAATGTATACCTTTGTGTATCTTTTGGATTGGTGCTAAACAGTACTAATGTATACCTTTGTGTATCTTTTGGATTGGTGCTAAACAGTAATAATGTATACCTTTGTGTATGCTAAACAGTACTAATGTATACCTTTGTGTATCTTTTGGATTGGTGCTAAACAGTAATAATGTATACCTTTGTGTATGCTAAACAGTACTAATGTATACCTTTGTGTATGCTAACAGTACTAATGTATACCTTTGTGTATCTTTTAGATTGGTATTACACTTCCTGGGAGATTTATTTTGTATGTATAATGGTTGTTTTACTATGTAGTACGTTTGTAACATTGTGCATGTATAATGGTTGTTTACTATGTAGTACGTTTGTAACATTGTGCATGTATAATAGTTGTTTACTATGTAGTACGTTTGTAACATTGTGCATGTATAATGGTTGTTTACTATGTAGTACGTTTGTAACATTGTGCATGTATAATAGCTAGAAAACGAGTTAGATTGCATAGTTATATAACCATCAGCAACAGCTAATAGCTAGAAAACGAGTTAGATTGCATAGTTATATAACCATAAGCAACAGCACCAATACAATGCGTGTATGTCCGTATAAATAGTCGTATGTGGTATTAGTGTATATGCATTTATCTTGCAACTTCAGCATATTTACACGTAATTACATGTTGTTTACTATGTAGTACGTTTGTAACATTGTGCATATATAATGGTTGTTTACTATGTAGTACGTTTGTAACATTGTGCATGTATAATAGCTAGAAAACGAGTTAGATTGCATAGTTATATAACCATCAGCAACAGCACCAATACAATGCGTGTATGTCCGTATAAATAGTCGTATGTGGTATTAGTGTATATGCATTTATCTTGCAACTTCAGCATATTTTACACGTAATTACATGAACTAACTTATATATCAACAAGATGTAAATACACAATAAATTAAAATACATATTTTATATATATGTTTTTGTCGTTAGGTAAAAAGACAATGACGGTCAATAAATATTTTTCATGAAGGAAAAAGACAGCATAATGTTGCGAATACAAATTATACTTTGCGATAAAAATAGAGGTTTTATGACAGTTTCTACTTAGTACGAGTGTACTAGAAGGTCACAGCATAATGTTGCGAATACAAATTATACTTTGCGATAAAAATAGAGGTTTTATGACAGTTTCTACTTAGTACGAGTGTACTAGAAGGTCACTCAGAACCCTATCTATATGTTTTCTTTTTTGCCAAACATTTAATATACTCTCATACCCAGAGATATATCTCTATACACTCAGAACCATATATATACCTTTATATACCTTTATATAAATTTTTCTTTTTTCCCCACTTATATATTTGTTATATGCGAATATAAGAGTGTTATTAAAGAATTTATGCGAGTGAGTACGAGTGAGTTATCATAATTATTATGACACTCGTAGGTAGAATGTAAATAAGTACATCATGGATAAGCATAACACAGATATACTTTCATAAATTTGTGTTGATATGAACTACCAGGATTGCATAGATAGTTTATTTTCAAGAACTACCAGGAATACATTTATGAATTTGTGTTCTCGTAGGTAGAATGTAAATAAGTACATCATGGATAAGCATAACACAGATATACTTTCATAAATTTGTGTTGATATGAACTACCAGGATTGCATAGATAGTTTATTTTCAAGAACTACCAGGAATACATTTATGAATTTGTGTTGAGATAAACATTGCTATGCTACAGATAATTTGAGTGACATCGCTTCTATCTGAAGATTTAGCTAAATCATATCCTGGTATGCCTTTCAACAAATCTAAAGGTGCAGAACGTAGGACTACAGTAGGCTTAGTGCGTCTTTTTCCAGTTTCTACAGATTGTAAAAAATCACGTGTAAACGTAGCTTTATAAACGCTTATTTTTGTAGATATTACACGTAGCATAAAAACAGGCATATTTGTTGGCCAATTAGTCTGCTGAGCAACAGCTATACCCTCAGCTATCATTTGAGCTTCAGCGTTATCTTGTTGATTAGCTGTTATTCCTCTGTATTTTGATTTATCTTCTACAACTATAACGCCAACATATATATCAGGAAATAGTATTATTGCTACGTCAGGTGTAGCATTTTTGTTAACATTGTTTACCCTAAGCCTCATTGTATATCTAACTTGAATAAAAAAGTCGCTTTCTGGAAGTATGTTTCTCAAATAACTTTCCATCATGCAATCGACACAAGATTCTTGCGCAGGGTTGCTAATAACAAAAACTACAGATCTTTGAAAGTCGTTGTTAAATTGCTGCATTAGTTCTCGTGTAATTTTACTACTGAGTATTACACTAGGGTTAAAATTTTTGTTCTTATCAATAAAACAAAAAGCCTCTTTTGAAAAATCTTTAATTTCACATATTTCTCCTATGTCGTTAATATCTTGGATTACTATGCAGTAGTATGCCAACTCTCTTTCGTTAGTCCAATCACTTCCTGACGATGCAGGAGGAACAATCCTTTTTTTTATATCTGCAATACCTGCAAACTCTTGTAAAATATTATTATATGTTGAATCTGATGTTAAAAAAAATAATATATCTTTATCAGTAATAAAATTTCCCACAAGATTTTTAAGTTGCATTGCTATTTTTGCAGCATCAATATTAAGGCTACATATAGATTGTAGTGTTTTTTCTTTGTTTATCAAATCCATTGAAGAAGTAAAGTCTAGCGTACTGAAAAACATAGTTAAAATGTCAATTTATATACAACTTACTAAACATTAAAGTAATAATTTAATAAGAATTGACGATATGTATAAGGTTATTGTAAATACATAAGTAACAAGTTATGCATAATAAACACTATCTTCCTTGTTATGATTTATAATTTGTGTTTTAATGAGCTATCCATATTTGTCAAATACACACGTTAATATAATAAATATAATAAATATAATAAATATAATAAATATAATAAATATAATAAATATAATATAACATGTTATATTTTTGCAGTAAAAATACTTAAATGTTACGCATGTTCTTCTTCTGAATTTTGTTTATAAAGTCCTAGCAGTATTGTCAATATAATTAGATAAACTTATTATGTGCAAAAATGTGAGGCACAATTATCATGTATACTGGTGTGTAAACTTTGGATTAGTATTATATTTAATTTATTTTGTATATATAATGGTTGTTTATTATGTAGTAAGTGTGTAACATATTGTATGTCTACTGATGTTTATTAGTAATTTAGTAAATAAACTACACGGAAAAATATATATGCAGTAACATTATTTTATTCGTATACGGATAGATATATGGAGTAACATCAGTTTGTATAATGATTACACAGTGAGTTAAATCATAATATTTTGCGTAAATCATTGTTGAAACATATAGTTATATAACATTTTATGAAACATGCAACAGTTAGTTGCAAAATGAAAGCAATAATATAGCGTATAAAGTAAACTATTGAATAATGGCAATATATCAGACGATATCTGGTCAAATACCATTAAATATAGTTCAAAATGTACATCAATTAGCTAATTCAACTAGTGAATTTCGTATAATTGATATTAAATCATTGAATGTAGAATTTTATAATGCTACAACATCAGATGAAATATCATCAATAAATATAAGTGAATGCATTAAAAATGTACCACAAGAAGTATATGTTTCTAATGCAGATGTTATTACAATTAAAGAATGTATAAATGACTATTCATGTATTAACAAATTTGAAAAAAAAAGTAAAACATTTGTTCAGCTTATGAATTATGTATTAGAAAATGAGACTGTTGTAAGCGGAACAAATGAATCTAGAACTGATGCATTTGTAAATCATATATTAGAAAAATTAGAATTTGGAGAATATCCGTTAATGATTCAACCACAACCATTATATCAATTTAAAGTACATACAAAAATAATATCATCTAAATATGACTTTGCTGTAATAAAAGATAAACATGTTATGTTAGTAGATGAAGACAAACATATATCTAATACTGGTCCATCTTATGCATGGGGAGAATATCAAATTGCAGGAGAGCTAATTGCCGGGGCATATTATAATTATAACAGAACGCCAAGAAAATATAAAAACATTATACATGCAGTTAGAGTAATTGGGCTCAAATTTACATTTTATAAAGCTGAAATTTCACATTATTATTTAGACGAACTAGGCATTGGATTGCCTAAAGAAAACAAAATTGCAATATTAAGATATCCATCAACAGACAACAACAAAGATTTTTCTTATTTAGATTACTGTAACCCTGAAGAAAGAAAAAAAATTGTAGAATTATTAGTTAAAATGAGAGAAGAACTTATAAATAGTCCATAAGAATATCAAAATGAGCGTGTTTGTTCGGATATTCTTAGAAAAACTACCAGGATATTGTCAGCACATATAAATAGTCCATAAGAATGTTAAATGAGCGTGTTTGTTCTGCTATTATTAGAAAAACAAAAACTCCCAGGACCCAGAATTGCACATAGGTTTCATATTGAATTTTGAAATATTTATAGTTATGTGTTACAGTGTGTTTAATGTATTTTGATAAACAAATATTCAGCATAGTTATACACATGTGCTTTTGATTCATTACAAAGATAACAACTATTTGGTTAGGAAGAATAATTTGTAAAACTATTTGATTAAAATAAAGAAGTAACTGGGTGATAAATGTATTACAATCGTAATGAGTAGAAACTGTCATAAAAACTAGTAGTACTAATTGAATGTAAGTTTACATTAAAATGTAAATGAGTAGAACATGGATAAGCATAACACAAACGTTTACATTAAAAATGTAAATGAGTACATTATGGATAAGCATAACACAAACGTTGAGTTGTTACAGAATATTTGTAAGATATTTATACATGCTGTAACAGTAAAAACTAATAATACTAATTGAATTTATGATCAAGCTGAGCATGTTGTTATACGCCAGGAGGGTAAAATGAGGGGGTAGTGAGATGTTCCTGATCGAGCATGTTGTTAAAGCCAGGAGGGTAAGATGAGGTGTGATCGAGCCTGATGTTAAACGCCAGGAAGGTAAAATGAGGGGGTAGTGAGATGTTCCTGATCGAGCATGTTGTTAAAGCCAGGAGGGTAAGATGAGGTGTGATCGAGCATGTTGTTAAAGCCAGGAAGGTAAAATGAGGGGGTAGTGAGATGTTCCTGATCGAGCATGTTGTTAAAGCCAGTTAACTCAGCATGGGTTAAAAGTAATCACGTTATCTTGCTGATATTGATTACCAATGCAACACCAAGTTTCAAAGCCACGAACTCTATTGTTTCTAAGATAGCCACCACCTTTAAACACAACCAATCGGAAGCCTCCTCCGTTACCCATTTTTTGTATACCAGAGTCTAAAATGTTTTGAAAACTATGGTCTTCATTTAAATGCATATTCCAAATGGCGATATTTACCGCAATGCTAAGGCTATTATAAGCTGCACTTATTTGTTTTTCTATCATAGCCGTATGCCGTTTCCTTCTTGTAATGTCAGATGCATTAATAGTTAAACTTGTTACATGAGGAATAAAATCTGCCAATACTGTAGACAATAATTGTTCAGCCATTGTTCTATATATCTTTAAAAGTTCTACAAGTAGAATTTCATTTTACATAGTATGTCATTAAATAAATTAGAAACAAAATAATGTTTTGTATTATTATTTATATAATTTACTATACTTATGTTACCATACCTGTTTATACAATATAAAATAAATATTATGAGTATGCTACATAACCTTTATTGATAATGTGTTTCATTTTTACGAGTAAATGCTGATCGCACATCATATTCAGATATATTGTATGTATGATGTAATACGTGTTGATGTGTTTTATCTTTATGAATCAAAGTAGATAGAACATCAAATTCAGATATTTTTTACAAATGGCAGTTTTTGTGTATAAAAATCATTATCCGTGTATCTATTATCTAACAAACATCAGGATTTTAGTCAACGATTAATATTTGCAACCTTGTTATATTAAATGATTATATAAATGTTTTGATATATAATAGCCCTTTAATGATATATCGTCTGGTTTGGTTACTAGTATTATATTCTTTATTAATATTTATAATTTATTTCTGTGCTGATGAACTTACAGCAAAGCTCATTTTTGGGCCTGTTTACACTCATTACTATAATTTGAGTCCACTATTCTCTCACTTATATTTTATAAATTATTCCTTTGTTATACTTCTGTATAAAGCAATTACCTATGTGTCACAGACTCTACTTACTCAAAATGGAAAAAGAATTAAAATAAATAAAGGGGTTTTATCTAAAGAGAAATAAATAAGTAATGTTTGGTATGGAAACATAAGGAAAAAGAATGCAAAAATATTTTAGTCATGTGAGGTAATGTTTGAGTAAATTATAAAGGTAAAAAGAAAAAGATGTTTAGTATGTTACAAATTACTTAGTTACATTACTTAGTTATACTAGATACTAATAAATACTACATTGTTTAGTTACATAATTAACTTTACTTATTTTTCCTTTGATTTTTTATTATTTCTTTAACTTTTTTACGTATTCGTTAATGTTTTATTTTATATCGATCGTATTTACATGCAATCCAACTTTACGTTTGTAACATGATATACTACAATATTTAGTTACATCAATTAGTTATACTATAACACCAATTATGGGAGTTTACATTATGTAGTTGTAATATAACACAAATGATACAATGTGTAGTTACATTACTTAGTTGTACTAGAATACCAATGATACAATATGATACAATGTGTAGTTACATTACTTAGTTGTACTAGAATACCAATGATACAATGTGTAGTTACATCATTAGTTAATATATACCACACAAATTTACATGCGATCCAACTTTACGTTTGTATCATATTTTGTATTATATAAAACTATTAGCATAGACAACATCAAATAAATACCATAATGTAATATATTTTGAATTATATAAAACTATGAGACAAAATTAAATAAATCTCTCAGGACATGATGTAAGCGTGTGAACTTTTTAACTAATTGTTTATTATTTTTGCACAATTATTTATTCATAAATGAAGTTTAAGAAATGTACTTTCTTCGTTTTTAGGCATAATTTATAACATTTTTTCAACAAATCACGTTTTATAAAATTCAACAAATTACAAAAAACATTTTTCTATTTCAATAGACATGCTGTATAACATTTTGGTCAACAATTCACGTTTTATAAAATTCAACAAATTACAAAAAACATTTTTCTATTTCAATAGACATGCTGTATAACATTTTGGTCAACAAATCACGTTCTATCGGATTCAACAAATTACAGCCAGGTATATTACCAGAAAACACAAGATCTTTAGGAGAATATCTTAATACATTAAAAGGTTTTGATCTTCTTGTACCATTTCTAACAGACGTTAGGAATTCTTTAGAAAATATTACTTTATATACACTAACGTACACTTCTAAAACTCGAAACATAAATATAGGGGCTTCTTCAGGCCATCTATCTTGTTGCGCAATAGCAATAGCTTCTGCTAATAATTGTGCTTCAGCGTTGTCCCATTGAGTAGATGTTTTCGAGGTATCTCTAGGTTTATCTTCAACAACAATTACTCCGACATACATTTGAGAGAAAAATATAGCAACGATATCTGCAATTGCTTTACGTTTAATATTAGATATATACAAGTCCATGTCATATCTCTGTGTTATTAAAAACTTATTAGTATCCATAATGTTTTCCATAAATTTATAAAACATGTTATCAACACAACTTTCCATAGAAGGATTGTTTAAAACAAGCACAATGCATCTCTGAAATTCTGTTGATACTGCTATCATTTGTTCAATGCCTTTCTTGTTCGCAAGTGTAGCAAGTGTAAAATCTTTGTTGTTTTCTACAAATTTAGCAGCTTTATCTGACAAAGAAACATTTGTGTTAACTATATCATTAGGACAAACGTCTTCAAATACTACGTTATAGTAATCTAGTTCTGCATCTGTCCAGCCAGAACCTGATAACACGGAAATAGGCCTTTTTTTTGATAATTGGTCAACAGATAAAAAGCTTTCTAGTATGTATGCGCAATCGTTATTTGTTTCATTTATCAAAAACTGTATAATATCAGATTCTGCAAGTACGCTATCGTTAACCAGTGTGCGTAAAGTTGCTGCTTTTTTGCTACTGTCAATTATAAGATTAATTATACGTTTTAAAATAGGTTCGACAGTTTCCATTGTATAAACTGTTTGTGATGTTTATTATTTATATTTATTTAATTATAAAAAATCAATTACGATGCGATCTACTTAGTGCATCCGGGTTGATATGTAGTCAGTGTGCTGTGATAGTCATGGAAACACATGTATGTATCGAAGATCTGTTATTGCAGGATCCTGGTAGTGTTACGTGCTGTATAACACAGCTAATTTATATGATATAGTAGTTCAGCAAATTCGCTAAATTGTGAGAGCACATTGAGTATGTCACGCCCAGAGTAGTAGAGGCAGTCAAGATGCAACTTCATTTATTTGCCTTTCTATTGCAAACAGAAGTAAAAAGTATGTTATTGAGAATAGTGTGTGTGTAGAAAACGAGATCAATTATGTTACTTGAGTTAATAACTTTTGATGTATGACATGCAACACACGTTACACTAATACATTTCGTATAATATGTTAATAAAACTCTATCTTAGATTATGCATATATCCTTTGATTGTTTTACGCAGGTATATAGTAATATAGTTGGAGGCCTGGATAATCTTCGACTTCTCTAAACATTGTATCATTGGTATTATAGTATAACTAAGTAATGTAACTAAACATTGTATCATTAGTGTTATAGTACAACTACATAATGGAAAACATTGTATCATTGGTGTTATAGTAAAACTAAATAATGTAACTAAACAATGTAATATATCATGTTACAAACGTAAAGTTTTAAATATATTTATATGTTTATTATTAGTCGTATTAAGCAAGTACATATTTCAATTGTTTTATAAAAATTGAAAAAAAAAATAATAAAATAGATAATTGACATAAAAAGCAAAAATAATCTTCTTACAAATTCAACATGGAAAGCAATAAATTCATGATGTTGTTGCTGACTGCAATGGTAATTTTATGCACGACAACCGTAGTTGCTGTGACCCCTGAAAATATATTAGCGAACGAAAAAAATACAACACTGAGTGGTAAAAACGGAATAATAGACATAACAAAGATTGCGTTGCGGGGAGGAAAATTCGTACTGACAAAGACCAAGTCAAATATTACGCTGACACAAGCACCTAAAGAAACCACGCTGGCATTAAATAAACCACTTGCAACTACGTACTACTGGACAACACTGTACTGCACATATTCGTCTGATGTATATGTTTTCGTGTTAACAATACTGTCTGGGCACCACAGTGTAGCTGCGTCTTTGGCGTGTAACGACCACTACGCTAACGAAGTAGACATACATACAGCCACATCAGCATTTTCGACCTGCAGTGGTACATTTACAAACATTTACTATTATCAGTACTCAAACGCCATAGCTCTGTACTACGCGTACTAAAAATGATTAATAAATTATAATTTATTACGACGAATAATACATAGTAATTATTGAATAAATATATATATGTAAAAACAAAGACAAATAATACATAGTAATTATTGAATAAAATATATATGTAAAAACAAGACAAATAACAAAAAAGTAAAATTGCGTGCATCATACATATTATTGTGCCTTTGTTACACAATATTACGCACAAAATTATTAATAAATATTTAATAACCCCTTAATACTACCATTACGTTTTCACGAATCGAAATTATTTACAGACGATTGGCAATTGTCTAAAGATATATCGACATCATCGACACTATGTACAGAATCGGTATCTGAGTACTGTTCTATTTCATTAAACTCAAAAGGATCAATAGTTTCCATGTTATTTTAATATACAGGTGGCGTTAGGAATAGGGAAATATACAAAATTCTGTAATGTTAATCTTTTAATTTTAATGTGAATGTTTAAACGTTAATTATTTTCCAAACATATATTTTTTCTTGTAAATGTAATATGTTTTTGTTATCATGCTTTATCTGTTTAATACTAAATAGACATCGTTATCATTTATATAATGAATAACTCTTTACACGGATATACAAAGATTTCAAATCAACTTTAGTATCGAACATTTATCTCCCCAAATGCCTAACAAAGACATCATCAAATCATCATAAACTACAATGTCCCATGATATATTACAATGTAGTCGAAGAACTCACTCAAGTAAAAAGTTAAAAAACTCAGGAACTGTAGTATGAATAGAAGTAAGGTAAAAATAAGAAGAAAGGGAATGACAGTGTAATAAATGTGAGTTATATAGAGAATAGGGTTCTGAGTGAGTGGATCGCTCACTCAAACTGATTTGTTGTCCTTAATTTTTAATGAAAATAATTTTGCAATTTTATTTTAATAATTAATACAATATAAGTTTTATATTATTGCCCTATTCCTAACGCCACCTATTCACTTTTGCCAAAAATTTTGTAGAGACCCCACACGTGTTTACATGCGATCAAACTTAGGATTGCTAAATGTTACATTCTCCCCCTACAACATCAAAATAAATACCATGACCTCCTTGCTGCTTTATCCTGAACTATCTTCTTAGTACGCTTGGAATATGCTACTTGTAGATATAGAAGTATGTGAACATCATGTAGATATAGAAGTTTGTATTATATACAGTGAACACATACATCTTGTAGAAGTATGTGAAACATCATGTAGATATAGAAGTTTGTATTATATACAGTGAACACATACATCTTGTAGAAGTATGTGAAACATCATGTAGATATAGAAGTTTGTATTATATACAGTGAACACATACATCTTGTAGAAG
>Ga0316217_10001785_pt1 | contig 27158 bp, 17 predicted proteins | sample 1anoAmetaG_FD_203633 | JGI IMG/M metagenome (GOLD analysis project Ga0316217, IMG submission 203633) | Freshwater microbial communities from Trout Bog Lake, Wisconsin, USA - 1anoA | ecosystem: Environmental > Aquatic > Freshwater > Lake > Hypolimnion/Profundal zone | place: USA: Wisconsin...
CCTGTCCCAACGTTCTTGCTGCCGTAGACCTCGATAAAGTTGGCCGTGTCGCCAGGAGCAAGCGTCCCCGACGTCAGCGCAGGAAGCGCCGCCGCCGAAGTCGTCCCGTCGTACGGCTTGCTGTTGGGCGACGCCGTCACCGTCAGCCCTCGCGCCGTGATCACGCCTGTCGCCGCGTTGGCAAACGTCACGCTGTAGTTCGCGCCTCCGTTGCCGTCCGCCACCGTTCCCGACGGGATCAGCGTCAGCCCAGTCCCCGCGTTCTTGCTGCCGTAGACTTCGATAAAGTTCGCCGTGTCCCCAGACGCCAGCGTCCCCGACGTCAGCGCAGGTAGCGCCGCCGCCGAAGTCGTCCCGTCGTACGGCTTGCTGTTGGACGACGCCGTCACCGTCAGCGCCCGCGCCGTGATCACACCCGTCAGCCCGGTCGGCTGCGTCAGCGTGTAGTTGCCCGCAGCAGTGCCGATGAGACCGAGATTTGATACCGTTACGCCTACCGAACTGCCTACATTCGCACTGATGAACGTGGCTGTGTAGCCCGTTGTGCCAAGCGACACATTGCCGGTGTCTCCGCTTACCACCCCACTCAACGAAGCGCCGGTGAAGTTCAACGTTGCCGCGGTGGTGTTGTCGTATCCATGAGAGACAACGGTCAGGCCGTTCACCGTCAGCGCCTTGGCCATGACCGTGAAGCTGACGCTGACCGGCGTCGCGGGGGCATAGGTGCCGTTCCCGGCCTGAGTGGCCTGAACCGTCACCAATCCAGCTCCCGTGATGCTCAGCGTGCTGCCAACCACCGACGCAGGGCCGGAGGTCACCGCGTAGCTCACCATAAGCCCGGAATCGGCAGTTGCGCTCAACGAGATCGGAGCCACGCCGTAGGTCTGGGTGCCCGGATTGGGGAAGCTGATCGATTGTGATGTGGTGCCAAGGTAGCCGGTGCCCTGCACTGAGATGCTCTGGGTCGCATAGTTCGGCGAGACCGCGTTCAGCGCATTGTCCACCGCATCCACATACCCTGTCACCGGCGAACCCGCTGCAGCGGGGGCAAATTCGATCGCAAGTGTGCAGCCTACGCCGGATGCCAGCTGCAGCCCGCTCAATGTGGTGCAGTCGGTTGCACCGGAGGAGGTCAGGATCGCATCGAGCAGATTGGCTGCGACGAAGGGCTGGAAGGTCAGCGGCGCGTTGCCGATGTTCTGGACTGTCACCGTCTGCGGGGCGTCCGACGTGTCCGTCGTCCCAACCGGCGTCGGCGTCGCGAAGCTCAGGCTTGGCGGGTCCGCGTAATCCAGCTTCACCACGCGGTTGTTGCCGTAATCGGCGACGTAGACGTTCCCGCTCCCGTCCACCGCAACGCCACGGGGAGCGCTGAAGCTGCTGCCCAGCGTGTTAATGACCGGCGACGAGGCGGGGATGCTGCCATTCACCGCCACAATCTCATACACCGCATGGGTCGCGTATTCGGCAAAGTAGACGTTCCCGCTCCCGTCCACCGCAATGCCATCGGGGTAACTGTAGCCGCTAGCCAAGGTATTCATGGCCGGCGACGAGGCGGGGATGCTGCCGCCCACCGCCACAATCTCTTTCACCATGCCGTTGCCGGTGTCGGCAACGTAGACATTGCCACTCCCGTCCACCGCAACGCCGATGGGATAGCTGAAACCGCTGCCCAGGATGTTGACCGTGGTATAGCCGCCCGCCGCCAGAATCTCTTTCACCGCACTGTCGCCGTAATCGGCGATGAAGATGTTCCCGCTCCCGTCCACCGCGATACCCGCGGGTTCGCTCAAGTTGCTCCCCAGGGTGTGGACACAAGTAGAGGAAGCGCAACCGCGCGGAATCTCCGTCACCGAAGTGCTGCCGGAACTGGTGACGAAGATGTTCCCGCTTCCGTCCACCGCAACACCACTGGGATTGTTCACGCTGCCCACGGTGTTCACGCAACCGGAGGCAACGCAACCGGGCACAACCTCCGCCACCGTACCATTGCCAAAAACGGTGACGAAGACGTTCCCGCTTCCGTCCACCGCAACGCTGGTGGGGTCGCTGAGACTCCCTCCCGGTGTGCTCTGGCTCCCGGGCAGGAAGCTCACCTGCGGCCCGGAGCCGATGCCGTGTACATACCCCGTGGCGATAATGTTTCCGGAACCATCCTCCAAAAGCACGGCCCCGTTACGAAAGCTGGCGAGGCTGGGCGAGAAAGTCACGTCCACCGTGCAGGTACCGCCGATGGCATAGATGTAGGTGGGTCCATTGACGGTGCAGGTGCCCGTGCCGGCGTCCGCAAAATCCGGCCCTGCCGCGCTCTGCGTCAGTACAACCGGCGTGCCGATGCTTCCGCCGGTGTCAAAGGTAAAGGTCAGCGAAATCTTGGCGCTGGTCTGGCCGATGGCCACGGTTCCGAAGTCCACAGAGGACGTTTCCAGTTCCTCCACGGCCCCGCTTTCGCCGATGAAGATGTCCCCTTTGCCGTCTACCGCAACGCCCGTGGGAGAACTAAATGTGATTCCGCTGCCCAAGGGGGCGACCGTTGTGTAGCCGGGCGCCAGAATCTCATACATCTTGTTCTGAGAACCGGCGACGAAGACGTTGCCGCTCCCGTCCAGCGCAACGCCGGTGGGATTGACGAAGCTGAAACTGCCGCCCAGCGTGTTCACCGTGGGAGCGGCGGGAATGGAACCGCCCACCGCCACAATCTCATACATCGCGCTGCTGCCGTAATCGGCGACAAAGACGTCTCCAAGTCCGTCCACCGCAACGCCCGTGGGAACACCGAAGGTGAAGTTGCCGGCCAACTGGGTGATGGTGGGCGAGGCGGGGATGCTGCCATTCACCGCCACAATCTCCTTCGCCATGCCGTGGCCGCTATCGGCGACGAAGACATCGCCGAGCCCATCCACCGCAACTCCCTCAGGATCGGAGAATCCTCCGCCCGCCGTGTAGGTTTGGGCCAATGGGACGACCGAGTTGTAGCCGCCCGCCGCCGCGATCTCATACACCGTGTTGTCGTGGTATCCGGCGACATAGACATTGTCGTTCCCATCCACCGCGATGCCGTAGGGAGAGCTGAAGCTGAAACCGCCGCCTAGTGTCTTGATCGTCGGCGAGGCGGGGATGCTGCCATTCACCGCCACAATCTCGTACACCGCGGCATTGGCGACGTCGGCGACGAAGATGTTGCCGCTGGCGTCCACCGCTACGCCGGTGGGATCGCCGAAGCCGCTGCCCAACGCAGTCTGGGCGTAGCTGAAATGGGCGGTCTGCGCCTGCAAGCCGGCCAGCAGCATCGGGAGCAACAGTGCCACACCCAGCAACCTGAGATTGCGGGAGATCCAAGAGCTCACGTTTGTCCGGACAAATCGGCGATCAAAACTGCGGGAGAAAGTATGCTGCACAGAGCACCCCGGGGGTTCACGCGGCTACGCGTATTGGCACAGCATCCAGTGAGTTCGCACCCATCGCACCGATCCAGTTCCGTAGGGACAACCCGAATCATTGGGGAGGTTTAGCCCGCAGGCTCCGAAGGCTTGCGGGGGAACGCAATCAAGACATTCAGCTACTCACGAGGGCAGACGGAATCTCCATCCTTGGAAGCTCCTTTTCCTTCAGCACCGAAGTTCCCGAATCTTACCAACCTTGCGCGCTTTTGCAAGATCAAAGCTGCGTTCGTAGCCGGAGGCCGGGGCAGTTCCGGGCTCCCGGCGGTGCCGGCACCGTATCGGGACGGAACCTGCATCCTGGACTGGGGCCCGTTGCGGCTCGATTTGCCGTGGCCAAGGCCGCTCCCAAGCCCAACCAACAAGGCTTCTATTCATGCCTCCAGCCGCCGCTGCATCCATAGACACTGAAATCCTTAGATGCTCCTTCCGCGGAAGTCACCGGGTTACGGAAGTACCATGTACGGACGGAAGCCCCATGCATGGATCTACCGAGGATTGTCGCCACAATGTGCCGCGTGAGCGGAGCGCTGCGATGGCGCAGGATTCTGGTTTTGTGAGCTGGCTGCGCAAGCGGAGACATCGGAGGGATACAGCGGAACACGGCCAAGCGGATCTTCGAGCGGGTGGCGCGAGGAGCAGGGGTTCACCGGCAACTCGGGAGGCCATGGAAAAGGAACGCACGGGCGTCGATATCAACGGACTAGGCGTTTCGCGCATTCGTAGTCCCTGATCCTTCCGCCTGGAAACCGCCTTTTGCGGCCTGTATCCCCGCTTCCAACCCGCCACTGCCGCATGCATCCGGTCTCTGGCCTTCGCTCACCCGGGAGGAGTCAAGCCGTTTCCCCGATCCGCCTTCGGTATTGTTTACATCCATCTGAGGCACCCTTAGCCCTTGTTCTAAGAGCCTCTCCTGATTGTTGGTTCAACTTCGGCAACCTATCCTCGTTCAAGTGGGCCAAACAGCTTGTACACGACCATGTGGCGAAGATGCATAGCACCTTGGAGTTAAACCAACTCTACATTTGCGACGTTCCATGGTCATGGTCTGCTACTGTCACGGCAACGAGAACAAAGTGCATCGCTGCTGCACCTCGGCAGGCTGACGGAAACGCGATAGACAGCAACTTATAGCGCCTCGTCAGTTCCTGCCGGACACCAACTCGACCGCGAAAGTCCCCTTGGCGGGGAGGATCGCCCTATCGAGAGGGACAGGTGAAGTGTGTCTTGCGCTCGGTTCGAAGAAAGCCGGCCTCGATTCAAGCCCGACCGGGGCAGCGTGACGCAGATTTTGGTTTGGAACGGTTTTCGACTGAGGGTTGCAGCCGCAGTCGCATTACGACAGGAAATCAGGACTTTTATGAAGAAGTTGATTTTGATCTTCGCGGTACTTCTCGCCACCTCCGTTGCTTTCGCACAGAACGTGCCCCCAGCGATCTTCTACTCGGATCTCACTTCCGGCCCAACTACCGGCGGGCAAAACAATGCCGGCGCGTTTGTGACCATTCACGGGAATGGCTTCGGAGCCTCGCAGGGTTCTTCCACCGTGACGATCGGCGGCGGAGCGGCAGCCAGCTATCAATCCTGGTCGAATACCTCGGTGACGTTCCAACTCGGATCGGCCGCAAAGACGGGCAGCATCGCGATCAGCGTCGGCGGGGTCGCGAGCAACAGCGTTCCGTTCACCGTCCGGTCGGGCAAAGTCTATTTTGTTTCGACCAGCGGCAGCGACAGCAATGCTGGTTCCTATACCGCTCCCTGGAAGACCCTCGCCCATGCCGCAAGCACCATGCCGGCGGGCAGCATCACCTATGTTGAGAACGGGTATACGCAGAGCACCGAACTGGTTCTCAGCCGGAGCGGATCGGCTTCCGCGCCGCTGGCGATTCTGGGTTACCCCGCCAGTTCGGTGACGATCGGCGCAACCGCTGGGCTCCCCACCGGAGTCAGCATCACCGGCAGCAACTGGGTTCTGGCAAATCTGATCTTCCGCGGGACGCAAACCGCGGTCTCTACCGGCAATGTGACCGGCATTCGCCTGGCGGGCAGCGACATCTCCTGCCCGAACGCGACCTCGACCGGCGCCTGCATTGCGACCAGCGGCGGCTCCTCGTTCGCCATCCTCGGAAACTCCATCCACAACAACGGACTGGCCACCAGCACAAACCTGGCGTCTTATCAGGCCGTGAACCTGACGAATACCAATAGCGTCGAAATCGGATGGAACCTGATTACCAATACGCTTGGCTGCAATGCCGTGAACGCTCAATCCACCAGCGGGCTGCAGTACTCATACGCGGTTCACGACAACTACATTTACGAGACTCCTTGCGAAGCTATCGCGCTCGGGACCGTGAATCCGGCGCTCGGCGCGGTCACGGTCTATAACAACATCATTCAGAGTTCGGGAACCGGGCCTGCACCAGCGGGGACCTCGCAAGGCAACGGATATGCCGCAATCGCAATCGGCGGCGGCTCGAGCACTCCGGCTCAGGTTTACAACAACACCATCTACGATGCAGGCACGTTGGGCGGAGAGAGCGCTGGCGCAGTGCGTGCCCTGGGTGCGGTCAATCTCACCAACAATATCTTCTACCTGCTCGGCAGCGAGCAGTATGTTTCGCTGGACACGACTCTTTCCTACCTTACCGGCACCAACAACCTGTTCTACGGAGCCGGCAGCCCGCTCGGCGTGTTTGCCGACAGTGTCGCCGGCGATCCGTTGTTTGTAAACCTGGCGGCCAATAACTTCCATCTATCGGCAGGCAGCCCGGCGATTGATAGCGGCGCTACCGTGCAGCTTGCAACCGATTATGACGGCGTACCCCGTCCTCAGGGCCCGGCCTATGACATCGGAGCCTATGAATATCCTGAGGCTTCGGCTTCGCTGGCGGTGTCGGTGTCAGCCACTCCGGCCTCGACGATGGCGAAGGGCGGAACCCACTCATCCAAGACGCCGGCTGTGAGCCTGTCGCCCACCAGCCTGAGCTTTACCGGCCAGACGGTTGCAACCACCAGCGCGGCTCAGACGATTACCTTGAAGAATACCGGAACGGCTGCGCTGACGATCAGCAGCATCGCGGCATCGTCCAGCTTCGCCGAGACCAACACCTGCGGCACGAGCCTGGCTACCAGCGCCAGCTGCACCATCTCGGTCACCTTCACTCCCACCGCAGCCGGGACGGTGACGGGCACACTCTCGTTCACCGACAATGCCGCCGCCAGCCCGCAGTCGGTATCGCTGAGCGGCTCAACTGCCACAACGCTGGCCATCACCACCACTTCGCTTCCCTCGGGTGTCGTGGGAACGGCATACTCCACCACGTTGGCGGCAACCGGTGGAACGGCGCCGTATACCTGGACCGATCCTTCCTGCAGCGGTTCCTGCAACACAGGGATGGGCTTCAGCACAGCGGGTGTTTTGGCCGGTACTCCGGCTAACGCCGGAACCAGCACCTTCACCATGACGGTCACCGACTCTGCCGGGCACACTGCCTCGGCGCAGTTGCCGATCACGATCACGGCGGGGACGACGACGCCGGCAGTGAGCTTGTCGGCCACCAGCCTGACGTTTGCCAGCCAGACGGTCGCAACCACCAGCGCGGCTCAGACGATTACCTTGAAAAATACCGGAGCGGGTGCGCTTTCGATCAGCAGCATCGCGGCTTCGGGCAACTTCGCCGAAACCAACACCTGCGGCGCCAGCCTGGCTGCCAGTGCCAGCTGCACCGTCTCGGTCACCTTCACTCCGACCGCGGCCGGAACGTTGACGGGCGCCATCACCTTCACCGATAACGCCGCAGCCAGCCCGCAGGCAGTATCGCTGAGCGGCACCGGAGCGTCAACGACGCCGACGGTGAGCTTGTCGCCCACCAGCCTGACGTTTGCCAGCCAGACGGTTGGGACCACCAGTGCGGCTCAGACCGTGACCTTGACCAATACCGGGGCGGGTGCACTTTCGATCAGCAGCATCGCGGCTTCGGGGAACTTCGCCGAAACCAACACCTGCGGCACCAGCCTGGCTGCCAGCGCCAGCTGCACCGTCTCGGTCACCTTCACTCCGACCGCGGCCGGAACGCTGACGGGCGCCATCACCTTCACCGACAACGCCGCAGCCAGCCCGCAGGCGGTGTTGCTGAGCGGCACCGGAGCGACAGCACTGGCGATCACCACCACTTCGCTGCCGTCGGGAACCGTGGGAACCGCGTACTCGACGACCTTGGCCGCGATCAACGGAACGGCGCCCTACACCTGGACCGATCCTTCCTGCAGCGGCGCATGCAACACGGGAATGTCGTTCACCACGGCGGGCGTTTTCTCCGGAACTCCGGCCAACGCCGGAACCAGCACCTTCACCTTTACGGTCACCGACTCTGCCGGACATACTGCCTCCACCCAGTTGTCGATTACGATTGCGGCAGCGGCCACGCCGGCGGTGAGCTTGTCGCCCACCAGCCTGACGTTTGCCAGCCAGACGGTTGGGACCACCAGTGCGGCTCAGACCGTGACCTTGACCAATACCGGAGCGGGTGCACTTTCGATCAGCGGCATCGCGGCTTCGGGCAGCTTCGCCGAGACCACCGCCTGCCCCTCCAGCCTGCCGGCTGGGGCCAGCTGCACCATCTCGGTCACCTTCACTCCCACTGCAGCGGGAACGCTGACGGGAGCACTGACCGTCACCGACAACGCCGCAACCAGCACGCAGTCAGTGTCGCTGAGCGGTACGGCGGTAGCGGCGGCGACGCCGGCGGCGCCCAGCGTAGCGCTCTCCTGGACCGATAGCTCCACTTCGATCTCCGGATACTACGTATACCGGTCGACGCAGTCGGGCACAGGCTACGCGTTGGTCAACAGCAGCCCCGTTGCCACCGCGTCCTACAGCGATACGACGGTGAGCGCCGGACAGACATACTACTATGTGGTCACGGCCGTGAATGCAAGCGGTGTCCAGAGCGCGTATTCGGCGCAGGTGACCGCGGTTGTGCCTGCTTCGTAAGGTGTCGGGTACAAACTGAAAAAGCGGAAGCCGCATGTTTACCAATTGGTAGACATGCGGCTTCCGCTTTGGTGCATCCAAGGCTGCAATAAGCCGCCAAAACCCGCATTCTCATGGGTTTACTCGCGGCACCGCCAACCCAAAAACAGCCCCACTGGTCTTACTGCGTGTTAAGCGTAATCTCTCAGATTCCTAAGTGCTCCTTTGCATTTCCCCTCAGGGCCCAACGTGGCACACTGACTCCGTTACCAAAACAACAGCTTTTTTTGGTGCACACCTTGACCGCACAGGTCTCGCCGGGGAGCTCATGAACTATCGCCGGAGTTGCATTTCACCTATCCTTCTTACTCTCGGATGCATGGCTTTTACCGGCTGTGGCGCCGGTTCCAAGTCCTCCGGCAATGCCGTTTCTTCGGCAGACAGCAGCTCTCCTGCCGCTATTTTTTCGGTTTCAAGTCTCGGCTTTTCCAGCCAGCTCCTGAACTCGGCCAGTGCGCCGCAAACCGCTACGCTCACCAACACCGGCGGTGCGAGCCTCTCGCTGGCAAACGTGAGTGTGACCGGCGACTTTGCCCAGACAAACAACTGCGGCACGGCGCTGGCTGCGGGCGCAAGTTGCACCCTGAGCGTGACGTTTACACCCACGGCTCTGGGCAGCCGGAGCGGGACGCTGGCGATCTCGGACAACGCGGCTGACAGCCCGCAGCAGATTGCACTTTCCGGTACCGGCGTCAGTGCTCCTGCCCCTGCGGCGGTTGTCACGCCCGCCTCGGTCACGTTCAGCAATCAGGTTGTGAACTCCACCAGTTCAGCACAAACCGTTACCCTGACGAACACCGGGAACGCGGACCTCTCCCTGGGCGGCATGAGTGCGAGCGGCGATTTTGCGGAGACGACCGCCTGCCCCTCGAGCCTGCCTGCCGGAGCCAGCTGCACCATCGCGGTCACCTTCACTCCAGCCGCGGTTGGGACGCAGACGGGAACGCTTACGATCGCCGACAACGCCGCTGCGAGTCCGCAGCAGGTATCGCTGAGCGGTACCGGGGCGGCAGCGGCAACACCGGCTGTGACTTTGTCGGCCACCAGCCTAACGTTTGCCAGCCAGACCGTTGCCACCACCAGTGCGGCTCAGAGCGTGACGTTGAAGAATTCCGGGACTGGTGCGCTTTCCATCGCCAGCATCGCCGCCTCGGGCAATTTTGCCGAAGCCAACACCTGCGGCACGAGCCTGGCTGCCAATGCCAGTTGCTCCATCTCGGTCACGTTCACTCCGGCTGCGGCTGGGACACTGACCGGCGCCATTACATTCACCGACAACGCAACTGCCAGTCCGCAGCAGGTATCGCTGAGCGGCACCGGAACGGCCGTGGCAACGCCGGCGGTGAGCTTGTCGCCCGCCAGCCTGACCTTTGCCAGCCAGACCGTTGCCACCACCAGCGCGGCTCAGACGATCACCCTGACGAATCCCGGAGCGGGAGCCCTGTCGATCAGCGGCATCGCCGCCTCAGGCAATTTCGCCGAGACCACCGCCTGCCCCTCAAGCCTGCCGGCCGGAGCCAGCTGCACCCTCTCGGTCACCTTCACTCCGACCGCGGCCGGGACACTGACCGGCGCCATTACCTTCACCGATAACGCCGCGGCCAGTCCGCAACAGGTATCGCTGAGCGGTACGGCAGTTGCAGCCGGAGCTCCCGCGGTGAGCTTCTCGCCCGCAACGCTGACATTCAGCAGTCAGGTTCTGAACTCTACCAGTGAGGCGGATACCGTTACGCTGACCAACACCGGCAACGCGAGCCTCTCTTTGGCCAGCGTGCGTGTAAGCGGCGCCTTTGCCCAGACGAACAACTGCGGCACCGCGGTGGCTGCGGGCGCCAGTTGCACCATGAGCGTGACTTTCACACCCACCACGGCGGGCAGTCTCAGCGGATCGCTGTCATTTGCCGATAATGCAGCCGGAAGCCCGCAGAGTGTAAGTCTTTATGGAACCGGTGTGACGGCGGGGACTTTGTCGGAAAGCCAGGCCAGCGTTTCCTTTGGAACGATCACGGTTGGGCAGAGCAGCTCGCAAACCCTTACGATCACCAATTCTGGCGGAGAAAACGTCATCGTATCGGCGGCCAGCACGAGCGGGGCCGGTGTCAGTTTGAGCGGCATTTCAACTCCGCTGACTCTTGCACCCGGGAAGAGCAGCTCATTCACCACTACATTTTCGCCAACCAGCACCGGAGCGGTGACGGGAACCATCACGCTCACCAACAACAGTCCTACCCCAAGTGTCGCGATTCCGGTCACCGGAACGGGAGCGGCAGCTCCCGCGCCACCCCAGGTGGCCCTGACATGGGGCGAATCCAGCACAAGCGTGAGTGGCTACAATGTCTACCGCAGCCCGGTGACGGGTGGGCCTTACACAAAAATAAACCCGTCGCTGGTCCCCGTGATGAGTTACACGGATCAGACCGTTGCGGCGGGGAATACGTACTACTACGTTGTTACCTCGGTTGGGACGGATAATCTGGAAAGCGTATATTCCCCCCAGGTCGAGGCCTCGGTGCCCACATCCTAGAACCTGCCAGTCGATGAACCCGCGCCAGTTGATCCGTCAGCCGTTCCGCAGTGGAGCGGCTCCGGTTCACACGGGATTGGATGGAACGCATCCCCCGCTTTGCGCATGGGCAGGAGCGATCCGGGACTCGTTTCGCCGCCGATCGGGCTCGATGGGCCCGCCGACTGCCGGAACAGAGCCTCGGGGCCGGATGATCCGCGATGGAACTACCGCTTCAGACCCTCTTGAATCGAATACAACGTTTTGCGGGATTCTTGTATCTTAAACAGAGACAAGGAAAAATATCGACGAGTCATCGATATCGCAGTGGATCTTCGTTGAGTGGATCTTCGCGCGACCAGCATTCCTGGGGAGACAATTGCAAGTTTTACGGCGCTGGTCCTCCCCCTTGTTGAGGACGAAATGGAAAAGAGCTTGAATCCCATTGGCGCAAAGCCTCTTCCGTCCGGAACTGCTCCCATCGAGACGCAGGAAGAGTTTCTGCAGCGCCTTGCGCACGAATGCCGGAGGGCGGAACGTTCGAAGCAGCGTTTTCTCCTGGTGCTGATTGACGGGTTTGCAACGCGGCGAGCGGATATCCCGGCCTTTACAGCCCCGATTGCCACGGTGACCCGTGACACGGACGCCTTGGGCTGGTACCACGCGGGGTGCACGCTGGGAATTCTGTTCACCGAACTGGGAAGCGGGGATGCCGCGGCGGCGCGGGAAGTCGTGGTGAAGAAGATCCAGAAAGCAATGCTGCTGGCTGGACTGTCTGAAGGACTTGCCATCTCGGCCTACATCCTGCCGCAAGACCTCAGCAAGCCGGTTGCAATCGAGGACGCTCCGGAGCGCATCTACGAATCTCTCGACCTGCTCTCGCCTCCCGGCAAGCGGGTGCAACTGAAAATCAAGCGCGGCATTGACCTGATCGGCTCTGCTTTGCTGCTTGTAACGTTGTTCCCTCTCATGGCGATGATCGCGGTTGCCGTGAAACTCGGTTCTCGCGGCCCGGTACTGTTCCGGCAGACGCGCGTTGGACAGCGAGGAAAGCCCTTCACGTTTCTCAAGTTCCGGTCGATGGCGGTGGCCAGTAATCCCAGCCTTCACGAGAATTACGTCAAGGAATTTATCCGGGGAACCGCCGCGCAAAACACCAACGAAAAGGGCGAGAAGGTATTCAAACTCACGCAGGATCCACGCGTCACTCCTCTGGGAAAGTTTCTGCGCAAGACCAGCCTGGACGAACTGCCCCAGTTCTGGAACGTTCTGCGGGGCGAGATGTCGCTTGTTGGACCCAGGCCTCCCATCCCGTACGAGGTGGAGTGCTACGATCTTTGGCATCAGCGCAGGGTGCTGGAAGTGAAGCCGGGAATCACCGGGCTGTGGCAGGTAAACGGCCGGAGCCGCACCGGCTTCGATGATATGGTCCGACTGGACCTGCAATACGCGCGGACCTGGTCTCCGTGGCTCGACGTGAAGATTCTGCTGCAAACACCAATGGCCGTGTTTCGGGCCGGCGGAGCACACTGACTCGAAACACGGCCCGAAAGTGAAACTTCTTTGTAGTCCTGCTGTGTGGTCCTGCTGTGTGCTACGGGTGGATCGAGCAGGATCCGTGGATGGTTGTTCCTGCCGGGATCAGGGAGCTTGCCGGCCGCTGGAAGCAACCGCCGGCTGCGCAGAGGATGAGAATTTGATTGCCAAACCGGCCGTCTCTGCCCATTCCGCTCCGCCATTCTGGCCCCAGACTGCCGGGGCGCCCGAACTGCCATTCAGCAGATACGAGAAAGCATTCCCGCTATTCGGGTCCTGATCCAACAAGGTGTAGGGAGACGCAATACTGTCTTCGTCATAGTACGGATTCAGTATTTGCAGGATCGTGTCATTGCTCCCGGAGAGCGACAGAACCTCGCTGTCACAAGCGGTGGAACAGGAAGGCACGAAAAGAAAGTTGCTTGTGTCATAGGAGGCCGTGCAACCGGAACAGGAAACTTCCATCAGTTCCAGATTCATCCAGTTAAGACCGGTTGTGCCGGTGAAGGGAACCGATACCGAAGTGGCGCCGCCTGCCGCCGACAGGATGTAGTAGCAATCGGTGAACGGCCAATCGCTACCTTGCACGGAATTATGAAATCCATAATACGCACTCGGGCAATGGGTCCAGGCGCTATCGCCGGAAGGCGCCCCGGCAATCGGGACACCCGTGATGCCGGCCCCGGCGATTCCGAGCATCAGGACATGGCCCGCGCCTGTGGCCGCAGGCAAAGTAACCGTACAGGTCTGCCCGCCGCCGCAACTGCTGACTTGGGACATTCCATGCTGCACCAGAGTCTGCGACGGCGAGGAACTGATCCCGTCGCCACCGCCCGCACCCTTGCTGCCGCCGCAGCCTGTGAGGAGAAACGCAATCGAGAGGGTAAAGATCGCAAGCAGGCTCAAACGGGCAACCAGCACTCTTGGAACATAGGGACGGGACATGCGCATAAGTCCTTCCTTTGCACTTGGAAAATGGAACGATGAGCTGGCAAATTTCACGGGACGGCAATGCAAGCCAACACTATACCGCATCAACCGGGTTCACATCGGCTGCACGCCGTATTCAAAGCCGACAATCAATTTCCGTTACAATGCTCGAAGAAATGGATGGAGGTTTCGACGTGGCGCGCACGATTCTGGTTACCGGCGGGGCCGGCTTTATCGGCTCCAACTTCGTTCTCCAGCGCATGGCCGCTGGCGATCGGGTCATAACGCTCGACAAACTCACCTACGCCGGCAATCTCGGCAACCTGGCCTCGGTCACCAATCACCCCGCCCATGTCTTCGTCCAGGGAGGCATTGAAGACGCCGCTCTGGTCCAGTCGCTGCTGCGGGCCCACCAGCCCGATGCCGTGGTCAACTTTGCCGCCGAGAGCCACGTCGACCGCTCGATCGCAAGTCCCGAGGAGTTCATCTCCACCAACCTGGTCGGGACCTTCCGGCTGCTCCACGAATCGCTCGCTCACTACCGCGCGCTGCCTGCCGAGTCCCAGGCCCGATTCCGCTTTCTCCACGTCTCTACCGACGAGGTCTACGGATCGCTCGGTCCCTCTGATCCCGCCTTTGCCGAGACCCACGCGTATCAGCCCAACAGTCCCTACTCGGCCTCCAAGGCTGGCAGCGATCACCTGGTGCGCGCCTACCAGCACACCTACGGACTGCCCACGCTGACCACCAACTGCTCCAACAATTACGGTCCCTTCCAATTTCCGGAGAAATTGATTCCGCTGGTCATCCTGAATGCCCTCCACGGCAAGCCGCTTCCCATCTATGGAGACGGGCGCAATGTGCGCGACTGGCTCTATGTGGGAGATCATTGCGAGGCCATCGCGTTGGTGCTCGACCGGGGCGTGACCGGGGAAACCTACAATATTGGGGGCGACAGCGAGATGGCCAACATCGACGTGGTCACCACCATCTGTTCCATCATGGATGAGGCTCACCCTGCGGGAGCTCCGCACAGCCGCCTCATCACCTTCGTCAAGGACCGTCCCGGCCACGACCGCCGCTACGCCATCGATGCCTCGAAACTGAGCCGCGAACTCGGCTGGCGGCCAAGCGAAACCTTTGCCAGCGGAATCCGCCACACCGTCGAGTGGTACCTTTCCAACCCTGACTGGATTCAGCAGGTCACCAGCGGAGAGTATCGCAACTGGATTGCGGCCAACTACGAAACCCGGGGTGCCCAGTGAAGGGCATCATTCTGGCCGGAGGCTCCGGCACGCGGCTGTATCCGGCCACCCTCGCCATCAGCAAGCAGCTGATCCCCATTTACGACAAGCCGATGGTCTACTATCCGCTCAGCACCCTGATGCTGGCCGGAATTCGCGAGATCCTGCTCATCTCCACGCCGCTGGAACTGCCGCGCTTCCGCGAACTGCTGGGCTCGGGCGAGCAGTGGGGGCTGCAGATCGACTACGCCGAGCAGCCGAGTCCCGATGGTTTGGCTCAGGCCTTTCTCATCGGCGAGCGGTTTATTGCCGGCGCGCCCTGCGCCCTCGTCCTGGGCGACAACATTTTCTACGGGCAGGACATCTCCAGGCTCCTGCAGCACAGCGCGGCCCTGGCAACCGGGGCCACCGTCTTTGCCTACGCGGTACAGGATGCTTCCGCTTACGGCGTCGTCGAGTTTGACCAGGCTGGCCGCGCCGTCAGCCTGGAAGAAAAGCCCGCGCATCCCCGCTCGCGCTTCGCCATCACCGGCCTGTATTTCTACGATTCCAAGGTGGTTGAACTGGCCCGCTCGCTCAAGCCGTCGGCCCGTGGCGAGCTGGAAATTACCGATCTGAACCGCCTCTACCTGGAGCAGGGCCAACTGAACGTAGTGACCTTTGGACGCGGCACCGCCTGGCTCGACACCGGAACCCACGACTCGATGCTGGAGGCTTCCAGCTTCATCGCCACTCTGGAAAAGCGCCAAGGCCTCAAGATCGCCTGTCCGGAAGAGATTGCTTTCCGCATGGGTTTCATCACCCGCGCCCAACTGGAAACCCTCGCCCAGCCTCTGCTCAAAAGCGGATACGGCAAATACCTCCTGCAACTGATCGAGGAATGAGGCGCGCCCGGGCAAAGGCGCCTTTGGCCGCCGGTTACACCTTCACGTCCGGAGAGGAGAGCGGCTCCTCCGGGTAGTCGCAAATGCGTTCCAGAGCCTCTCCGAATGCGGCCTTCTGGTCAAAATCTCGCGGCAGGATGTAGGCCGATACAGCAAGCGTTTCGGCATCTCCCGCCCGCGGCAGTGCGAGCTGAATCTTATCGACGATGGTCTCGCGCGCATTCTCTGAATCCGCGCCTCCCAGTTCGGTGAACAGAATTCCCAGCGTGGCTTGGGACTCATACCAACCCCAGGTGTCGATCTCGCGGATGGCCGAGGCAATCGGGGCCGTGATGGCCGCTGTCTCCGCCGGCAGTGCGGCGAATCCCTGGATCAGCACCAGCACGAACCTCTGCCTGGAACGTTCCGCCCTGCGGTGTTCCTGCGCGATCCGGCGTAAAAATTCTTCCTCTGGTTCGATCGGCTTCTCCCTGCCGTGAGGCGGCAGATTGGCGCGATTCGGGGCACAAGTCTTTTTCATAAAGCCCTCGCAAAGAGCGAAATACGGCGGAATCCGGTAGATACGCCCAACCTAAAACATTTCCGGCATCGGGCAATGGGGCGGGTTAACCGACCGGGATCCGGGTTTTCACGGTGCCGGCTCAACCAGCACCGGGGCAAGACGCAGATATTGACTTGCCTTGCGTTTGGAATCGATGCTGGCGTAGGCGCGCACTACCTGCTCCGGACTGAGCCCGGCCAAAGGCGCCAGCGCTTCTGGCAACATGCCGCGATCCTTGCCGTACAGGCAGATATCCATCTTCTCCAATGGCATCGCGAAGTAGAACTCTTCCTGCGATTGCTCCAGCGAGTAGGTATCGGTGGTTGGAGGCCGCCGCTGAATTTCCTCGGGAATCCCCAGGTAGGCGGCAAGTTGGAAAACCTGGGACTTATACAGATGGGCAATCGGCTTCACATCGGCCGAGCCATCCCCGTTTTTCACGAAGAATCCCAAATCGTATTCCAGCCGGTTCGGGGTGCCGGCCACGGCATAATTCAGGCGGTCGGCGTGGTAGTATTCCATCATTTTCCGCACTCGCTGTTTGAAGCTTGTGGCGGCGACGATTCCCAGGTAGGCGTCGAGGGGTAAACGCACCTTCTTGGTTTCGCCATTCGGAAACTGCACGACCAGCGAAAAAAACGAGTAGCGGTCTTCATCCAGGAGATTGGGCAGAACGATCTTGCACTTGCATCCCTCGCCGTATTCGGGGACGACGGTGCGGATGGCCTCATCCCGGCGGCGGTAGCAACCCGCGCCATCGAGAACCGGGGTGATGTCTTCGAGGACATAGCGGATTCCCAGGGAATCGGCGAGGTCGCGGCCAAGCGAGGTGCTCTCCGGGGAGGAATCCGACTCCGGCATCAGCAGCGCCAGGACCTTGTCTTTTCCGAGGGCATGGGCGCAAAGCGCCGCGACCACGCTGCTATCGATTCCCCCCGAAAGGCCGAGAACGATCCCCCGGCGTTTGAATTGCCTGGCCAGCGCATCGCGCACCGCATTGGCGATGCGCTCGCTCTCCGCGGCCGCATCCAGACGCATGATATCGAACGATGTTGAGAAAGAAGCAGACATGGATTGATCCCTTTCAGCGTTTCCGGAATTACTCTGCCATTCAGTGTTGGCTCATTGCATGGCTTTCGCCACGCGGACAAGACACGAACCATGAGACGGTATTGCATCCCGGCAGGCGACACCGCGCCTGCCTCGCGCCCATCAAGGGACATCCAGCGTTTCTATCAGCTTTTCGGCAATCGCCCGTTTGTTGATCTTGCCCGACTCTGTCTTGGGCAGCGACGTTTGGAACTCCACAATCCTGGGCACCATGAAATCTTCGAGATTCGCCGAGCAATGCCGCAGCACTTCCTGTTTGGTTACCTGCGCTCCCGGGCGGAGCGTGAGCACGGCTTTGATCACGCTGCCCAGAATCGCGTCGGGCATACCGATGACAGCCACTTCGGCGATGCCATTCAGCCGGTAAATCACATCCTCCACCTCGCGCGGGCTGACCTTCTCGCCGCGCGTCTTGATGATGTCGTCCTTGCGTCCGACGAAATAAAGATAGCCTTCCTCGTCGGAGCGGAACAGGTCCCCACTGTAGAGGACCCGTTCGCCGGGCAGCGGACCCGGCCTGAGGCAGTGTGCGGTATCCTCCGGCCGCTCCCAATACCCCTTCATGACGTTCGAACCGCGGATGACCAGTTCGCCGACCACGCCCGGGCCCACGCGGTTCCCGTCGTCATCCACCACGTAGACCTCCTCGTTGGGCATACCGCGGCCGATCGAGGCGGGGCGGATGTCGATCTGATCCGGCGGCAGATAGGAAACGCGCTTGCACTCGGTCAATCCGTACATGGAATAGACCTGGACATGGGGAAACAGTGCGCGCAGCTTGCGGATATGTTCGACCGGCATTGCCGCGGCCGTGCTGCTGAGATAGCGCAGCTTGGGAAATTTGTATTTGGAAAGATCCATCTGCAGCAGCATGGCCGACATCGTCGGGACGATGGGGAATCCCGTCACACCTTCCCGAATGATCATATCGATCACGACGTAGGGGAATGCGAAGGAGTCATGCAGCACCAGTGTTCCACCCACCTTGAACATCATCAGCAACTGATAGAGGCCGTAATCAAAGGCCAGCGGCAGCACGTTGATCGCGATATCGTCCGGCGTGTTCTCCAGGTAAGTCGTGATGGAGGTGGCGGCCGAAACGATGTTCAAATGGGTGACCATGACGCCCTTGGGCCGCCCGGTCGAACCGGAGGTGTAGATCAGCGCCGCGAGATCGATGTCGATGCAGCGCTTGGTTGGAGGCTGACTATCTCCGGCGAAGCGTGGAACCCTGTCAAACCAGAGGATGTTCTTCCCCGCAGACGCGATGGCCTCCAGGCGCGGCTCGGTGCCCTTGACGAAGATCACGGTCCGGAGGTGCGGAGTCTCGCTCCAGCAGGACGGCATGGATCCGAACTTTTCCTCCCCGGTGAGAATGGCCGTCGCCCGGCAATTGTTGAGGACGTAGGCCAGCTTGTCGGCCTTGGTCGTGGGATTGAGCACCACGAACACCGCGCCGGCTTTCAGCACGGCGAAGATCGACAAAACCAGTTCGAGCGAGTTGGGAAGAAAAATGACCACGCGATCGCCGCGCTCCACGCCGGCCGCGATCAGCGCATGCGCCAAACGGTTTGCCTGCTCGTCGATCTGACCATAGCGGACCCGCTGGTCGCCGCAGACGAGCGCAACTTTATCGGGATAGGTTCGAGCACTGCGTTCGAGAAATTCCTCAACCTGCATCACATTCTCTCCTAAGCATTTCTATTTCGGCAGGGAGAACCCCCCGGTTCTGCCGGGGGAGCATCCGAAGTTCGACCATTCCGGGCGTAGGCATCTCTTCGCTGGCGAGGAGCGCAACCGTCAGGCCTCCGGCCCGGCCGGAGAACCGTTCCCCAGCTTCCGGCAAACATAGTTTGCGATGCTGGTCACGCCATCCAGGTTCTGGGGGATGGTTTCTTCATCTTCCACCTGGATTCCGTAGCGAGTCTCGATGAACGCGATCAGTTCAAGCACCCCGGTCGAGTCGATCAATCCCTTATCGAGAAACGATTCTTCATCCCGCAGCTTTTGGCCCTCGCCAAAGAGAAAGTTCTCGATCACAAACTGGCGAATCTCATCACTGGTAGCGGCTACTGTCGATGGTGTCGGCATATGTCTGGGCTCCTTTGGATTGATGATTGGTAATGAAGTGGTCAACTAAGACCTGGGTTGAAAGGATACCAACCAAGGCCATGTTGTCCTTGATGCCGTTGGCCCGGCCAGCCTTGAATTTGTTGACCAGCGAGGTCACTGCGCTCGGGTTGAAGATTTCATTCTGCTGCAGGCTGCGCGCGGAAAGGAGCTCGTTTACGTACTCCGGCACGGCCGAGGTGAAGAAGCTCTTGCCGTCCGGCGCGCGGTAGGGCTGCTTGGGACGCTGGCGAATGGAGGCGGGAATCAGGCCTTCGGAAGCAATCTTCAGCAGGTGTTTCTGGTCCAGCACTTTCATCTTGAGGCTTGGGGGGAGCTTGGCCGCGAACTCGACCACCCGATAATCCAGAAAGGGATAGCGGCCCTCCACCGAATGGGCCATCGCCATCCGGTCTCCCTGGGACGAGAGAATATAACCAGGAAGAAGATAACTGGATTCCAGATACTCAGCCTGATTGAATGGGGCCCATGTCGCATAGCCCTGCGGCAGAGCACCCTCGATTTCGGCCATCGCTTCGTCGGGCTGAACCTCGGCTCGCACCGCGTCGGAGAAAAACACCTTCAACTTCGCCGTGAGTTCCCAGCGCGGGAGGTGCGAGAAAAAAGGATTTGCCAGATCCTGCTGATCGACGTGGAAAAAGCTCTTCAGGTACGCGGGCGACTGCCGCTGGATGTTCTCCATGTAAGGGTAGAGCCGCTTGAGGAGCAGCGGCCGCCAACTGGATTGGAGATCGCGTCCCCAGAAGCGCCGGATCTTGGCTTCTTTGAAAATGTCGTATCCGCCAAGCATCTCGTCTGCGCCTTCGCCGGTCAGCACGACTTTGAACCCACTCTCGCGCACCAGTTTTGACAGCAGGAACATGGGTGCCGGAGCGGTCCGGATCACCGGCTGCTCGGTATGCCAGATGACCTCTGGAAATACCTCGGCAATGTCCTTGTACGAGCAGCACACGTTGGTGTGCTGGGTGCCGATGAATGCACTGGCTTCCTGCTGATACGAGCTCTCATCGAACTCGGCGTCTTCAAAACTGACGGAAAAACTGCGCAGCCGGTCTCCCGCCACTTTCTTCACCAGCGCCGTCGTCACCGTGGAGTCGATTCCCCCGCTGAGATACGCTCCGACCGGCACATCGGAACGAAGCCGAATGCGGGTCGCGTCGCTCAGCAGAGACAGCAGTTCCTCGGCCAGTCTCCTGGTATTTGCCTGCCCATCCTCGGCGGCCGGCGCGTACTCGACCGACCAGTATTTCCGTATGCTGACTTTGCCCCTCTCCACCAGCATCGAAGATCCCGGCGGCAACTGGGAGATGTTTTTGAACACGGTTCTGGGCGGCAGTGGCGACCAGAACGTGAAGATTTGGTCCAGCCCATGGAGATCAATTTCCGCGGTCACTTGCGGACACGTGAGCAGCGCCTTGATTTCCGAGGCGAACAGAAAGCTGTCCCGGGTCCGGGTGTAGAACAACGGACGAACGCCCAGCCTGTCGCGCGACAAAAACATGGTTTGCCGTGCGGGATCCCATATGGCGAACGCCCACTGGCCATTGAAGTGGTGGACGCAGTCTTCGCCGTACTCCCTGTACGCGTTGAGAATGACTTCGGTATCCGAGCGCGTCGCAAAGCTATGGCCCTTTTTGAGCAATTCCTCCCTTAGCTCAATGTAGTTGAAGATTTCGCCATTGAACGTGATCCACAAGCGGCCGTCCGCGGTGGACATGGGCTGCGCACCACCCGACAGATCGATGATGCTGAGCCGCGCATGAGCCAGCCCGGCGATGGCATCCACGTGAATGCCCTTCGCGTCAGGTCCCCGGTGCCGCAGGGTAGCAATCATGTCGGCAAGCTGGCGCCGATCCGCTTGACTGCCATCGAGTTTTACCATTCCGGAAATGCCGCACATAAGCGCACCTTTCAAACCACGGAGACTTGCACAGGCTCTAACGTTCAAGGTCTTTTGAAACCGGTCCCGCATCTCCGCGGCGGGAGCAAGACGGAGCGGCCCGCTCAGACTGGACACCCACCGCGGCACCGGTTCATCCGTCGATGGAACAATGCTGGCTACCCTTCTCTGCCGCTTGCAGGTAACTCAGGAACCCGTCGAAGGAGTTAAAGCTGGCCATATCATCGACTTCTATGCTGATCCCGAATTCTTCTTCGACCACCGCCAGAAGGGTAACGCCCGCCACTGAGTCCCAATCCGACACTGAAGTGGGACTGGCCTTTAGAATTTCATCGGTGTTTAACTCGGGGAAAACTGCCGAAAAGCACCCCGCAAGACGCACTTGCTTCTCATCCATGAGTAACCTCCTAAGCTTCCAATAACGAACCTAAACGTGTTTCGAGTGCTTCCCGGGAAATGGTGCAGCTTGACATGGGAAGCGCTCCCAATACATCACTAAGAAAAGTACCTATCGGCCCGTTTCTGTCTGTCTGCAAGTAATCGAACTCGATTTCGTCGGGGTTGAACCTGTCCAGCAATTCCGCAAGACACTTGTATTCGATGCGGCGAGAAAACGCTCGGCAGCTCATGACCCAGGTATGGACAATTAACTTCTTCCCCTCCTGGCACCCCGCGATCGCGGCGACTTTTCCCAGTGGCCCGAATTTGTCGCGATACGATGCGAGCAACAACCAGCTTGCCGGGTTGAGAAAGTAGTTGTGCCAGGAAGCTTCCGTGTATCGCCGGCCGTTAAGATTGAACTGATTGGTCTTGTTCACCAGTTGCAGGGCGCGAGGATCCAGCGGTGTTCGGCTGAAATCGAAGCTCATCTCTGCGTCCACATCCTCCAGGAAGCCGGATGGCGAGGCAGTGGACGAATCGAGGACTTCCGTATTTGCCTGGGAGCGCCGTATGCTCTCCATGCGAATCGAATCCTCTTCCAGCACGATGCTCTTTCCGAACAGATCGCGCAAACGCAGCGCAAGTTGGTAAATCGCCGCATTGTCCTTCGTCGGAAACAGAAGGCACTCGATCTCCGGGTGCGCGGCTTTTACTTCCGCTAACTCCAGAGAGCTATCGTCGACAAAAACCACCGAATCCGCGCCCACGTTCCACGTCCTGAGGATACGGGTCACCGCCTGTGATTTTGGTCCCCAGCTTGCTTCCACAGGGAAGATCGCGGCCGGAGAAAGCGCCAGATCACTTCGGCGGAGAGCCTCCTCTACCCGAACGGGGTCGTTTTTGCTGGCGACTCCGATCAGCACACCCTCGCTGGCCATGGCTCCAAGGAATCGCTGATAGAAGGCGTGCATTTGACTATGCTGGTCCAGGTCCCAGGATATTCCATCCGTTCCAGCCTCGCCGACAATTCCTCTCCATACCGTGTCGTCCAAATCCGTGATCAATCCCTTTTTGGGGATTGGATTTCGGGTGAGGCGGGCGAGGCAATTCGCCAGAACCGAGGCGTGCGGCAATCGGTAGGGGAATCCGGTAAGGACCTCGGATTCGACGTCGAACCGCTCCTGCAGAGGGGAGAGCAAGTCGATCCGCTGCGGGCTCAGAACCCGCACCTGGGCGCACCGGGAAACCTGCGCACCGACCGATTGCACGATTGCCTTGAGATCGAGTTCAAACCAACCGGCCTCCCAGCCCGGAACAAAAGAGATCGGCGGCAGGGGTAACGTTGGGAGGCAGACGACCACGGGCAAGCGTTGACAGGTTTCCTCGATCCCCTGTTGGATTTGTGCGGCGCGGGCTCGCGCCGTCGACAGAATGTCTGCCAGTTCCAAGGGCGTCCATCTTGCGGAGTTGCGAATTCCCAGGCGGGGATCGAGATCGGACCACTCCATCAAGACGATGCCAATCTCTGCATCCGCTTTTGCGAGCCGTCCCAGGTTCCCGAGAAAGTCCCCGAATAAGCCCTCTGAGATTTCGATCGTTTGATCGGCGAAGAGCAGGCTGAGTTCCGCGGCCAGAAAGGTCTTCAGGTGAAGCGGATTTATTCCTGCCGCGAGAGAACATACAAGCGCTTCGCCCTTCCGGCGTTTCATGCCCTTGAGAATGTCCAACGCTTCGATCAGCTTCATAGTATTTTCCCGAGGCCAAACGGCGCTTCACAGGCAGAACCTTGTTCCCTGGAAGCGTTAAAGATAGGAGCTGGGTCTTCCGCAGAACTTTTTGGCAAGAAACGGCGCGATCCAGGTCAGCGCCCACTTCGCTGTCATGGTCGGGGTAAGCTCGTACCGGATCGCCCTGGATACCTCCTGGCGCGCCGTATCATAGCGCTCATTCGATAAGTGCCAGTTGGCCCAATCACAGTGCGTGGCCCGTAACTGTTGCAAAATCGTCTTCCGCACATCTGCGGGCAAGGCATCGCCCAACCCGAGCCAGTCTTCATACATGCGTTGCTGCCCCCGCAGCCGCACATCCACTCGATCCCAGGGCCGGCACAAGGAACCGGGAGGAGTACTGTTCCGGTCGCAGCAGACGAGCGGTTTGTCGACATGCGCAAGGGGCGTGATCATCGACAAACGGAAGTAGAGGTCCCGGTCTTCACAGAAAGAAACACTGGGGTTGAAGCCGCCGATTTGCCGAATCATGTCGGTTCGGGCTAGCAACGTGGAGATCCAAAAGCCGCAAAAGGACTTGGCCAGCAATCGCAAGGCGCTGTGATCGATCCCTATGGTTTCCTGGTAACGCCTTCCGAATAAACCGAAGGTGCTGGCGTCCAGGCCCGAGCTGTCCACGCAACGGGCGTCCGTAAAGCAGCCGCCGCACTTGTCGTTGAACTGTTGCAGCGCCCGCACCTGCCATTCCAGCTTTTCGGGGAGCCAGCGGTCATCCGAATCCAGGAAAGCAACGTAGGTTCCCCGCGCCTTCTCGATCCCTGTATTCCGCGCAACGCTTGCACCCTGATTGGACTGGCGAAGATAACATAGTTGACTGCCATTCCTTTGTTGTTGACGGATGAATTGCTCGACCAGCTCGCCCGAGCCGTCGCTGGAACCATCATCCACAACGAGAATTTCAACATTGGAATAGGTCTGAGCCAGAACACTCTGAATAGCTTCGATCGTCGGTTGGGCCCGGTTATACGTGGGAATGACGGCCGATACCAAAGGTTTGGAACTCATGATTCTTAGTCACCTCTATGAGGACTCTGCCCGCTGCTGCTGGTTTACCGGATGACTGGAAGATAGTGAGCGGGTCTTCCGCAGAGCTTTCTCGCAATCAACGGGGCGATCCACGTCAGCACCCACTTCGCCGTCACGGTCGGGGTAAGCCCGTAACAAACAGCCCGGGACACTTCCTGGCGCGCCGTATCGTAGTGCTCATTCTCCAAGTGCCAGTTGGCCCAATCACAGTGCGTGGCCCGCAATTGCTGCCGAACCGTCTTGCGCACATCCGCAGGCAAGGCATCGCCCAAACCGAGCCAGCTTTCATACATGCGTTGCTGGCCCTGGAGCCGCACATCCACCCGGTCCCAGGGCCGGCACATCGAACCGGGAGGAGTACTGTTCCGGTCGCAGCAGACGAGTAGTTTGTCGATATAAACAAGAGAAGTGACAAGCGCCAGGCGAAAATATAAGTCGCGGTCCTCGGCAAAAGCAATCGCAGGGTTGAAGCCGCCGATTTGCCGAATCAGGTCGGTTCGGGCCAGCAACGTGGAGATCCAGAAGCCGCAAAAAGACTTGGCCAGCGATCGCAAGGCAGTCTGATCGATCCCTGTCATCTCTTGGTAGCGTTTTCCGAACACGCCGAAGGTGCCGGCGTCCAGGCCCGAGTTGTCCACGCACCGGGCGTCCGTAAAGCAGGCGCCGCACTCGTTGTCGAACTGTTGCAGTGCCCGCACTTGCCATTCCAGCTTTTCAGGGAGCCAGCGGTCATCCGAATCCAGGAAAGCAATGTAGGTTCCCCGCGCCTTCTCGATCCCCGCATTCCGCGCAGCGCTTGCCCCCTGATTGGACTGGCAAAGATAAAATATTTCGCGGCTGTTCATGTTTTGGACGAATTGCTCGACCAGTTCGCCCGAGCCGTCGGTGGAACCGTCATCCACAACGATAATTTCAACCTTGGAATAGGTCTGAGCCAAAACGCTCTGAATGGCTTCGATCGTCGGTTGAGCCCGGTTATACGTGGGAATGACGGCCGATACCAAAGGACTACAGTTCATGGGATTCATTGTCATCCTCTTGTACATTCCAGTCGCCGATACCGGCTTTCCGTCCGGATTGCGTCGGGATTTCGCATCCCTGGCGCTACCGGCCTTCTGCAACGCCGCGATGATGAGCGATCACTGACTGGTTCACACCTGGCAGGTGCCTGTCGATGTGCTCTTACTCACGGTCTCTGGTTCCGTGGGACGGACCGATCCCATCACCCAGGTTTTCTTCACCGGATCGTATTGCTTTACGATTCGCGCCGGGTTCCCGGAAAGGATGGAGTAGGGAGGAGCGCTTCTTGTCACCACGGCGTTCGCGGCGACCACGCAATTGCGGCCCAGCACCAGTTCCCCCTGAGAACAGATGATGGCCGCCCCGTGACCGATCCAGGAGCCGTGCCCAATGCGAATTCGCCCACCCTCGGTGAACACCATTCGCGGAATTGGGACGCTCACGTCGTGATACAGGTGGTCATGGTCGATGATCAGGACATCCTGGGTGACGATGACATCGCTCTCCAGATGAATGAGATTCTTGGCATCGATCTGCGAGCGCCAGTGCACAAGGCAATTGTCCTCGATCACGAGCACCGGTTCTCCCTCTTCCTCGGGAGGCGCGCTCACGCCCAGGTAGGCGTCTTTGCCAATCGTGACATGGTTCCCCAATTGAATCCGGTGCGCCACCATTCGGTTGACGGTGCAGGTGTAATGGATCGATAGCTTCGATCCCATATAGGCGAACGGGTAGGTCGCCTTCAGCCACAGGGCGTAAAGCTTATTCAGCACGCGAGGAATCAGTCCCAGCGGGTCCTCGAAGTGAGCGCGGGATTGGTAATCGGACTGGTTCATTCTATTGATCTCCACGGGCCTGGGTGGGAGCCGGTTGAAGATCGTCCTGGACGCGCAGCGTGGCCGGGCCGGGACCCGCTTCTCCGCCACTCCGCCCCCCACTCCACTCCCCTTTTGCCGGGTCGAACTGCCGTGCAAGTCTGCCGGGATTGCCCACAATCACCGAGTACGGAGGAAAGCTCCTTGTAACCAGGGAGTTTGCCCCGATCACGCTGTTGCGGCCAATCACCAGTTCGCCTTCATTGCACACGATGGCTGCCCCCTTGCCGATCCAGCAGCCCTGCTCGATTCGAATCCGCCCCCCGGCGGTGACACCCTGGGTCCGGATGGGAAGGGTAATGTCCTCGTACGCGTGATTGTGGTCCTGGATGAGCACGGTGGTGGCAAGAATGACATCGTGCTCCAGATGAATCGAGTTCTTGGCCGAGATCACGCTCCGGGCACCGATGCTGCAGTCGTCATCCAGAATAAGCTTTGGCTCATGGTCGCCGTCGGGAAGGACATTGAGCCACGCATCCTTCAAGACGGTCACCCTCTTGCCAAGTTTGATCTGGCTGGCCACCTGTCTGTCCAACCTGCAGGGGTACTGGATGGAAAGGTTGCAGCCTCGGGATGCAAACGGATAGGTCGCACTGAGCCACAGGGTATAGAGCTTCGTCCTCGCCCTGAGGACAAACGACAATGGGTCTTCAAAATGGGCCCGGGGTTTGCAAGCATTGGTGGTCATGGTCGAATCTTACTCCGCTGCTGGATAAGGTTGGTTTAAATGCCGGAGTACCGTGGACCGGAATCCGTCGAATCGCGCCTCTTGCGGCAATGAGCGTTGCCACCGGGACAAAGAACTTTATGCGGCCT
>Ga0316217_10001786_pt1 | contig 27157 bp, 19 predicted proteins | sample 1anoAmetaG_FD_203633 | JGI IMG/M metagenome (GOLD analysis project Ga0316217, IMG submission 203633) | Freshwater microbial communities from Trout Bog Lake, Wisconsin, USA - 1anoA | ecosystem: Environmental > Aquatic > Freshwater > Lake > Hypolimnion/Profundal zone | place: USA: Wisconsin...
ACGTATAAAGATAGTATAGTTGATCAGATGAGCAAGCAGCAGCTGAGGCACCCGAGCGCACCGACGAAGTAAAACAAGGCCGATTCTACATCACCCACTCAGTACTCTGCACCCTTTCGTCTTAGATGTTCCCCTTCAGGATTTAGAAGTACTCAGGGTACCCCAGGAAGTTGGCGTAGACTTGGAGTACTAGCGAAGAGATGAGTGCTCTCTGCCTGGCGAAGATGTGAGAAATGTAGAGCCCGAAGATAAGGTTATAAGTTGCCTGGATGACTGCCTAGTTCTATGCTTACAGGAGGTTTTCAAGGCAAACATCTTGCCGTACTGCTGGTTCAGGGTATAGTAGTTGATGTAGTGGGAGGCGCTGAACACGATAGCACTAAAAAAGGTAAAAAAGGAGGGGTGTTGGAAATGCGGGTCGATGATTCTGCAGATGATGGCGCGGTAGATCAGCTAGACGCAGAGGGGGACCTAAGTTTGGAGGCAGTTACGATGAATAGCTTCTTGAAGAGGTCCCACTGGAACTGCTTCTTGTAGAATCTCAGAAATTTGTTTTTCATTTAGCCGTTCTAAGTTGAATCCCATTTACATACAGCCATTGATGAAGTCCTCCCAGGAAGAGGTTCGTGTTTATAAAGAGTGCGATTCCGATATTCCGCATGAGCTCTTCCCCGAAGTTTATGTAAATGCACTCCGAAAACCCGATTTGGCCGCTGCAGTGGCTGAAGTATACGGATAGAGTAATAAGCGAGGTGGTGATGGAGAGTACGGCTATTTTAATTTTGGCTTGGTCGGGTTTGCTGTCTACCTTTTTGTAGGAGATCAAAGTTTAGGTGAGCAGGATGGCTGCTACGAAAATGAGGCAGTAGAAAAGGGCCTAAACTGTATTGAAGAATGTAATCATGAGCTATTTTTTTATTAATAAAAAAGAGGGCTACGGACCCCCAGATAAATTAGTAGCGCATCGAAAATGAGATTGGATGCGGGAATATGGCGTGCTGAAACCTCCCTAAACTATTTTTGATGCTATTAGTCCAATTAAATTAAATATCGCATTATAAAGGATTTTTCAATCCATATATAGGGACAGCTATTAAGAGATTGTATATAATGGGTAAAAAGGAAATTTCTGATAAAGTAACTTTACTCCCCTATTCAGCCACCAGCTCCCAAAAGAGCCCTCTCCGCTTTTTTCCTCTATCGCGGTGAGGTCTATGACAGAGTTAAGGCCGACAATCCCACTGCCAAAATCACGGAAATCACCAAAATCATCAGCGATATGTGGGCGAATGTGGACCAAGGCACTAAGGACCGTCTTGAGGCCGAATATCAAAAGAACAAAGAGGTTGTCGCCAAGGAAAAAGCTGATTACGAGGAGAAGTACGGCAAAATCGAGCGCAAGAAGAAAAAGAAAAGAATCGAAAAGGGGGACAAATAAGAATGATGATGAATCAAAAATGGTTCTTTGCTAGTTTGCTTAATTTCATGAAAAAGTTTTATTGTTGTTTAAATTCAACACTAATGATAATCAAGATTCTTGTGCCAGTTTTGATGAAGGGTCGTCTATAATGGCGAAATCCTAGTATTAATCAATAATAATATTGACTTTTTCCTCCAGTTCTTCAAGAACGATGGTCTGCACGAATTTTTGGAGCTGCTTGGTTTCTTCATGAAGCGAATAGAACTTGGCCATCTAGCTGTGGTAATCGATCAGCCTGGTGATGAATTTCTTGGAGCCTGGAGGCAGGACGTTGTCCTTGTATTCTGAGATCAATGTGAAGAGCCCGGAGGCTTCAATCTTATCAATTTACCGCGCAATATCAATGATTAAATTAGTCAGGGTTTGAATTTCTTAGTGGTGGTTTTCGAAGCTTTACAAGTACTACATCCAAAAACAAGTACAAAATAGTTGTAGGTCTCCTTCTCCTGGAGTACCGTTCCAATGCATTTGATAAAATCCTAAACTTTTAGCTTTTTAATATTCTTCAAAGAAATACTAGGCTTGAAGATGACGTTTATCCAACGCGTCAGCTGGTTGCAGCTCTCTTGCCCAATGAAGGAGATGTTCTTCTTTTTTCCTTTGATCTCGCTGCAAACTTTGATGGCGTACTAAAGATGAAGTTCGAGTTGGGCCTGGGCTGAGTAGAGTTGGTGAATGAGCTGAAAGTACACTCGCATAAGCGATTCTGCATACTCTATCAAGTACTTTTGGCCTCAGGCTCTTGGTTGATGCTCTGTATCTTTTAGATGAGACCTTCGTAGAACTCCACGGCTTGGGCTTCAAAATTTTAAGTATACTGCTCACTGGATTATTTCCTGATTTTGAGTTTTTGAGAGATTGAGTTGATTTTGGTTTTGAAGATTTTGTTGTAATCCGATATGAGTGTGAGGGTCTGCGAGATTTCTAGATTATTTTTGTATATGTCCTTGATTTTGACATGGATAGTGTACATTTTGTTGATTCCTTCGACTATCTTCTCCTTCTCAAACTTGTTCTCTTTGTCTTGCTAAAAGTATAGGTACTGATGATGTCGTAGTGGTTGAGCGAATGGTATAGTGTGCAGAGCAGGTTGATGTTTAAATCGAACGATTTTATGAATTTTTCGCAGAAATAGGAGTCCAGACAAGTGGGCATTTTGTCCACAATTTTGGCGATAATGATGAGCGATCGATTGAGGATGGCTGTGATGTCGTTATATTCTTCCTTGTCGTTGTACTTCTCCATCTTTACCCTGATCAAGTTGTAGAGGGAGATCACCTGGTCAGCCAGATTGTAGAAAAAGATGAGTGAACGCTTGAGGGACTACATCTTCATTGCGTATTTCAGGTCCATTTTGTTCTGGAACCACTCCATGAAGCTTTACATCGGGATGTTTAGCATCTTTATATCTTTAATTATATAATGGGATGTAAATTAGAATGAGGCTAACAAACTATATATCATATGCTAATAGCAGCCAGCTATATAAGTATTGACAAGAACTGCTTTAGAGCATATAAGGTAGGGTTCAGCTAAAAGACACTTTCGAAATTCTTTACATCAATTGGCAGCACAATTATTAGATTAGATTGTTGAGAAAAATTGGCGACTATCTATGGAGAAAGTAGTTTCGTATATATGTTGAGAGCAACCCATTCATAAGGTTTTTCCTTATTTTACTGATGATCTTTCCATCAATATCAAATTTAGATGCAGGATTTACAAATTAAAACGAATACCTTTAAACTATAAGACGAAAAATGTTTATCGACCTTTGTTTCCTTGTCTTAGCCCTCTTCCTACAATCAAACTCTTTATACAAAAATATTTTATTCTACATCAAATTTAGAGCTAACTTCATGGAATAAATAATTTTATAAACAAACCGATGCTAAATAAATATGAGAGCTTCACTAAGTCGAGCAAGTCGAGCTAGTGTTCTATCTACACTGCATTCAACCGATAAACTGCAAACAGCGTGCTTTTGAAGAGAGTGAAGACTTGCTTGACCTGGAAGGAGATACTATGCCACAAGCATATCCTACTCATCAATAGGATCAAGATCTTCCCCAAAATAAACGAAATCTTTAAACATAAAGGGCACTTCTATTTTGTATTTGACAAACCATATGGTAACTCCCTTTCTATCCTCAATTCGGTCGAAAAAAACCCTTTGCCATCCTTTATACAGCTTATGGCTGACTTAACTGAATCTGCCTGGTAGGTATCTCTAAAAGTAAACAATCTGGTGATTTTACCGGAGTGGGCCTACTTTCATCTTAATACTATTAGGTTAGTTCATTTTTAACCTTTTCTATAGCCATAGTTAAGATAACAAAATCATGTTGCCACTCATGAAACAAAATTGGAGGAAACTAAGCCTTTGATACTTGATTAGGCGTAAGGAGCTGACTTTGTACCTGAAGACTACAAAAGGAATGTAGTCTTTAACATAGGCCTGATGGCATTTCGACTAGCAACAGGTAAAAAGGAGGAAAATGTCAAAAGTACCCAAGAGTATTACTAGTATATCCGAAAAATACGATAAAGTTGTTAAAGGCAAGTAATTAGAGCAACTGGAGATCAGAGGATTGCTTCTTTTTTAACTAAAATGCTCACTCCAAATAAATTCTAAATTCCAACTTTGTAGCAGGTAAACAACTTCTTCCAATCCAAAAGTAGATAGCTGAAGAAAACAGCGTTAAGAAATCCGTTGACAGTCGAAATCTAGATCTAAAAAATAAATCTTAAAACAGTGCGAAAATAAAATGTTTATCAGAAGAAGACTAGATAACCCAAGTTACCTGTTAAAGACAATTAGAGGATGACGAATAGGCTGATATTTAAATCAGAAAACAAGCTAAGCATGATAAAAAAGAGCAAACTGCTCCTTCCCCAACTATTTATCGAGAGTAGGCCTTAAAATTTGCTTACTAAGCCTTAGAGCGTAAGAAGCAAAAATTTGTCGACTATCAACAGGCACAACCCTTTTCTTAGAAGCGCTCAAAAGCATATCCCTTACAGATAACACATAAAAAGCGTAGAAACTTTTAAAAATGAGGAGTTGGTTTGATGATATGTTGCTTTTATCTTGGTTAGTTGATTATAATATTTTGGCTCCAAAATGTTCCCAGATAATGGCCCACCTGCTCCAGACCAAAACGACCCTCAAGCACCCCCCGCAGCTAGAAACACTCGTGAGAAACCCAAAAAACCCAGAGAAAGCGTTGTGTTGAAACCTTAGCTATTTTAGACGAAAAAAGGGCTGAGATCACTTTATGAGAGGACAAAGTAATTGAAGTTAGATGATCACTCTTAGATAAACGTTGAGAACACAATGAAGAAGCTCGTGGTTTTGCTGAAATCATGGCATTTCTAAATGGTGCCCAAATATTCTTTCGACCTATTCATCCAGCGTTGTCAAGTACTCGGAACGCACAAACGCCTGACCGTATATAATTATCTATGCAGGCTTATATGTCCAAGGTCAGAAAAATCCACAAAGGCCAGGACACATGGTAGTAGGCAGGCAACTAAGCGGCTCAAAACATGCAACCTAACCCACAGGAAGAGAGATAATAACTGTATAATGGCAGAATGTTTTAATAGAATAACTAAGCCTTGAAAATGATGAGCAACTATGCCATTCAGCCTACTGCAAGTAGACCCCAAATGCAATAAATGGATGAAGAGGATGATTAATAGCTCATGCAGTTGATGTATCAGGTGTAGAAGAAGCACAACAAGCCAAAGGACAGTGAAGAGGGGGAATCAAACTAGCCATATGTCCCTTAAGGCTTCTAAGTATAGTTTTAAGACTAAGAAGAGAACTGATAGATTGTATTTCTATTTAAATCATTATGACTGTATGAAAGCTGCGATTAGTTCCTGGTAAGCCTGGGGATTTTAAGTGGGTATCATATGCGCATTTTTTTACCAGACGACGAAGTTTTTGAAGTATTCGCCTGTTGATTTTACACTATCTAGTACGATGACCATATCATGCTTTCCATGGATCATCAGGCACTACTTAACAGTAAGTTTACTTTGGCTTTGATCTTTTCTATCGCAATGTCACTGTTGGCTAAAGCTTATAGTACTTAGATGTAGCAACGTTGTTAAAAGCTGGATCTTGTAAGTGTCTTCTTCTTTTATGTTGGGAAATCTTTACAGTGGGTGAAGAGCATTATATCACAGACCTGTCCCATCTTCTCTTAGTCTTTGGAGTTCAACAAATCAATCATGTATTTGACCTTTGGGTTCGCAACGATCTACTCACGGCTGTTGGGTTTGTTTTTAGAAGACATTTTCAAACCTTAATGAGAAACACTGCAAGTCAGGATGATTTTTTCAACAAGTTGAGGGGCTAGCTATGCAAGTTTCATTGCAATTGTGCCTCCGAAGCTCCAACCATTTGCGATGCACTGAGTTATCCCTCGGATCTTGCAGAATTATTTCAAATCGTCCGCCCAGCTTTCGAAGCGGTTACATGGAGTATGATATGAAGATTTTCCGAATCCTCTTTGGTCTATTGCAATCAGATGCAATTTGAGGTGCTGTAAGCCCAAGATAGTATCATGCCACCACTGAGTGTTGCTAAAGTTGCCATGAATAAAAAGAACTGAAGGCGCCTTTTGTATGAACTAAGAGCCAATTTCTTCGTAATAGATGGTTTATTGATTAGGAAGCGTGATGAAGCCAGATTGCATTATAGCCAAATTATTAACAACAAAGTGAGAATATCATTCTTATAAAAGTTAATAGATATTTCCTGATTTCTGCTTGATCTTTTGCTAGTATTAATGCTCTTTTCTTTTCTTCCTGGGCTGGTGCTTCTTTTCAGCTGGTTATTCATCCTCAATCGTATAAATTACATTAGGGTTGATCCTTTTGAATTCGATTACTCCTCCTTCTTCATTTGATTCCTATTTTTGCTCGTTGTTTACCTATTATTACATCTCCTCTATTATCTCATCTTAGACTTATTCTTATTAGATCTACTACTAATTTTTTGCCTATACGCCGATCTTCTTGGCCAAGAATGAAGCGATTGGTTCGAATTTAACCATAGTGAATGGATTAAAGGACATATTTTCGTAAGTCTTTGAAGTATGTTCTTTGAAGCTGATACTAAATATGTATTTGCTGGGCTGTGGCTTTTAGAAAGAGGCTGCCTACTCTTCAATGTGGAAAACCTTAGTTTTTTGTACTTTTGCTTCCTTCTTATTTACAATCACCCTCTTTTCAAAGTAGTTATCCAAAAAAGATTTGATCTGAGTGGTGTAATTTTTGAAATATTCTTTACTCTCTGACTGCCCGAGCTAGCTGATCAACCTGTCGATTTTGGGACTGACGCTTTACACTTTCACCAGAAGCAGTTCTTTGAGCTTGGACACTATCAGCCTCTAGATTTTGTGATTTACAATCTAGTCAAAAGAAACGTCTAGTTATTTAGCAATCTCATTCAGTATTCCGAATACACCTTAGAAGAGCTAATATTCAGGCTGCTTGTATTCCTTGCTCAGCTGAACCAAACAGTCCCGTTTCCAGAATGAGAACAGTTCAACTTAGTTCCTGGTTACTTCATGGCTGGCACTATAAACTTCGACTAACACTTCATATGGATTGAGTCCCATGTTTAATGCTTTCTGTTGAATAGCAGCCCTCATTCTATCAAAAATTTACAGTAGATAGTGTGTATCTAAGCGTGCATAATGAAGCATCTAACACGAAAGTGGCCTTCTTCTCCAGTCAGCCGTTTGATAGGTTTTATCAGTGGATACATTGCAATAGGTGCTGAGTAGAAAAGCATAGGAAAGTTTTTGAAGGCCCAGTGTCCTGGCTGCTCTGTAGGTATCAAAAAGATTATGGATGTGAATATTAAAATCTCTCTGCAGCCACTTGGTATCCATCTAGGCTCCATGCATAACCTTGATGATAGCTGAGTTTTCTATAACTTGTTTAAGCAGAGGCATACTGTCCCAAATGGGGAAAACATCAACGATATAGTCTTTGGTTCTTGATGAAATTTGTATTAAGCAAGTGAAACCTTCGTAGCTTTTGTTGGAGTGCTAGAGGTCAACTGCTATTTCAGGTTAGCGAAGCAGTTAGTTGATCATGTTTTGTAGTTTTTATTCGGTTTAGACGTAGGTATAAGGGTTTTAGATGGGGGCAGATCGGGTGATATTTATGTCAGTTCTGATGTTGGAGATATCCTTTTAATGACTATGGAATTAAAAGTGGGCCGGTTTTATATTTCTATATTTTTCTTGAGGCCTTTAAAACTATTTCACTTGCTTTTGCAGTTTATCTTTCTCAATTTTTGCGTTTTTGTTCGCTTATCTATACTTTTGAACTGAAGTCTCAATGTTGTCACTAATCGCTTCGAATACTTCAATACTATGGTCAAGAGGAGTGGCTAGAGGTGCTTTTTGAATGCCACAGAACTTGCCGAAGGTATGGATTACGTTTTTGAGGGCATTTTCCAGCATTTTCTATTTTTCCATTAGGCCTGATTTTTATTTTGAGTCTATACTGTCAAGTTTGGAGAAAACTTGTTGGCAGGACTGAGCCACGTTGACAGCGTATGTGAAAAGGTTTTGGTTATAGTTGGGCTGCTGAATGATTTTCTAAAGAGTCTTCTTATTCATTGTTGAATGAGTAATAGTGTATATAAATTAACAAAGAGCAGTCAAATTACCGAATATTATAATTTAATCAAATCTGAATGCTTTCTTCATGAATTCTACAACTTTCTTTCAGCGAAGAAAGATTACGCATCAAAAAGCGTCACTGACCAACAAAGGCTAATACTAGAGTCTAACAAAGTTGGAGCCGCCTTAAATAAAAGTGTCTCATACCATCTAATTTTATTATGTGGTAAAAATTTATCATTAGCTAATAGATTTTTACTTCCCTTCTTACATTTTCTTCTCTAGCAGCTATCTTATTTCCTACGCCGTATAGTTACAGATTTCTTACAAAGTCATACCCAACTGTTCGCATACTTGTTCTCTATTCACAAATTTACCCTTTATCCGCAGTCTACTATCAGCCACTTTTTTTCGACAATCATAGCTAACCTTTTTCCTCCATCTTCTCAGCCTCCTAAATCAATAAAAGATTACTTTTTCTCTAAGTATTTCAGCAGCTTCATGCGTCTTCCCTCGAAACTTAGTGAGCCGATCTTTCTCTTGAAATTTTAATCGATTCCTTTGCAAATGAGATTGATTTTTTCAAGAAAGTTGAGATCAAGCGATTACCAGGCTTCCTAGAAAGAAGGTATTTAGAAATCAACAATAAAACTCTCGATTAAATTTTTTATTTTTTCCAGCTTTTAATTTTATGCGGTTTCTTTCAATTAGGCTAAGCGCCTAATTTATTTGATAAGAGTTGTTTTGGGGTCTTTAGTATATTTTTCAATTTTCTCTCTAAACTCTATTTGTGTGCTTATTTGGGCTTGGTCTAAGTTGGGAAGGGGATCCAAAGAATGCTCACTCACTGACTTTTCGTAATCTGGCTCATCAAAGTCCTGGTTAAGGCTACTTGACTATTAAGCTGAGTTGAATTCGAAATCTTCTTATTCGTCAATCCCCTAGAGCTAGTTGTCAAGATGAAAGAGAATGAGGGAGTTGCTTCTTGCACGGGTTTTGATCCTTTCTACTTTGAACTTTTCTTTAACTTTTACTTCTAGGGAACCGCTATGGTCAGAGTCTAAGATGAACTATTCGAACTGGTTGTCTGCCATCTCGATGAGTCCGTTGAGGAAAGGTGTGATTTTGAGTGTGGAAGCGTCATGGTCGATTGGTGCGATTTAAGGAGTATACCTTTCAAGGTGATAATTCTAAATAAATAAGAATGAATGAGGGCTTATGAATGGAAAAGTAAAAGGAAGTCCCTCCACAATTCTTGATTCATAATGGGTGTAGATGTACTCTCTATAGTACCCGTGGGTCAGGGTTCAAGGCTCTAGCTAACGGAGAATATTCTTTCAGCACGTATTCAGATACGTCCAAAAACCTTCCTTTTCTCTTGCTCTCTTCCATTCCCACTTATTGATAACTTTTGATAAATTATTATACCACCTAAGCATTGTTGAGAGACTTTAAACAGGCTATCCTTTACACTCCCTCCAGCAAACTTAAAAATAATACCATTTGTTCACCTGTGGGCTATAACTAACTTTAGAAACGTCCTTTTTAGCATTTCTTTTGGGCACATCTTACGCCGCAAAATCACACATTCTTCCTTAACGCACAAAACTATGCAGCAGCCTCAATCTTAGCTGAATTCATATCCCTAGAATAAAAATATGATAAATAGAACTTAATGACTCACAATTTGTTTACAGAACTTATGCTCATGGAGTTAGTATATTATAATGACTGCTTAAAGCTTATTAGTAAGGCTTTACAACTAATAATAGCGCTCCCAGGCTTTTCATAAATTAGGTAGCATAAATAATTACAGTTTTATCGGCTTCCTGCCAACTCCCGAAATCTAGCAGTGGTAAAAGCAAAAAATTAAGCATTTTTAAGAGATTTAGAATTCACCAAGAGTCCTAAATTTGACTTCAAATATGACAAAGTCAAGTATTTATTAATATTCTAAGGCTCTTTCTAAATGCTACAAGCTTTTTGGAGAAATTTTTAGTGAGACTAAATTCGAATAACTTGGCATACTTATCAATTACGAAAGTGAATATGTCCTATAAAAACATCGTTTTATATTTTATGTATCACTCTTTCCTGAAATTATCACGCCATCAAATTTAGCCATAGTTTTTGGATGTTTAGGGTTTCTCAAGGTAAACAACCATCTTTTATTCAATCTAGTTGCTAGGCAAAACTTAAGCTTTTATCCAAGCTATTTCGTAACCTCCTCACTATCTTAAAAATATAGTTGCTCTTCACATTTGATTTATAGTATTGAATGATCTTCGACCCGCTCTAGAAAGAGTAAACCTTAGGAAATACGGCCTCTAAGGCCAAATCCTTAGTCAAAACACTGACCCCACTTACAATAAAGCAGATTCATGCTCTGGTTCAGAAAAAATATGACTTCTCTGTGCTAGGAAAAATAGCTATAATCGGAGTGGTGACAAAAATAAAGTAGATGGTGAATCGCACCCATGTAACCGTTAACGATGGAAGTGGCTCCATTACAGTGATCTAGGGAGAAAGGGGGGCGTAACTTGAGTAACAGCAATATTTCAAATTCGTAGTAATAGTTAAAGACGACAAAGATTAAATGATTCTTTACAGCCTGGGCTTTTAGAAAGTGACGGACTACAACCAAATTCTGTATCACCAGACTGCGATCATGGAGATCACCTACAAAAACTTTGATCTACAAATATGATTGATTACTATGTTTATAATTAACTACGTATATGGCTGAAGAATCATTTCAATTCAGGTTGATGCGCTACTTCCACGAGATGGTAAGCTGCCAAATACTCAGGACTTCTAGTCGCAGAAAAAAGCTGAAACCTATTTCAAGGTGGTCATCTTGACAGTCGCAGTGGTAACTCAATCAACATCTAGATCTCCTATGCGATTGGAGATATCTTTGAGCAGTTTTCGATCTGCGTCTATTCCACTCTGGCAGCCATGGTGGTGTGCTACATCGTAACAATGAGTAGATGAAGATTTTTGTGCCCGGACAGGCTCCTTGGTGGCGCAGACCATACCCTCAATTCCGGCCTGAAGCTTAGAAAAATAAAAACAAGAAAGATTGAGCATATGCATGATTTGCTTGTGCTATTTGCAGGATACGCTCTTATCTTTACTCACAGCTATATAGCGGGCGATATGAAAAGGGTATCAATTCAAGGTTAGTCTGGATAAAGCTGCTTTTTGGATTATTGAGGCCTTTTAATCTACGATTGTTAAACTATTTAATGCGATGCCTAGCCTCCTTTTTGAGCAATAAATTAAATTCTAATGCTTGATTTCCATTTTCTTGCTCTCAAGAACACTCAAAGTCTACTAATTTTCTAAGTCTGAGAAAAAATTGTTTCTTTCTTGGTTAAAATCAGTCGAAATACTTTTTTATTTTAAGTTTGCTAATTTGCTTCTTGAACCTAAGCTTCTCATTCACTGGAGTTGCTGAAGTTGCTCTTTTGGATTCAGGATTAGTCCTTTTATTTTGGTATTTAAATTTGATAGGCCAGACAGTTCGGGAATTATTGGTTTATTTTTTTACTGGCTATCTCAGTCTCAGCTAAAAAAATCGAAGAGCTCTCCCTACAAGCTTAATATGTCTTTTTTGCAGTTTTTGTTGTCAAGGTCTTTTGAAAGTTTGAACTACCTTTAGGGTTTGCCAGCATTATCTATATACGAAATAATAAATCTAAAGAGCTAATGGTAAGCGTTTCCTGCGTTTGTATCCTTTTAAAATGTCTTTTTTTGTAAAGGCTAAATGGTCTCTTTTTGTAAAGCCTGAATACCCTCAACAATGCTTTTGAATTCCTCGATATGCTCGCGTGTCGCGAAACCATCAAAATAAATAGGGGATGTCAACCTCTAAGAGCAATATAAGTTGGGCAAGATTTTGGGAGCGAATCAGCTAAAAATTTTTCTAGATCTTACAGCTGGAAATTAATTTTCAGCCTTTTTATTGGCGTTAAAATAAATTTAAGATAGATGAATATGAAGTATTAAATTGGGAAAGACGATGCTTATGAATGTGTCACTTTAATTAATCTCATTATATTTGAAGTTTATACTTACAAAAAATGACGACATCCTCACAATATACCGACTAACTCAGGAGTATCTATATACTCTTGGAATCCAACATCAAATCTAACAAGATCAAAATACAGTCACAGCACAAGATTTTCAGTGATCTCTACCGCATTTTCGTGAAACACGCTAGCAAGCTCGCCTCAGTTGCCAACTCCATAACCGAAGAAGTCCAAAACGCAGGTATTCCATCCTCTATGAAGTGAATCAGGAGGAATTGATACTCCAATACTATCAAATGCTCAGCAGCTCTTTAAATAGGCTAGCTGAGTGCTCAAGAAAAGTATCTTTGAGAATGAAGTCCGAAGTATTGGAGCCGCTTAAAACTTTCAACTAAAACTACGAGAGCGTTTCAGAAGGGATAAGAAAACAATTCTAGTCCAAGATATATTTGCTAAACGCTCAGGATTTGTAAATGAGCAGGTGCAGGTAAAGTTACACCCAGGCCTGTTAGAAATTTGAAAAGCACAGATAGATGCAAAAGAAGGTGATGGAGAAAAACGAGGCCAAAAACAAGAACGAGCTAGAAAAGTATTAGTGATTTGAAGTAGGTTAAGCCAGGCCACCAAAAAACTGACGGAAAATATGACAGACTCATAAAAATTCTACTTATCTGCCGTAGAGAAAAGCAACTTATAATTGTAAATTTAAGCTAACTCAGCTAAAATTTGAGAAGATAATTTGGAATCGTCAGCTAGACCATCTCGCGCAACTAGGATTCCAAGTATTCGTTCTTGAAAAAAACCATTATGAACTCTGTCAAGACCTTTTAGGAATTTTCAGCTGCTTATGACCCCGCTAATGTGGCCAGACTTGAAGAAATCTGCAAAAATAAGGCCAATAAATTTGAAGATTTCGAGGTGAAAAAGCTAAGGAACCTGCTCTAAAAAACTTTGAACAGCGATTTTAAGTAGAGGTTTCTCGGCTACGAAGAAAGCTCGAATGGGAAGAAAAAATCAAGCTACGAAGAAGACACAACTCACCTCAATGACTATTTCTCTAAGCTGAAGGAAAAGTAAAAGAAAATGTTGTCTGAGTTGGTCTAGCCGTGGTTTATCCATACAAACTCAAGCCATAAAAAAAACGATATCATCAGTCCAATCAAAAACGACGAGCCTTCTCCCAGACGGAAAAACAAGTATTCTATTATCAACTCATACAGCCGTTAGAGGTCCAACTCCAAGAGCAATGGCACTGAAAGATAAACTTAGGAATAAGATCTCTGTAAATAAAAGATACTGTCTAGTCTCAGTCACTCGCTATATTTCATAGAGGTTCTATATGCAAAAGTGCTGGAATAGACGTCTCTTTACTGCAAGATCGGCTAAGAGAACTTTCAATTCCTCCTCAATGCATTTTGTATCATTACCAGAAACATGGACAGCAATTCCTAGGTTGGAATCGAACTCATTTATAAAATGATGATTATTTCATAAAAAATCATGTTGAAGAAGGCCTCCATCAGCAAAAACGGGAACCAAAATACTGAGTTTCTTTGTCATAAGTATGGTAAAATTGTAGATAAGTTTCGGGATCCTAACTTCTTATCTAACTTGCTAAGCTACATATAGAAAAGAAAGAAAAGCAAGAAGAAAAGTAATTCAGAAATAAAAGGGAGCTTTGCGATGGCAAAAGACTTCATAACATCTTTTGCAAGAGGAAAAGGACGCAACCTGAATTAAGACTAGCAATATGATTGCCTTCATGAGATGATTGAAATAATCGCTAACTTTTCAGTTCCCAACTAAGTCATCCTACCTTTTATCAAAGAAGCAGTGACAAAGCTATCTTAAAATTCTGAAAACCTGCCTCAAACTTCTTACTAATAACTTAAAATTATCATTCTAACCAAGAAAGATATAGAAGAAAGGCATAGCTTATTCTACCGCAGAGAAATCAAAGAGAAGAAAGAGTAATTACTAAAGAAAGCTATCCAGACTAAAAAGAAGGCATAATATGCATTAAAAATAGTAGCACAATCTGGTTTTCTAAGTAAAAAGTCGATAACCTTAAGGGCTGTTTGTAAATAGCTGAAAGATGTTCACCTCTAAATTTTGGGAAAGATACCAATGCCAATTGAGTAAAAATGGTTGCGGCTAATTCCTATAAACAAGTCTCTCAATTATATTGCGATGAAGCGAGAAGTCGCAGAAAACGATGTTCCCATAGCTGTTGAAGAGATTATCATTATGGACGTGAATCGTTCTTTGCGTATTCATTAAAAAGTACTGAACCCAGTGATTCTGCAGTCTTTGCTTCGTATTTATGCATACTTCCACCAAGACATTTCTTACTGCCAAGGCATGAACTATATTGCTGGCTATATCTACATCAAAACGAAGGACGAGGAAAGCACCTACCGCATCTTTTAGTACCTGATGGAGATAAGGTTTAAGGAAGTGTTTGCCAACTAATTCTAGGTTCTCAAGATCAAAATGTACCAGTTTCAAAGATTACTGGCCATTTTTCATCCAGACCTCAGTGAGTACTTTAGGAAGCAGTAAATTAGTCCTTAGTGCTACATTGTTTCTTGGATCATCACCCTTTTCGCCTCTACATATCAGTACACACGCTAAAGCTTCTTGATAGATTTCCTCTGGTAAAGATTCATTATTTGGGGTTGGCCGGAATTTTTCAGATTCGTTCTTTGGATTTTTTCATTACACAAGGTAACAATCATCCTATTCAGCAACAGCTGATTCAGCTAACGTATGACAATGCCCTCCACTTTTTGGGCGAGCTGGCGAAATCCGAAATTTTCCTGTCTGGGTAGCAAAAGTTCAAGTAGAAGTTTCTGGTCAACATGGAGCACCCTCGAGTCGGGGTAGAGAAATATCCAGTCTCATAGTAGCTGCTGAACAAATTCACGAATGAATACAAACTTGACTTTTGATATGTACTTAATAAATAAAAAACCATCATTTCTTATGAGTAACTCTTAAGAGTTGTTGGCAGTCTGAGAATTTATGCATCTGGATTTTTGAGTAGATTTTTCTCCTTCCTTTCTCTTCAGCTTCATTCGCCGTCTTTTTCTGCTTGTTTAGTTCCACGTTTTTGTTCTACTTGTTGTGATTTGGGGTTGGCCTATTGACTGCCAGAGTAGAGCCTGATTTTTTGAGAGATCTCTAAGTAGATCGAAGACTAATAAGATTATCCTCTGCCTGTTTAGCTTGGTTGTTTGATTTATTCAAATTGGCGAAGTGCTGCTTTTTATTCTAGGCTGATATGAAAAAGTTAAATTTGGTGATGATAGCCTCTGGCTGGTTGGCCTCTTTGGCGATGTTTTTCTTTTCGATCATCCTATTAAGCTTCTCTATATCAATGGCTTTGATTTGTTCTTCGAAACAATTGGGGTCTTAGAAGTTATCAAATATTATTGAAGTCTCCTAGTTGGAACTGACTTTGCTTTGCTTTTCGGTCTATTATTGCTTGATTTGCAAGTCTGATCTCCGGTTGCTTTACAAACGGTCCTTTATTGAGCTCAATTTGAGTTTTTGCAGCATGAGCTACAGTTCGATGAAGGTGGGCATTTGGGTGGCATAGTTCTTATGGTTTTATCTCATGCTAACAGCTAACTAATTATAAAATAATATTAAAATGGCGATTATCTGTGAATGGCTGCCCATTTAATACAAATTTAACACATGTTAACCTCCAGTTGTGTTTATATAATAAATCAATGTAGATAATCAAGTCGCAAATCGATTAGCTGAAGAGACTCAAGCCGACCAAAGTAAATGTGGATGCATTCAGATTCTAGAGCAGCTGTTTGCTCTGGTGATTATAGTTGGCTCGGCTTTGGCGCTGTGGAAGTGTTTGTGCGTGGGGTTCAACACATAGTGCCCAGTGGTGGTTGTACTGACAGGCAGCATGGAGCCGGGCTACTACCGAGGCGATATCCTCTTTGTGTATCCTCATTTTTATGCAGCTATCACCAAGAAAAAGATATTATCCCTGGGGATGTAGTTGTCTACAATCTGAGGACGCAGCCTATACCTATCGTCCACAGGGTGATGACAGTTCAAGCACGGTAGCGAATTTGATATTTAGCTAAGACGGCAATCTGTTCATTTTGACTAAAGGAGATAACAATAATGTTGATGACCGTGGTCTCTATCCAAGAGGAGTATCTTGGCTGCATCGATAGGAAATTATGGGCAAGATGAAGTTTTATCTACCTTACATGGGAATGTTTACGATCTGGCTGAACGACTACGCGTGGTTTAAGTTTACAGTGCTGGGGTTGATGGGATTTTTCGTGCTGATAGCCAAAGATCCGCAATGATCGAAATGATGAGTATAGACTTTACTTAATTTCAAATGCCCTACAAAAGCAAAGTTTGTCTATTGTTGTAGTTTGGAGGGTTGGATGTTAATGCTACTTATCTCTTAATTAAGTTATCAGAAGATAGATATTGGAATGCAGAAGTAGGGGTTAAAAGCTTTGGTGTTCGGCAGTACCGGAGCTGTTGGATCTGTAAGGCCATTCTTATTTAGGAATTGGTGTCAAGTTTATTGGCTTCTCCCAACTGGCAGAAAGTCCATTGCGTAGTTCGTAAGAAAATTGAGGACTGGTAAAAACTAGCTGGCAAAGACAAGCTGCAGGTGGAGGTTTATGAAAACTTGGACGATTATTTCAAGAAAGAAAATAACCACTATGCAGGCTATGATTCTCTGTTTTGCTGCTTTGGGTCGCAGGTCAAACACGGGGAAGAGACTTTTATCAAAGTTGACAAAACTTATCCTTTGTGGGCAGCTGATATTGCCATCAAAAACAGTAGATGTTACGCTATTTAGAAATTCCTCACTATTTGTTGGTTTCTTCAATGGGGAGTAAGTCTAGCAGCTGGTTTCTGTACCCAAAAACGAAAGGACAGTGCTAGGAATAGCTCAAAGCTAAAAAACTAAATCTCTTGAGTATTTTCAGGCCAGGGTTGCTGAAGAATAGAAAAGACGCCAGGACGGTATAAAAAATATTTGGAGTCTTTCCATTTGTGCCTCATATTTCGGCGAAATAGTGCGCAGACGTGCTGAGGATAGTTGCTGAAAGATACCATTTAGAATCGTTCAAAGCCAGTTAAAAAGTTATTGAGCTCTAAAACAAGGATATGCTCAATGTATTAAAGAACTGATTTATGTGAGTTGATAACATTCGATCGACCATTATCAAGCTATCTTCTCTCCACCCTTGAACCAGTAGGAAACCTTTTCGAATTATATCTTGCTAAATAACTAGTTAAAACAATTTGCAGAATATCAAGGAATCATTGGCTGAGGTTGGTCGAATTCCCAGATTAATAGCCTTCCGTCCCAGCCTGCACTGGCTATCAGCTTTTCATCGAACATGCTGAAGTCGAGACCAGGAATGAACTCTGTGTGCTGGGCTCCTTTGAATTTCAGTGGCTAAACAGGATCTCGGAGGTCATATATGTGGACGTTCATGTCATAGCCACATGAGCTGAGAAGCCATGCGTGGTGAGGTGAAAAGCGGACCTTTTTCGGTGGATATCTATGATGTGGCAGGATATTTATGGGTTTGGTTAAGTTTCTTAGATCCCACAATCGGATGGATTTGTCCGTTGAAGCTGTTGCGATATGTTGGTCATACTTGTTAAAATCCAGACTGAGAATTTAGGTCTACATAAGCTAATAAAAACCTCATGAGCCCTGTGGCTGGAGATGTTGGGCTTGGGAAGCGTATGGTCCCACAGCTTGAGAAAGCCATCTCCTCCGCATGAAGCGAACACTTTCTCGGATGTGGGATGCCACTGAACTTGGTTGCAATTTTTGAAATGGGCTGGAAGAGTGAACAACATCTTTCCAGTTTATGTGGTTCCCAAGTGCAGTGAACCGTTCATACATCCTGCGATGAATAGTGGGGTTTTGTAAGCACATTCGACCGAAACTACTTCGGATTTGCCAGGGATACTCCAGGCTTTGACTTTGCCGATGTTCCAAAATGATACCTCGCCGTTTCCACAACCCAGCAAAAGAAACTGGTCGTTTAGTTCGAACCAAGAGACGTCAAAAACGGCTTCCTAAATAAAGAATGAGCTACGATTTCTTCCGAGACTGCTACATTTTTGATAGATATGCCATCAATAGCTTTGATCTGCACTCCACCTTTGCCAACTACTCCAAAATTAGCTGCAGTGCCTAGTGCTAATAACCCGGGGGCATGGGGAGACCATTTAACGGAAGTATAAGAAGTTGGTTATTTGATTCCGTATTGTCTGATGGGTTTCTACATGGCTGTAGATATGATTTGTTATAAATTAATATAAGAACCAGAAATTGGTGTTGGATATTTAGAGAATGGTTTAGTAAGATTTATGCTTGTTTAGTTTACGTAGATCAGCTAAATAGCTTTGTCTTTGCTATATATACTTTTTTTATCACTTGCGATAATTTTCAACCGAAAAAATCAACGAAAGTTTATGAATTCTTATTTATTCTTTGAGCTCTCCCTATTTGAATGTAAAATTATGGCTCTTAAGTTGAAAAATTTTACAACTAACTGAACTTTCATAACTTTTTAATTATGAGCAGCACAGCTTTCTCAAAGTCCTCAAATTGATATGAAATTGTGACTGCAACTATGCAAAGCAATGCTTTTTATAAATAATTGTATCTTAGTTGCATATTTTGATCATTTTGGCTTCTTGAGCCCAAATACTAGATTGCTTGATGAAGCTTTAATTCATCCAAATGTCATTTTAGAGCAATTTTAGGTAGAAAAAGGATGCAGCTTTAGTTTCAGAAAGAAATTAGTGAATTTAATACTGCTTTTAACTCAAATTTACTCAAATAAGATGTATTGTGTGGATGTAAACTTAAATAAAAAAGTGATAGAGCTAGTCCATTCGACAATTTTGCAACTTCAACACCTAAATGACGCCTATTCTCGTGAGCAGAGTTAAAGGCTGACAGAAAACTAGCTGGTAATTATCTATTATAACTATTGTAACAATAATTATACAATACAATAATTTAGAATACCAAATAGAATGGTTTTAATGATATGGAAATGGTGTTCTCTACATGATGGTTATCTATCCAAATGCTTGCCTCTTCCTCTTTGTCTTTCTACTTGCACAAGAGCACACTCTTTTCCTTATAGCCTCACTGGATGATATCAGCCAATTTACAGAAAGTATAAGCTAGGTTCCAATGGTTCTAGAGTCTTTGCTGTATTTTCTGGAGAATTGGTTCCTAGCTATTTAATGCAGTTATTATTTCTTCTTTTCCAATCAAAAAAATCTTTTCTATGAGCATTTACTGCTGTGATGAACAAAAATGTTTTTTTAATCTGTTTTTTAACTAAATTGTTATACTCTATGGAATGATTGATAAATTATCAAATATGAAAGCTTAGATCTCTGTCAGATTTATTTTTGAAAGCATTTGTCGAATTTTAGTCATCATGGTCTTTGTTTTAAAAAGCCGATGAAAGGTCCTTTGGTTTGCTAAGTAAATTTTTCTTATTCGCTTACTTGTTTTTGGGGTGTGGCACTTCAAAGTACTAGTCTTGATTCCTGTATTTCGACTTCAAAGCCTTTTGAATCTTCAGCTGTAGATTGGACTTCTTGTGAATATGAGGCCTCTTGTAGACATCCTTCAAAATCTCACAGCATGAAGCCTCTAAATCCTAATAGCTGAAACGTTTGTCAGCGAATTTATTATTAGATGGGCTATTGGTCTTTGTTTCTTAGCATATGGTGTCTCTGGATTGAGGTAGTTGCGATTTCGAGTATGATTGAATATGCAGATATTCCACTTTTTTCCTGTTGATAATACTCTTGCTCATTGATGCTTGATGTCCTTTGATGTCTAGTTTAAGTATCTATCTGCACTTCTTCTGAAGTTCTTTTTCATTCAGATGAGAGATCATGCTTCTTTTTTGTTTCTGCTGACCCTACTTTGGGATTTACTACTTCGACTTTAGCTTCAGCTAATCCATGCTAGTTTTATTGAGATAGGACCCATAGTCTTTACAGTTGGTTCTGGGGATGAATACGTTAGGGTTGCAAGTAAAAAAACTTATCCTACTTGAGGCTTTATCCTTGGAGCAAAATTATTTATTGTTGTTCTTATCTTCGTTAGCAAAAGATTGTAGTTGCACAGTGCTTTGCTTTAGCTTTGTTTGGCTTATTTTCTATTTATCGTAAGTATTCCAATCATTGAATCCTGCGGAGCGGCAAACAGCTGATTTGGGCCTTTGCCCCAAATATTTAGCACTATCAGTCTTTTTTATTTTATTTGCGTTAGATACACACTATTCTTATAGATATTTCTAGCTCTTTCCTTTTTTAGATGTTAGAGAACTTATTCTTAAGCATTAGCCAAACTCTTTTTTTCGTTCTGATTATGACCTTTTTAAGCTAATTTTGTTGGAATTTGAGTTTTTCTCGATTTTATTTATCGAGCTGACGATGGCATAGTTCGTAAATAATGTATCCTTCGAACCTTACTTGCTCTTCACTTAAAGCACTTTTTAATCATTGGAGGTCAGCCCAAACTTCGCTAATTAGTTAATGACTAATGATGAATTGAGTTCCTTCTAATCCATAGAAAACTAAGATTCCATTATACCATTAATTCTAAACTTAATAATATCACTATAATAACTGTGCCTGCTTGCCTTCTTCTCCTTTTTCTTAAACATTCCGACTCGTCCACGGCCTACAACTATCTTCAGATACTCTTATTGCTTGGTTTATGCTCTCAGAGCCTCGGGATCTTTAAGATTTATTCCGGACTTTGCTCATTGAAGTGATTTTCTTGCGCAGAGTCGAGTAAGCGGGCTTTTTGAGCTGCAGAAAGTTTATAGAGTGCTTATTTTGTCTTTAGAACTAATTTTTTTGTTAATTAGATTGTATTTTTTCGTATTGTTAGTGGTATTCATTTATTGTTGCTAACTTTTATCGCATTAGTGAAGGACTTAAGACTGAGTTGGACCTTTTACTAAAAATACCGCTTTACATCAGCGACTTATTTGTGGTGTTTCGAATAGGAAGGAGATTTTAGGTTTGATTTGCACTCTTGAGAGGTTCATTTATCCAAACCACTTTTTTCAGCTAATTTTTATGAAACTGTGTAAAAGACGGGTTGGCTTTGTAAAAATACTATTGGGTAAGTTTGGGCTAAATTTAAGCAGTCCTTTTGTCAATTTATAGGGTTTTATGTACATCCCTCATTTTACTATTTTGTCGCTTTCTTCTGTAAGTTCGGCTCATTTGGTTGCTCCTCGAGAACTATCTTTCTTAGTGCCATCCCATTGGAGCCAGTTTGTTGTTTTGCCGTTTTATGATCTCTAGGAGATTATCATGGAGGTTCGACCCACGCCGATTACTTAGCGTTATACTTTGAAAATGGTTGTTTTCTAGCGAACTTTTGCCCTCTTGGTTGTTATTTTGCCTGTTCTTGTCCATTTGGTAAGTTGACCTCTGCTGAGACTCATTCTTAATTTCGGTTTGCAGCAATTTAAAAGCCTTGGATTACGAGAAATTGACTCTGATCTCGTACTTTTTTTGGGTAAGTGCTTTTAAAACCTTGTGTTGTATTTTTTGCTAGCTCAAGAACTGTTTCTAATATTATGATTTCATGAGATGTATTAATAAATTGCAATAAATATAATGGTTTATCAGATTTACTCATTGAGCTCAGTCAATATCTCCATCAAGTAGGATTCTCCAGATTAGTTGGCCTCGTTCAGCTTCTCGCAAATTTTTATCTTTAAGCCTTAGAGTTTCTATTTCAGGTCGATGTTTGCAGAGTTCAGCTGTTTGTTTTCGCGCAGCAGGGCTTCCTGTTCCTTTGACTTTTACTTCAATTTATCCTTGAAGTTTTATATATTACCGTTCTTCAACATTACTTAGTCTTTAAGCTTTTTCAGTTCTGCCTTAGATAAATCTTCGTACTACTTGAACTGTTATTTCGCCTTTTCGATTTGTTGAGTGAGTTGCTTCACCTCTTTTTTATTTTTTTCTCTTTCCTTTTGTAAAGTTAGCAGATGCTAGTTCTTTTATTTTTACAATCTTTTTATTTATTCTTTGTAATCGATTTAGTTGGTTTACTGATAGTGCTGCTCAGTTTACCTAAAAAAACTTTCATTTTTATCGGCTTGCTGCTTTAGAGTTGAGTTTTATGACTTTAATCGACTTATTTCTTTCTAAGATCTCGCCACCTGCTATTTAAGTTAGCCGTAACTTTTTTAAAGCTAGTTCCTTCGTGATTAGCTTTGTTTTAGCTTTAAATTTAGTTCCTATTGTGATTAGTTTTTGAGTTTGTACTTCTATAGCTATTTTATTTTGGTTTCAAGTTCTTTTCCTTTATAGTCAAGCTATTTTTTTAGCTTCTATATTTCTGTCCTACTATTTTTTTCAAGCTATGTAAATTTCTTATAGATTTCCTAATCTGTTTTTTATTTTTTCGGCTATTTCATTGGTTCTGGAACAGGTATATATGGTTTCTTATTCAGCTAGAAAGGTGAAACATAAGTCTACTTTGGATTTGATGGGGCAAACTAAGAAAAGAGCATCTCTTTTTATTATTTAGTTTGATTCTTGGACTGGCTGTCAGTCTTTTTAGTCTTATTTTAAGCAGATGGCTGAACTAGCTAGATTTAATTTACTTTTTTCTCATTTTTCAGCTTAGAAGGAATACCTACACCGTACATTTTTTATTGATTTTCTACTTCGATGATATTTTTTTGGCTTGATTATTTTACTTTTTTAGGCTCGACATTTAAAGAATTTTCTTTTATTTTTTTGCCTGGTTTTGCAATCTAATACTTCTATGCTTTGTCATCCTTATAAGATATCTATCGTTGGTCCTTTTTATCTTAAGGCTGTTTGAAATCTTCGGGGAAAGTGTTTGGATCATCAAAGAAGAATTCTGCTTTTTCTTCAATTTTGAATCTGTTTTCACTTTTTGCATGAGTACTATTTGTGACTTAACGTGTGTCAAACTAGGTTAAAGAATCTTGAATATTCTGATGCACCAGATTTTTATGCTGACGAGAGTTAACTTTTACAATATTTATATCCTCATCATCTTAATCTTCTTGTTTATTCTTTTGTTTCAATTTATCTTTGTCTTTTTCTCTATCTCTTTTTCTATGTTTATCTTTCTCTTTTTCTTTCTATTTCTATTTCTATTTTTATATTTACCTTTATCTTTCTTTTTCTCTTTCTATTTCTTCTTTTTCTCTCTATCTTTCTCTTTATTTCTATCTTTGTTTCTCCTTCTCTTTTTCTTTGTCTATTTTATTTATTTTCGACTGCTACTGTTATCCATCTGAACCCTAATATTGTTATTAGTTATTTCTCATTTTTACATCCCTCTTGGAAGTTTCTTTTTTAGGAGCTTCTTTCCTAGGTGGAGTTCTTCTTTTGTAATTAAAGAGCTCAGATTACTAATCGCTTGTTGTTTTAATATTGCGTCCTCTGCCTCTTTCTTTTCTATCCTGTTAATCATTTTGTTCATTAGATGATCCTCTTTCCTTTCTCTTTCTATGACCCTGAGTATGCTTCTCTTCATTTCTGCTGTTTTATTAATCTTAATCATTGGTAGCCTTTTGTTTTCTTGATAGTTTATTTCTATCTTCTTTTTCTTGTTTTTATTTAGGAGAGTTGTTATTTTCATCGCTACCAACTAAGCCACTAAAGAAATTGGCAATCTTATTGAAAGGAGACTATTCTCTATGATTGTTCTTTTCTTCTTTGACTATGGATTTGGTTGTTTAGCTTGCTTATCCGATATACTCCATGTAAACTTGGAAGGATAAAGTACCCTCCAGGCTTTTGGGAGTCTCTGTTAGTTAAAGTTTTTATTTGAAAGTTTTTGTCGATTTATCGTTGGCGTAAGTTGCAGCATCAAATTTAATAATCCCTAAAAGTTTCTTTTCTCCTTTGTTTGACTTCAAAATCACTCTAATTTCTCCCTAAATTAACAAAAATATACTTCTTTTTACTGATACTTCTGTTCGCTTTAATCGTAGAATAATGTCAATGCCGGAAAGCTTAAGATTTAATTTTTGAAATTGCAGACCTTGTCCTAAAAGGGCACTTCCTGTTCTGTGGTTGCCTTATGATCACCTGAATGCATAAAAACGTACCTCTTTTGATAGTGATATATACTGAGCCTTTAAGAGTCTTACTGAATGTAACTTTCTTTATGAAGAACTCCATTTTATATTTGTGCCTTTGTGTTCCGATCCTTTTGAAAACACTCATAGCCTTATATCTCCTATAACTATAATGAAGTAAATATTATATAAAAGATTAAGGGTTGCAACGTAAGCTCGCCAGTTGCTGCCAGACCTATTATTTTATTCTGAACAATTAAGGTGATCATTTTTGATATATCAAACCTAATTTATAACATCGTACTACTTAAGATCATTATTAGTTTTTTACTCATTTTAAAAAAACTGCGAACTTTTGTGTTCTTTTTAGATTATCAAGCTTCTTGAGAGCTACTGCTGGAATCTGATCTATAAAATTTCAAAAATCAGAAGATAACAACGCTTTTTAAGCATCGCTATAGAGCCAATCTTCTGATTGCGAATTATTTATAAATACTTAAAATCTTAATAAGTCGATAGTGATGTTATTTTATTGAATTGGGATTGATAATGTCGATATTTGATCTAATTTGCTGTACTTGGACTACTAATACATCCACGCGCAAAAGCAATAGATGTTAAGTTCGAGCTTATTTAAGCAATTCGGTAGTTATCAACAATTCTAACCCAAAAAAGTGACAACTTCAAATAAATTTCCAGAGACAGGGATTTCCAAAGGATGAATTATAGCAAGAATTTATAAATTTTACTAAAAAGTCAAGCTTGTCAGCAAAAGAAAGGGGCTAAGCTTTCTGCCAGTTCAAGTATATGAATAAACATGATCAACCAGTATTTTCAGATTGGTCAAACTGAGTGCTACTAATTATCCTGTGTTATAAACTTGGCAATTTAATCATTTGCCATATTAATATGTTTGGCTGGCCAAAGGAACTAAACAACCGACGTAAGAATATTGACTCTCAGGTCGAATCCATCGACGGCATGGTTCACTAGCTCGCCTACCACTTGATCACTTAAATTGGCAAGAACAAGAACAGCCCTTAGCTCAGAGAGAAAAAAAAGCAGATCTAGCACCTGCTTCAGTTGATGCGTGAACGCTGCAACTAACTAATTATCGAATGTAACTCTTTCTAATGTAGCTAAAAGATTTACTGCTCCTCTCTATTACGATCTCTTTTCCTTTACAGCCGAGCAGCTCAGACTATTGAAGGCTGTCGCATAGAATCAACTCGGTAAACCTTCTTTGCCTCATTCAAAGACGAAGATTATTCTGAAGAAAGAGAGAGGAAGCTACCGGTCTTACAGCCGCTAAGAAAAAAATAAGGTAGTCATGTACCATCTATTTGGAATGAGTTTTGCTTCTATTAGCAAGTCTCTCAATATTCCCCAAAAAAACGTTGTCAGGTGGTGTAGAGAGGGGTTGAATCCAGACGAGTCAAACAAAAGATCAGCAGACCATGAGATGGAGAGAAAATTATGGGCTTGGAAATAGTCGCACCCCAAAAAAGATTCGCTATACTATACCTAAATTCAGGAGAAGGCTTTGGAACTCTCTTCGAACAGCCAATTCAAAGCTAGCCGGGGATGGGTGAAGAATTTTCTGAAGCGATATGAGTCTAAGAGCGAAACATCCTCTGTTGCCGAATCTTTGCCCTTCAAATATTAGCATAAAAAATGATAGATTGACATGATTTATTACAATTAGAACTTTATTAATCGTTTTTTCAATATAATTGATAGTTAATTATACAAAGAATCAAGCAAAGTAGCTATAGGGGTTTTCGAAGTTTTTGACTAACATAGAGATCCTAATTTATTGCTCAGTTTCAGGTGTCTTACCTTTCCACCATTAGGAAATAGCCTATTTTACTAACTTCTCTTTCTTGTGCTTAATCAATTCTCTAAGAATTTTCTCTTTCCACTCAAACTCGCGAATTCCCGTGGCCATCAAGATCGCAAGAAGTGTATAAGTGTAGTGCTTTTTCTTATATTGCATGTTTTTGAGCCCATTCTAGGCTTCTTATGTGAGCTATGAGTTTTTCATAAGTCTATACATGCTCGCAACAGTTATGATATAATCTAATGTCAGTTGCTTTTCATTGAGAGCTAAAATGGGAGGGATTTCAATTTGGTTGAGTCTAAACGATCGGTGTATCACCATGCCTTGAACGAACATCAGCTTCTTCTTGATGACGTAAGAAGTCCTATCTGTCATCGGAAGAAGAGTTTAGAGTAGATTTTTGTAAATGGCTTCCGGGTATTCGCTATCGCAGAGCTGAGAAATTACAAAGATGTCAGCAGAGTCATTATCGTTTGATTGGGGCTTTTAAAGAACGTAGATAAGAATCTACTTTAGCAGCTTGTAGAAGTATTAGTTAAACCTGTAAATGGTGATGCTGGCTAGAATTTTTCTGACCATCTGGCTATGAATCCGCAATTTTTATGATTGGATTGTCTCCTACTCCTCTCTTGCTCTTCTCATCAGCTCTTTCAGAAGCTTCAAGAGAAAGTCTTCAGCATTGTAGGCAACATATTCGTTAAGGACAAAGAGCTTTTCATTTTTGATGAGCTGTTCTAAGGGCTCTTCAACCCATTCTCCAATATTTTTCAAATTAATGGATTGCACGAAGCATTAGGTAATCATGCTGACTATAGCTTAAGATATTTAATCTCCTCCCTACTAAATTCCTTTCAAAATCAGAGAAGACATCTCTACTGCAGCTTTTCTGGCGAACCTTCCTTGGGCAATCATGTAGGTATTGGAAAGTTCCAAATGCCTAAGTCTAGGAGCTCCTTTCAAAGTTCTTAGTTTCTCAAGAAGTATCGCATAGTTTTTTTCAG
>Ga0316217_10001788_pt1 | contig 27149 bp, 20 predicted proteins | sample 1anoAmetaG_FD_203633 | JGI IMG/M metagenome (GOLD analysis project Ga0316217, IMG submission 203633) | Freshwater microbial communities from Trout Bog Lake, Wisconsin, USA - 1anoA | ecosystem: Environmental > Aquatic > Freshwater > Lake > Hypolimnion/Profundal zone | place: USA: Wisconsin...
ATGCGAGGCGAAAATCATGTCGTCGTGGGGCCATTGGCTTCTCACACACCCTCTTAAAGAGTTTTCAAAACTTCCAAATCGTCGGCATCAATCCCCACCTTTGCGGCTTGCAGCCGGTGATGCAAACCCCCATGGATTGAATTTTCGCAACCGATAACGGGTAGGCCAGTGGATCGGCAACCAGCGTAGGCGATTGGCGAATCTCATGGTCAATCTGATGTACCCCATTGACGACAAAAAGTAAATCAGTTAGCGTGGTAACATCATTTGAGGTGCGCGTCATGAGTGATACCGACAACCAACTCACCACGCTGGGCGAAAAGCCCAGTCCCGGCCCGCACGCCACGTTGCATCTGCTGCGGCGGCAAATTGTCGCCGGTGAATTCGCGCCGGGGTGCCGAATGCCTACCCGGCGGAAATTATTGGATGCGCTGGGGGTTAGTTCGGTCACGTTGCAGCGGGCGCTGCATCGGCTGGAGCAGGAAGGATTCGTGCGGCTGGTGGATCGCGTGGGCAGTTTTGTGGCTGCCAAGCCGCCGCATTTGTTTCGCTATCCCATCGTCTTCAACTGCTCGCCCGATTTGCCACAAACGACTTGGAACCGGTTTTGGGAGACGATCCGGACTTTTTCGCCGGAAGTGGCGGAGCAATCCGGCATGGAGATGCCGGTCTACCTGAACATCGACGGTCACGAGGACAATGAAGATTTCCATAAGCTGGTGCGCGATGTGCAACTGCAACGGCTGGCAGGACTGGTCTTTCCCAGCAACCCCTGGCTACTGTTGGAAACGCCGCTGATTACCGAACCGGGCATTGCCCGCGTGGCGATGAGTAAATCGGGCAACGGCCTTCATGCGGTGTACCCGGACTTTGGCTCGTTCTTTGAGCGTGCCGCCGAATATCTGGCTCAGCGTGGCCGCCGCCGGGTGGCGCTGCTGGTGCAAGAGCAAATGCTGGCGGGCTGGCATGTCGACGTGGAAAAACTGATGGACCGCCACGGCCTGACAACCCGGCCGGAATGGCTGCAAATCATTGGCCGCAATTGCCGGGAATCCGCCCAGTCGGTGTTGCACCTGCTGATGAGTTCCACCTATACCGAACGTCCCGATGGGCTGATCCTGGCCGATGACAATTGGATTGCTCACGCCACGGCCGGGTTGCTCGCCGCCGGGGCGCGGGTTCCGGAAGACCTGGACGTGGTGGCGCATTGCAATTTCCCGGACGCGGAAAAACACACTTTGCCGTTCAAACGGCTGGGCTGGGATGTTCGCCATCTGTTGTCGGCCTGTTTGGAAGTGCTGACGGCCCAGCGTGAGGGCCGCAAGCCGCCGGTGGAAAAGCCCATGGCGGCGGTCTTCGATCACGAACTGTCAATCAAGTAACCATTAAAGGAAGGATGTTATGAAAAAGAACATTTCGAGTTTGTCTTCCCCGGCACGAGTGCTGGTGCCAATCATGCTGATGGCGTTATTCACCGGGGCGTCGATAGCCTCGGCGCAAATGGTCACCGGCAAAGCGATGGACAACTATGCCGGAGCCTTTGACCTGAGCGGCAAAGGCGTGGACGTGCAGCAAACCGCATTTGAAGCCGCTGGCAAGACCGGCGCGAATGTGCTCTGGCCCAGTGAAGAGGCCAGCGTCACCTTCCACGTTAAAGCCGGCGGCGGCTACAAAGGCCCCATCAAGTTTGACGTGATGCAATATGGCACGCGGGCGATTCCCGGTGATATGTGGAAGCCGCATGTATTTAAGATCGCCGACATTGGTTCCAGTTCGGTGGATGTGGACCTTCCCGCCAACGGCGATTTTGTGACGGTTAAACCAGGCATTCCGGATAAGTTTGGCGGGTACGCGATCATTCTGGATATTCCCGGCAAGGGGCGATTTTTCGGGGCCACGCTTTGCCGGACTGTCACCGGTGAGCCGGGCCGAGTTTACATGCCCTCGTTCAGCATGGATTTAGGCTGGCCGTTTGAAATGTCGCCGGCGGTGTTCAATGCGTTTAAGAAGATGGGCATCAAAGCGGCGCGTACTGAAGGCGGCTATGGCACGATTGCCGAAGCCCATCCCGATTGGGCCATGGATAACGACATCACGCTGATGCTGACGGTGGGTTGTGGCAGTACCCCGGTGGCCTGGCAACCCATGGGCCGCGGCCGACCCTGGCTGGATGAACATGACGCGATGCGCAACGGCAATAAGGAAGACTTGGCTTGGATGCCGCAATACGATCCTCAATTCAAGGAATATCTGAAAGGCGTGCTGACCAAGTACGGCTGGCCCAACGGTCCGGTGAACGCGGTGGAACTGTGGAATGAGCCGTGGGAAGGCGTATCCATTTCCGGCTGGGGCGCGGATTGCCTGCGCTTCCGCGAAATTTACCGCGTGATGGCCCAGGCCGTGCTGGAAGTGCGCAAGGAAGCCGGCGTGAAAGTCATGATCGGCGGCGCTTGTTCCTCGGGCAACACGCGCGACAAACTTTTCTGCGACGGCACCGATGAGTTCCTCCCCATTCTGGATTTTGTCAGCCAGCACTACCAGGCGTTGGCGGCCGATGCGGCGTTGGAACGCAAATGGATGAGCCGCACGGGCGAATATGGCCGCACCCGCGTCTGGGACACGGAAAGCTGGGTGGGCAACAGCGAAGACCGCGTGGCGGCAGTTATCGCTTCCATGCGCTCCATGGGCCAGGATCGCACCGCCGGCATTTATTACGGCAATGTTGATAGCTCGCAGCAAGGCACGCTCGCCGGCAAGCATTACGCGGTGTGTCAGGTCTGGGCGCCCGGCGCGGCCATCGCCGCGGCCAACAGCATGATCGGCCAACGCGAGTTCAAGGAGATCTTGTTCAAGAACGGCTTGCCGTGGGTTTACGTGTTCAACGGTCTGCCCGGCAAACCCGGCGAGCGCACCGGCGAACCCAATGTGGATGATTCCACCATGGTAATCGTCGGCGATTTGGGCCAGAGTTTTGACCGCATCCGCTGCCTTTACCGCACGGTGGGCATCAAGCCCGATGCCAAGCTGGAAATTCCCGATGGCGGCGGCATGTTTGTCTTGTACGATTTTTACGGCAATCCGCTGCCTTCCGTGGGCGGCAAAATCACCGTGCCGATTAACGGCTTGGGGTATTTCCTGCGGTCCAATGGCACGCCGGGATCATTCGCCAAACTGGTGGAAACGGTCAAGGCTGGCACGATTAGCGGTGTCGATCCCGTGGATATTGCCGCGCTGGATATGACCGCGCCGATCCGCACTAAGCCGGCCATCAGAGTGCGGCTGACCAATGTACTCAACCGGCCCGTGCAAGGCAGGCTTACCGCCAAGGTGGAAGGCGTGACGCTGGCGTCGGACCAGCAAGATGTCAGTCTGGCGGCCAATCAAACCAGCGATTTCAGCTTCACGGTTACGGATGGCGCAGCCAACGACGACAACAACTATCCCCTGCTGGCCAGCTTCCAAGGCCCGGACGGCAAAGTGGAACACACCGAAGTTATTCACGTGAATTACATCGCCAGGCGCACCATCACCGTGGATGGCAACCTGGATAAATGGAAAAACGCCATCGCGCAAACGTCGGCGCAGACCGTGGACGCCAGCATGACCGAAAAGGCCTATCTGCCGTTTAACAACTGGGATAAAAAGAACGCAGCGGGGCCAATCCGGGCCTATCTGGCGTATGACGACGACAATTTCTATTTCGCCGCCAAGGTGCCGGCGGTGGCGGAAACCATCCGCTTCGGCCAGCGCGATGATGACAGTTTCTTCTATCCCGCAAAAGTGTTCGACAAAGGCAAGGAGCTAATCTGGCCGGAAGGTGTGCGGCGCTATACCTATCGCAAGGATCCCGACCTACCGGCCGATCACAACGTGCAGATCGCCTTCAATGTGATTCCAGAAGATCAGAAACCGGAAATGCTGGCCTATCCGGCCGGCACCATGCCGCACTACTGCTGCTACCCGGATACGGACTATGAGTATGTGTTGAACAAATGCCGCGATGGCGGCACGGAAATCTTCTGCCTCTATCGGCCGGGCATGACGCGCAAAACCTTCTATCCGCGCCAACCCAAAGCGGCGGTGGACGGTGGCCCGGTGGGCGGCAAAGCCAAGCTGGTCTTCAACGGCCAAGCCTTGGAGTGTGCCATCCCCTGGAGCGAGATGCCCGAAGTGCATCAGGCAATTGCCGCCGGCAAAACCATCAAGTTCACTTTCCGCAGCAACGAAGGCGGCGTGATGGAACTGGCCGCCGGCCGCAGCATTTCCAAGTTTAACTCGCAGGCTTTCCACGAGGATTGGAAAACCCACTGGGCGAATGAATTGGAGTTCGGTGTGGAGAAGTAGTGCCAATAATGGCGGGCTGAAGCCCGCCCTACTTCAACTTGACTGTGATAATTTGGAATGGCCGGTAGGGAACGCGGATATCCTGCCCATTGACAACAGCCGGTTCCAATTCGTCTTCCAACAAGTTGCACAGCACCGCGCTGCTGAACGGCAGCGCGACGCGCACGGTCGCCTGGCCGCGGCGGCCATGGGCTTCGTAGAGCCGCAACACCACCGCGTCGCTGTCCTGGGCGCGTTTGATGGTGTCCAGCACCAAATGGGCGTGGTCCACCGATGCCCAGCTTTTGGCTGGCGCGACGCCGGGGTAGATCAGCGGCGGCACATTGAAGCGATAAGCCTCGGCCACCACGCCCGCCGCCTGCCAGGAGCCGGCGTGCGGCATCAGCGCGTAAGAGAATTCATGCTGGCCTTGATCGGCGATTGGGTCGGGATGAGTGGTGGATCGCAGTAACGTCATGCGGATGACGTTGACGAAAGTGCTGAAACCGTATTTGCATTCGCTCAGCAGCGCCACGCCGAAACCTGGTTCGGACAGGTCCACCCATTTGTGGCCGGGCACTTCAAATCGGGCCAAATCGAAACTGGTGTTGTAGTGCGTGGGCCGTTCGACGCAGCCAAACTGCATTTCGTAGGTGGCATTCATGGCCCGCACATCCACCGGGAAGGCAACCTTCAGCAGCTTGTGCTGCTCGTGCCAGTCCACTTCGGTATGAAATTCCAGCCGGCGGGCGTTAGCCGACAGGGAGATGGTTTGCACGGCCGCACTGGTCTGGGTCAATTGGCGTTGGAAACGCACGCCGGCACGCAGGTCACCCGATTCCACCGCCTCGGCAGCATGTGCCGCCGGACAAATCTTCTCCGTTTCCAGCGATTGCGGATCGATGTCCCAGGCATCGTGTGCGTTCGGCTCATCGCGATAGATGCAAAACTGATTGGCCGGCCCCGCCAGCGATTCGCGGCCCGTGGCTTGGTCTACCAGCGAGCGCAGCGTGCCATCGGCGGATAGCTTGGCACGCAGGTGTGCATTTTCCAAAATGAAATCGGGGCCATTCGCGACCAGCGAAACCTTGTCGGGAGCCGCCTTGGTGACCACGCCAATGCCGTAGCTTGGGGCGTTGACGTAGACCAGCGTGCCATCCGGCCGCGCCGCCACTTCGTTACGCGGAAAGCCGAGGGTGTTGACCGCCACCCATTTTTCTGGATCGCTGGACGTGGAAACCACTGTAATCAATGCCTCGGCTCGCAGCCGCTCGCCTTCCGTGCGGATGCGCGCAAAATCTTTGGCGGTGTCCTGATAAACCTCGGTAATCGAACTTCCCGGTAAAATGTCGTGAAACTGGTTCAGCAGCAGCGTTTGCCAAAGCGCGTCGATCTCCTGACGTGGATAGCCGCCGGTTTGTGCCGCCACGATCGTCGCCAGAAACTCGACATCGTGCAGGAGGAATTCGCTTTTGCGGTTGCCCTTTTTGACCGCCGCCTGCGTGGTATAGGTGCCGCGGTGGAATTCAAAATAAAGCTCGCCGATCTGCCGGGCCGGATCGGTGCAGTCCTTTTCCAGAAGCTCAAAAAACGCCCGGCTGTTGCGCATCGTCGATCGCGGCAAGCCCTGAAGATCCTTGGTCCGGCGCAGCGTTTCCAGCATGGTTTTGGTCGGCCCGCCACCGCCATCGCCGTAGCCATAAACCAGCATCCCATGGCGGCTGCGGTCGTGGTCCTTGTACTCGCCGGCATGACGCACCAGATCGGTAACTTTGACCTCGGTGTTGTAGGCATCGGCCGGTGGGAAATGCGCCAGCACTTCGCTGCCATCGATCCCTTCCCACACAAACGTCTGATGCCAGGGCCGGTTGAACTGGTTCCAGCTCAGTTTTTGTGTGAGGAACCACTTGATGCCCGCCAGCCGCATGATTTGCGGAAGCTGACCGTTGTAGCCGAAGACATCAGGATTCCAGAATTCCGGGCAGCGTTGGCCGAATTCGGCCTGAAAAAATCGCTGGCCAAACAAGAACTGCCGGGCCAGCGATTCACCGCTGGGAATATTGCAGTCGGGTTCGACCCACGTCCCGCCCACCGGGACAAACTGGCCGCGCTTCACGCAGGCGCAAATCCGCGCGTACAAATCCGGATTGCGCTCCTTGATGATCTGATATTGGTAGGCCTGCGAACAGGCGAAAGTATACTCCGGATACGCATCCATGTACGCCGTCTGCGTGGAAAAGGTGCGCTCGCATTTGCGCTCGGTTTCGGCCAAGGGCCAAAGCCAGGCGGTGTCGATGTGCGCGTGGCCAATTGCCGACAGTTCGTGAACCACCGAGCCATTGCGGCTTTCGTACAGCTTTTTAAGGATCGCCTGTGCCGCCGGCCAAGTTGTGACATCATCCAAGTCGATGGCGTTAACGAAGCGGTTCAACTCCGCCAGCAGCAATCCGCCCCAGGTGCGGTCGTTAAAGCCGCCGTTCTTGTTGATGGCCGCTTCCAGTTCCTGGAGCACGCGGAAGTCGTGGTAAATCCCCCACGCCACCGGATCGAACGCGGCAATTTCGCACTGATCGAGAATGTACGGGCTTGATTGCCAGGTTTCGGATACGCCGCGAATGCCGAATTTACCGTTGCAGGCCATTTCGATTTGGAACTTCAGTGTCTCCCCGCCGTTTGCCGCCGGCAGCAGCACCGCATCGGGCCGATCACCGGCATGCATATTAAGTCCCTGAATGGATCGGCCTTCAACCCACAGCGTCGCTTCGCCGTGGCTGTTCCAGAGCAAATCCACCCGCCGCCCCTGCCAAGTTTGCGGAATCTCCGCCTCGGCCCGAAACCAGAACGTTGCCCAGGCTGGGCCAAACTGCTCGCCCATCACCGCGGGCCGGTATTCCAACTCCTGGGCCGCGGCATAAGCTATGCGGTCCACCCTGCCGCTGACCAGCAGCCGGTCCACCGGCTTACGCTGGGCGTAAATCAATTTATTCAGTTGGCCGGCAAATCGTTCCAGCCGGGTGCGGGTATATTGCGGATAGCGTTGCATCAATCATTCCTTGCAATCAATGTTCGTAAACGTCGCGTGAGCATCTCGTATGGCGTGGCATTTTGTAGGATCGTTTGCGGTTGCACAAGCGGTGCTCACCGGGCCATCTCCCGCACCGTGCCGACATATTTTAGCGAGGCATCGGTGCGGCTAAAGCGCCAGACCGCGCGGTTCGGGCCGTGCGCGGCGTAATAGGCGAAAATCTGCCGGTTGAAATCCTCGCCCAAATCGTGGCAGCGAATCACCGGGGCGTCATCCGGCCAAGCCACCTCGGCGTTGTACACCGGCTCATCATTGACATCGGCACGCTCGTCAAACGTGAACAGCACGATGGCCGGCGCGTGAACATGGTCGGCGATTTGCAGGTTGGCAAGCACTAACTGGGTGGCTTCGCGGAAATTCGCATCGGTTTTGCCGGCAATGACGATCATCGTCGCCAGGCAGCAACCGAGGATAAAGGCGAATACCGTTGTAGTGATTTTCGCTTCGGCGGTGGGAAACGCTGCCGCCAGGGCCGGCGCGGCCAGCGCCACCAGCAGGATGATCGCCGGGGCCACGACCAATGCGTAATGTTTCAAGAATGCGGGATAGAACATGTATATGCCGAAAAACAGAAGCAGCGCCGCCGGCAAAATCCAGCGGGATTTGCCGGTGATTTGCAAAAGCCCCAGCGGCAGCAGTGCTGCCAGCAACGCCGTGGGCAAGCCGGCCGCCAACGTGCGCGGCAGACGGAACATGGCGATTTCTGTCAGGCGGTCGTACTTCAGCGATTCTTCCAAGTGCGGCTTGTAGAAGCGCTCGTACATGATTCGCCGCTGCGGCAACGGGCTGGGCGGCGGTTCCTGCGGGCCGGTGCGCTGCCAGCCAAACGCCACGCCGGGAAACTGGCGGATGGTGGTGTACTCGTGCGGGGTGACCAGAAAGCTGCCGGTGATTTTCTTGTCCAGGGCAAGTTGCAAACTGAGGAAGGGCGCGGCACACAACAGCACCATCGCCAGTTGCCCTGTCGCTTTTTTCAGGCCAATCTTTTTCAGCGTGGGCCACACCGCCAGCATGATGGGCAAGGCAAACACTGCGGCATCCGATGGCCGGGTAATCGCCGCCCAGCCGGCAATTATGCCAAAGATGGCCGCCCGTGGCAGGTTCGGCTGCTCGCGCCACCGCAGCCACGCCCAGATCATTCCCAACGTCAGCAGCAAGATCGGTTGTACGCTGAGAATTTGCGGCGCCAGGCCACTCATGGTTTCGCCGCACATCAAGGTAATGGCGGCGATCATACCAATAGCTGGATCGGCCAGGCGAGTAATCACCAGATAGATCAGCGACACGCAGGCACCGCTAATCAACAACGGCACAATGAACGTGGGCAACCCCAGCCAGATACCCGGCACTTGCAGCATAGCGGTGCCGGGAAAATAAATGGCGGTATAAACCGGCTGGGTGACCAGATAAAAAGACTCAAACACCAATCCCAGCGGGTGGGCCGGCATCCACAGTCTGCCATGGGCCATGATGTGCGCCTGGATCAGATAACAAAACTCATCGTGAATTTTGGGAACCAGATTTCGCCCCTGGATTGCCGCCGCCAGCAGGAACCACAATATGGCCGCCACCGCCAGGGCGATGGCATTGAGGATTTGCTGCCGCGGCGTGGCGTGACGCTGCCGGTCGAACTTTCTGCTGAGCCATTGATTGACGCCGGGAACCAGCGCCAGTGCCGCCAAGGCGAACGGCACAATCCACTGGACCGTGGCCATTTGGGTGCGGTCGTCAACCCGCTGCCGATGGCCGACAAACACCGCCAAGGCAATGCCGGCAGCGGCCAAAACAACCACGGCCAAGCGATGCGCACTGTTCATTATCCATTATCCATTATCAATTATTCATTGGTCTGGTGTCCGGCAAATAGACTGGGGGCATCCCTTCCAGACCGATCAGATTTTGCACGCCGGTGTACTGCGGCACCGGTAATTGGCCGCGCACGGCATTGCCTTGGACACGCAGATCATCCAAGCGCTGGTTTAGGGCACGATCCAGCCCGGTAAGTTGCCCATTACGTATTTGCAGTTGGTCATACTCCGGTGGCAAAGGGGTTTGGATCACCGTACCATTGGCCAGGGTGATCGTATTGGGGTTGGCCAAAAGCCGATCCATGGTAATTTGGTTGGCTTGAATTTCCGCTTCGTTGGTGGCGATGGTAGCACGGGTTTGATCGAAATCGGCTTTGAGCGCATCCAACTTGCCCTGGATTTTTTCCTGCGCGGCCTTGAGATCATCCAACTGCTTGCCGGTGACCCAGGTGGCGCCCCAGCGATACCACCCGGCCTGGGCCATCAACTGCTGCAACAGCGCATCCTGGGTGGCAAACAACTCGGCGGTGCGTTTGGCGGCAGGATTGTTTTTCTCGTTCTCCGGCAACGCCACCAACAATTCAGCCACATTGTTGAGAATATCCTTGGCCTGCGGCGCGGCCACCATGGCCTTGTTATAGAAATTAGCGGTGGGCGCATAGAGCTTTTGCCGCCACGCCAGCACCGCCAGATTGTTCAGTGCCGGGGCATTGTCGGGCAGCAGCGTCAGGATGGCTTCAAAACGATTGCGGGCCTGGCTAATGTGGTCCTGCTGCGCCAAACGCAAGCCGTCCAAATACAACGCCGAAACATTAGTGGGATCGGCCTGTAAGGCTTGCGCCAGCAGTGGCTCGGCGGCGTGGACCTGGCCGGTGGTCAGCAGTGCGCGCGCCGTCAGCGCCTTCTGGTCGGCTTGCGCGCGGATGTCGGCGCGTTCCTGCGGCGTGATCCACTGCCCGCCAAACTTTACCAAGCCACGGTCCAGCCGGTCCTGCCACGCTGCCATATCCTTGGCGGCATCATCGCGCACGGTGGCGTTGGCGGGGTTGTCGAGGAACTTCTGGTAACGCTGGATAATCAGTTTCAGATCGCCAAGATTCTCCACCACGCCACGCAGCGAGTACAAATCAGCTTTGGCGTTGTCTGCGACATTGGCGGCGGTGCCACGGGAAACTTCGATGCCACGCACATCCTCGGATTTGACCGTAACGCGCGAGCCGTCGGCCTTGGTAACGATCCAGTTGTCGCCGTACTTTTGCAGTTTGCCCTCCACGGTGGACCCGTCATTAAGCGTGACGATATCCGCGCGGCACACGGCCGTCAGTGCAAACACCGCCAAAAGTGTCAGGACTGATTTCATAAGTCCTCCAAACGGAAAAGGCGTGATGAGTGTGAAGGTTTGAAGGTGCGAAGGTGAAAAGAATCCGCCCGTTCATCACTTGCACACGTTCCCACCCTTCACACCCCTTCCCCCGGTGGAATCTCCGGCTCCACCTCCGGTTCCACCAAATCCTGGGCCACCCGGCTCAGGAAAAATTGCAACTCGTTTTCCGCCACCGACGCCGGCACCGGATCGCGCAAATCATACTGATGCGTATGGTCTTCCACGCTGTCATCGCCGCGGCGTTCGCCTTCCGTGATAATATGGTGATCGAAGGTGACGCAATCTTCATGGCTTTGCACGATCACCAATTCGCCCCAACGCCAAGTCAGATGGATGCGGATGGAAAGCTGGTTGCCCCAACTGCCCACGCGATGAGTGATGCCGCTACGGGTCAGCAGTTTCACCAGATCATCCACGGCGGGCAGCACCGCCATGTTGAGAAACTCGGCATAATGCTGGTTGTATTCGTGCAAGCTTTCCAGCGCCTGCCGCTCGGCGGCAAGCTTTTCCGGCGGCACCTCGCGAAACGGCCCCACACGCCCAAGCCACCATTTGGCAAAATTCTTATCCAGCATGAACACTAGGTTACGCCGGGTGGATTCGCCGGGCAAGCACAAACGCGGCTACGCAACCCCAAAAGACTCCACCACGCGATATTCCGATCCCGTGGCATTCAACTTACTTTGCATGAGCACAAATTGCCGGATCGGAAACTCCGGCCCCGGCCAGGCAGATCGGGTGGCCTGTTGCAAGCTTTCCCGCAAACCTGCGGCCAGACCATTGCGGGCACGGGCCAAAGTAACGTGCGGCTGATAAGGCCGCCGTTCTTGCACGAAACCCAGGTATTGGCAACGTTGCTCGATTTGCTTGACCAGCCCGACCAAAGGTCGAATGTCGCCGGCCAGATTGGCTGCCACCACGCGAATTGGCCCGCGCGACGGAAAACAATCAAGATTCGCCGCGTGCAGCGCCATCGGGCCTAGCGGTACTTTGTGCAAGGATTCAATTAGCGTCGCAGTCTGCGGCGGTACAATCTCACCGAGAAATTTTAACGTCAGATGCAGCTTTTCAGCCGGCTCAAGCCTGAGCCCACGCGCGGCATCACTTAGCGACTCAATCGCCTCTTGTACGCCGCCCAAATGTTCGCGCGGCCCATCCGGCAGTTCAATCGCGATAAATGCACGCATGGCGAAAATGGCGAGTCAATGAACCGGAACCTTCGCCAGTTTTTCCAGCAGACCGTTAATCGCGGTCAGCTTTTCGTGAAGTTCTTGGCGGAGATCGCTGGAATCGGTATGGTGGATTTCACCATGCAGATCGTCGCGCTCCCGTTCCAACAAACCGGTGACGATTTGCATCTCGCCATCGTTCAACATCGGTAGCTCGTACATGACTACCTCCTGGTTTTGCCAATCACCCTTTGCCCTCAACGCTCGTTATTATAGCCGGGTTCTCGTACCGAAAGCTACAGTTATCAGGTTTTATCGCCGCTGTGGAAACTACCGGGCGGCACCTTGCCGGAAAGCTGGAACACTTGCACCGTGGTGCCGTTGGTGAAAGCCTGCACCACGGCACCGGCGGTCGTCGCGACTTGGGCGGCGGCTTGACGCACCGACATACCGGTGATCCGCTTGATGTCCTGCCGCAGCGTATCCGAGGCGCTATGAAACAACTCCCGATGATACTCCTGCACCGTGGCGGCGCCGTCGGGGTTTTGTGCCGCGGCCTGCTCGGCCGGCGACAAGGCTCCGTGCAGTGTTACCACCAAGGTTTCCCCGCTAAGCACCACGGTGACCGCGTTGGGCTTGTGGCCAGTCAATTGCTGCTGAAAAACCATCACCGCCAGGGCGATTCGCTCGGCCATGGTGGGCGTGGATAAAGGCATGGCATTCTTCTCTGACGGCTAATGCCGCCGTAAGGCAAAAAAACGACGTGATTGGAACACCAGGAAGGTAATCCATCACGTCGGCTTATTCTGCAACCGGCCTCCCGGCGAACCGGAGGGCCGCTTATTTAGTCGTCCGACAACCTGCATTTTTCAGGCGGCGCGAACTTTTTCTCGCCCGTCTGTTCCTACGATAGGACGTTCCCAGCAAATAGCAATGAATAAGACCGAACATTCCCTGGAATCGCCAGAATAGGCGTTATCTCTTCTTGGTCTGGCGAAACCGCGGTGATTCGGCCAGGGTAAACAGCACCACTTCTTCGCCGGTCATGGCGCCAAGAGCATGATGCACGCCGAGCACTTTGATGCCGATAACCCCCTGCACCATGGCTTCCATGGTCAGTCGCGCGGTTTCAATCAAATGGGTGCGCACTTGTTTAAGCAAGTCGCGGCCCTTCTCGGCCGGAAGCATTTTGACCAAGTGCTACTCGGCGGCAGTCAAAACGTTGGCCAGCCGCACCACCAGCAAATCATCAATCAGGTGCGTGCGAGTATCCTTTGGTCCGCGGCCCATGTATTCCTGCTCGAAGCGGCTCATGCCCTCGGCAATGGCACTCTCGATTTGGCCCTGGGTGGCGATCGCCGCGCGCTCGCCACCGCCCATCGACTTGACGTGTCAAACCGGGTATGGTAATACCCTGTGTAGTTTCGTATGGCTTTTGCTTTCGCCTAACTTGTGCCATCCGTTTCCTGTGAAGTACCAAGGGCACGGTGAATCATTTTGGCGGAATGCAAGCAGTTGATACCCGGAATTTTGGCATCAACTGTGGCAAAAACTAGAGTTGTCGAGATGTAAGTGTTTGTGAATATAAGACTTCGCTCGCGGGCGTAGCTCAGTGGTAGAGCGTCACGTTGCCAACGTGAATGTCGAGGGTTCGATACCCTTCGCCCGCTTAAAAAAACCGCGTTTTTGATAGTCAAAACGCCGTTTTCAAAACAATTCGGTAGACTGTAGCACCAAAGCAGTAGGCGGGGTGCCAGAAGGGGCGAATGAGAGTCCGCAACCGCGTTTTTGATGGTTTTGTTCTGGACTCCGGCGGAAAACAATTGTCGCTTGACACCGGCCTGAGCCGTGTCTTCTGCTTGGCCGCTACAGTTTCCAATTCGGGCGTAATTACGGGCGCAAATTGGTGCCGGTTTTTACGGGTGATTCGTTATTCTGGACATATCAAAAACGGCCATTTCCCGAAAAGCCACCGAAGCCCCCTGAATCTGGGCTTGCACAGCCGGCTTTTCATACTGCGATTTGAGCGTCGGCTCAGCCGCAGCCTTTCAACTGGGTGTCTGGACAACACCGACAAAAACAGCATACTTTCCGGCACAGGAGAATATTTTATGCCCCGTTTTTCACCGTTCGTATCTTTGGAAAGGTCGCTGACGAAGTTGGTTGCTGAACGCCAGACACATGTTGATGCCCTGGCCCGCATTGATGCCCTGTTCAGCAAGTTTGGCATCGGTGTAGCGGCTCCCGCCCCGGTGGCTGTGGCTGCGGTGGCTGCCCGCGCCAAGGCCACCAAAGCGGGCAGGCGCAAATTCACCGGCGAAGAATTCGTCCTGTCCTTGCTGAACGGCAAGAGCTTGGTCACTGCCGAAATCAACAAGGCATGGATTGCCGCAGGCCGGACAGGTAATGCCGATAACACGCTTTACATTCTCAACAAGAAAAATGCCGTGAAGCGTGTGCGCGTGCCAAAGGGCCTTGGCAGTGTTTACAGCGTTGCCTGACGGCCGCACGGCTGGAACCGCTGGGTAATCGTAGCGGCTTGGATAAACGCTGATGATGTCACGAACCCGGGGCCGTAAGCACGGCGGTTTGTTCATTCCACAATATGCCGGGCGTTCCTATAGTGGGCAAGCACTATGGGAACGCAGTATATGCTTGCAGCGCCATCACGCAGGGCATTTTTGCAGCAAACAGCGGGGTTTGCCGGGGCCATGCTGCTCAGCCAACTTCCACTCGCCTGCGCAGCCGAGCACGATGTCATTCTCGTCAATCACGTCGGTTTCGCCCCACCCGCCGGTAAGTTCTGCCTGCTTAAAGGTCAGTCGGCTGTTGAGTTTGCCGTAATTGATAAGAGCACCGGCCAAACGGCGTTTAAAGGCGTCATGAGTCCGGTTGGTGGCGATCTGGGGCCATATCTGGTTGGTGATTTTAGCGAGCTACAACAGGCAGGCTCGTATGCGATCCAATGCGGCGGGGCCGCGTCCGGCGATTTTGCCATCGCCGCGGATATTTACGAGTCCGCAGTCGCCAAATCGGTATCCTATTTCTCCCGCCAACGTTGCGGCAATAGCAAAACCGGGCATCATGCTCCCTGCCATCTGGATGATGGCCGCCGCTCGGATACGGGCCAACTAGAAGATGTCACCGGCGGCTGGCACGATGCCTGCGATCTACGCAAATGGGTTAATGCGACGCTCTATGGCGTGACCGGCCTCTATCGCGTGCTGGATACCATGGGGCCGAATTGGCAACGCCAGCGGATTTTGGACGAGGTGCGCTGGGGCAATCAATACTTTCTGAAAATGCAGGAGCCGGCGGGATATGTCATGGACTATTGCGGCGGCGACGATGGCAACCATTGGACCGACAACCGCCGCAGCACGGCCGATGATCGGCCGATTCATGTGGACCCGTGCGATTTGCCGTCGCAGTACCATTTTTTGGCGGCGCAAGCGGCGATGACGCGTCATTTTGCCCAGGACGATCCGGCCTATAGCCACATCTGCCGGGGTGCGGCAATCAAATGCGTGCAATGGTGCGGCCGTGCCGAACAACCCAGTACCACCGCAGCGCTAAGCATGGCAATTATGGCGGCGATCGAAATGCACCGCGCCCTCGGCGGCGATGAATATCGCACCATGGCCAGCGCGCATGTTAGGCAGCTACTTGAATTGCAAACCACCGGCTTTTTCCGTGCCGAGCCGAATAAACCCGAACCTTTCCGCGCCATCATGCACGGTAATTTGCCGCTGTTGGCCCTATGCCAGGCGCTGGAAACGTTTCCCGCTCATCCTGACGCGCCGCTTTGGCGGCACGGGCTGCGGCTGCATACCGACTTCCTGCAAAGCCTGGCGCAACGCGCGGCGTTCGGAACCATTCCCTTTGGACTTTATGCCGATCGCGATCCCGGTGGCTCGCGCCGCCTCGGCTCATACTGGTATCGCTGGTTCATGAAGCCCCGCGACGAAAATCCCTCGGCAGGCGAGTGGTGGGTGGGCATCAACGCCCATCTGGCCTCCAACGGCGTGGGGCTCTGTAAGGCCGGACGAATCCTCAAACTGCCGCAACTCATGCAACTTGCCCAGCGGCAACTGGACTGGATTCTGGGCGTGAACCCCTTTGCCACCAGCACGGTGACCGGCGTGGGCCGGAATCAACCGCAACTCTTCCAGACAGATGAGTTTACCCCGCCCACACCGTTGATCGCTGGTGGCGTGATGAATGGCCTGGGAGGCTCGGCCAACGATGAAGTCGTGCTCGCTGCCGGCGAATATAACACCTGCGAGTATTGGACGCCGATGACGGCCTACACTATGTGGCTGATGGCGGAACTGCAAATTGGAAGCTGAAGGGGCAACACATTATTTGTTAGTTTGCCGAGTCGCTAGTCTGCTTTACCCGTCTGGTGTCATTTCCCGTTAGTAGAGACTGCCGACGTCTCCCAATTAAACCCAACCGCTAGTGGTTCAGGCCGGCGGTTCCACATATTTTAGCCGTTGGCGAGAAAGGCCGGTACTGATAGTGTCTGGCTTGCTGGCGCAGGCTGTTAAACGTCGGCACAGATTGAATTATGAAAGCGATGATGCCAACAACCCGCGTGGTGCCAATGACTCCCGTCGATTGCGACGTCGAGGCATCCGCGGACTCCGCGCCATCCGCCTCGATGCTCGAGGTGCTCTGGCGGCACCGCTGGATCTTCGCCGCGGCGGTGGTGGTTTGCCTAGCAATCGCCGGTGTTTATCTCGTTTACGCACCGCGGATCTATCGCAGCACTGCCGAGCTTTATATTGCCCAGAATCGCCCGCAGGTGATCAACGAGCATGACATGCCTGCGGCGCCATCGGAAGGTTTTATCAACGCCCAGGCGGATGTCATGCAGTCAACGCCGGTGTTGCTGCGCGCCTTGGATGCCATTAACTACCAGGGCATGAAAACCTTTGCCGGGGTCAATGGCGATCCGATCACCTGGCTGCGCAACGGCGGTGCGTTTAGTGTCGAGGCGGAACACAAATCCGACACCCTGACGGTATCCATGGATTCGCCTTCCCCGCAAGAGGCGACGGTGTTTGTCAAAGCGGTGGTGGACTCGTTTGTGACCGAGCAATCGACGCAGGACCAGCGTGTGGGCACGGAGATGATGCAGATTCTCCGCAGCCAGATGGCGGAAGTGGAGCAGCAGCGGCAAGCCACGCGGGAAGCGATGCTCAAGCTGCGTGTGGCCAACAATTCGCCGTCGTTGCGGGAGGATGCCAACAACGATGTTCTCAATCGCCTGACGGATCTTTCCAAGCAAGTTAGCACGTCCCAGATTGAGGTCGATGGCCTGGAGGCGCGGCAGCAATCGGCCAAGGCTATCCTATCCAGTCCCGAGTCGATTGCCGCGTATGTCCAGGCGCAGCAAGCCGAGGCCCGTGATCCGGGTGATGCGGAATATCGCGATCTACGTTCCAAGCTATCACAGACCAACACGACTCTGGCGCTGGATGCGTTGAGCCTGGGAGAGAACCATCCGCGTATCAAGGCATTACGTGTTTACAAGCAAACGTTGGAGGCGCAGATCACTGAAAAGGAACAGGCCATTGCCGCGGCCAATCTGGCGACGATCACGCGGGATCTGACCGATGGGCAACAGAAGCTGGTGAAGCTCCAGGGTGAATTGGACGAGTGCAAGCGTACCGCCATGGGCCGCAATGCGGCGGCGGCCAGCTACGCCGCGTTGGAAGCGGAGTTGGCGCGGTTGGACCAGAAGAGCACGCTGCTGGACGGACGCATGGTCGAGATATCCGGCAACACCAAGGATGCCGGGGCTTTAAGTGTGCGTGTCCTTGATCCCGCGCGCGATGTGCTGCGCCCGATTAAACCGAATAAGACGCAAACCATGGGCGTGGCGTTGCTGGCGGGATTGTTGTTAGGCTCGGGATTCTCCTTGTTAGTGGAATGGCGCGGCGGGCGCGTTTCCTCGCCAATCGAAGTGCAGGCGATGTTACGAACCCCGGTGGTGGGTATTGTGCCACGGATTACCGCCCGGCTGTCGCCGGCCGCGCGCGGACAGTTGGTCCATCTGGATGCGCATTCGTCGGTGGCCGAGGCCTACCGCTCGATCCGCACCACGCTGCAACTCGGCTTGGCACGCGACGCGCGGACCATTCTCATCGCCTCGCCCATGTCCGGCGACGGCAAGTCCACCGCGGCCAGCAATCTGGCCTTGGCGTTTGCGCAGAACGGCTGCCGCACGCTGCTGCTAGACTGCGATCTGCGTAATCCCATGCAGCACGCGATCTTCGGCTTGGACGGTGAATCCGGCCTGACCACCGTGATTACTGGCGAGCAAAAACTGCATGAAGCCGTTTACCAAACTCCCTGCCCCGGCCTGCATGTGATGCCCTGCGGGCCGACGCCGGGCAATCCTTCCGAACTGCTTGGCAGTCCGGCATTTGCCACGCTCATGGACACGCTTTGCAAGCGCTACGACCGCATTATCATCGATTCGCCGCCGCTGTGCAGTGTTACCGATGCGCGAATTCTCGCCGCCACCTGCGATGCCACGTTGCTGGTTTTGCGGATGAATCAGTCGATCCGCGATTGCGGCGTCGATGCAATCGCCGGACTGGCGACGGTCGGCGCCCGCCTGGTCGGCGCGATTGCCAACGCCGTTTCGCCAAGCAACGGGCACGGCTATGGCTACGGTTATGGTTACGGTTACGGGAATAAAACGCGGCATGAGGGAGCGGTCCGGGCATTAACGGTTCCCCTGGCCTTTGCTGCCAGCGAGGACAGCCGGGAGGTTCAGGCGAGCGTCGGATAATGGAGAAAATGTCCGTTCCCTTAAAGTCCAAACGTGGGTAATAGTTAGCGAGCTAAGTTGGGTGTTAGGTCTGTCAGCCGAGACAAATCGGAGCGGGGATCGAGGCTTAAATTGTTGCTGGGTTTCTTACGCGCTTGGCACCTTGGGTGCCGACGGGATACCTAGTGTTTCGACTCCTTTGCGACCTGGCCGCTAACCGTTGGCGGTTTTTACAAGAAGAGAAGGAACACCATGAGTGTTTTTTCCGCACGCGATGTATTGACGAAAGACGATCTACGACCGTCGCCCCTGCGCGGTGAAATCGCCATGGCCCGGACGGCGGTGGTTGGCGGCGCCAGCGAATTAGCGCTAGGCGGCGATGGCCGCAGCATTCCCGATTGGCTGGGGATTGGCATCAGTGCCTGGCGCACTTTCCGCACGTTATTGCCGATCGTGATGGCCGATGCCTTGGCGCTGGCGATGTCGGGACTGCTGGTGCAATCGGTGCTATGGCGGACCTTCCCGGCGGCGGCACAGTTGATCGGCCACGCGGCGCCGCTGGCCTTGCTGCCGTTGATCATCACCTATTGGCTCAACGATCTTTACGCGGAAATTTGGGTGCATCCGGTGGTCGAGTTCCGGCAACTAACCCATGTCACCTTGATTGGCCTGCTGGCCGCGGCGGTCGGTGGCATCTTGGCACCGCCTTTCCCGGTGTGGTGCGCAGCAGCGATCCTGCCAGCGCTGCTGCTGGTGCCGCTATTCCGCAACCTGGTGCGCCAACGCTGCTGCCGGATTGCCTCCTGGGGTTACCCAACGCTGGTGATCGGCGATGGCGACGGCGCCACGCAAATCGCCCGCACCCTGCTGGATGTGCCACGAACGGGCCTGCGTCCGGTGCTCGTGACCGATTTCCATCGCCGTTGCTGCACCTCGGTGGTGCCGGTGGTCAATGATTCGGAGATGCTGGAGGCGATGGTGCGTTCGCGGCTGATTCGCCACGCGGTGATCTCGCTGCCGGATATGCCCAGTGCCCAGTTCGCCCAGGTTCTGGATCGTTATAGCGGCTTGGTGCCGCATCTGCTGGTGCTTTCGGACATCGCCACGCTGCCCACGCTTTGGGGCGCCTCGCGCGATTTCGGCCGGCTCAGCGGCATCGAACTGCGCAATGGCCTGCTCATCTTCACCTTGCAATGCGTCAAGCGCGGCATCGATTTGTCGTGTTCGCTGGTCATTTCGACGCTGCTGCTGCCGTTGATCGTGCTGACGGCGCTGCTTATCAAGCTGACCAGCCCCGGCCCGATTTTTTACGGACAGAAGCGCATCGGTCGCCATGGCAAGACCTTCAGAGCCTGGAAATTCCGCTCGATGCGTGCCGATGCCGACGCGGCGCTCAAGGATTATCTCGATACCAATCCCGCGGCCAAAGATGAATGGCAGCGCGATCATAAGCTGCGCAACGATCCGCGTGTGACCTGGCTGGGGGCGTTCATCCGCCGCACCAGCATCGATGAACTGCCGCAATTCTGGAACGTGTTCAACGGCGATATGAGCCTGGTCGGTCCCCGGCCGATCGTGCAGGACGAAGTGGCCCGCTACGGCGAGGTCTTCCGTCTCTACGCTTCGGTCAAACCGGGCATCACCGGCTTGTGGCAAGTCTCCGGCCGCAACGACATCGACTATCAAGGCCGCGTGCTGCTGGACCAGTTTTACATCCGCCACTGGTCGCCGTGGCTGGATATGTACGTGATTGCCAAGACGGTGATTGTGGTGTTGGAGCGCAGCGGCGCTTATTAGAGTCGCCTTTTGAGATTGGAACAGAGTATGACCAGCATTTGGTTTAATCGCGTCATGCTGCAAGCGCGGCATCGCCTGGAGCTAACCAAGAGTTCCGGTGTTTCCCGTGACCGGCAGCGCCAGCAGAGTCTTCAGGAACAAGCGGCGTTCTATGAACGCATTTGGCGCGAAGCGGCCCAGACGCTCGGCGCTAGTTGTGAGCCGATCGGTGGTCATATTGCCGAAATCCGGCTGAATGGCGCGCGCACCCGCGTGTTGGCCAACCACACGGAAATGGACAGCGCGATCACCCACGCCCTGCTGCGTGAAAAACCCCTGGTCTATGAGATTCTCAAGCGGCACGATCTACCGGTACCGGATCACGCCGGTTTTTCCTTGCAAGAGATGATGCCGGCCATGGCATTTATACGCTCCAGCTTCCACGCTTGCGTGGTCAAACCGGCGTACGGGGCGGCGGGCGGCGGCATCACCACCGGCGTGCGCAACTATCGCCAACTGGCCAGCGCCGCTGTCGCCGCGTCCGCTTACAGCAGCGAGTTGCTGATCGAAGAGCAAATTGCCGGTGACAGCTATCACCTGCTTTATCTGGATGGGCAGTTCATTGATGCTTTGGTGCGTCGTCCGGTCACCGTCTGTGATGGCCCGGCGGTGGACCTTACGCGGAGCGTCTTTTCGGCCATGAATCTGCTGGATTCATCCATCATCAAGGCGGGCCAGCGTGCGGTGGAAGCATTGCGTGTCCGCTTTGCCGGTGTGGATATGGTCACCACCAATCCCGCCGTCTCTTTGGCCGAATCCGGCGGGGTGATCCTCCAGGTCGATAGCACACCGGACCTCTATGACCACTATCACAAGCGCGACGGTGCCTTCCCGGTGGCGATATTCATCTTGCGCAAATTGCTGGGGGATGATGTGCCCAACCGGTCCCGCGCCTTCAACGAATCCCAAACCCTCTTCCAAGGCGCCTTGGTATGACCGTTGCAGTGTTCCAGACGCTGCCGGCCACAGAACCGGACAGGGATTGACGTGATGATGTATACGACGCCACATAATCGCAGTTTCCTTCGCCATACCGCGATCTACTTGATTGCGCGCGGCCTGCCGGGAATCTTTGCCTTCCTATCGATTCCCTTGTTCAGCCGGTTGCTGGATCCTGCGACCTACGGCAAATATGCGCTGGCGATGGCCACCGTCGGCCTGATTAACGCGGTGTTCTTCACCTGGCTGCCGCTGGGTTTGGTGCGTTTCATTCCCGCGCAGCGGCATGCGCCGGCGGCGCTGAAATCAACCCTACTGTCGTGCGCGGTAATCCTGTTGGCACTGGCCACCGCCGCCGCCGCCAGCATCCGGCTGGTGCCGGTGTGGCACGCCTGGCGTCCGGTCACCCTGGCATGTTGGGCGCTGCTGGCGGCGCAGATTCCTTACGATCTGTTCTGTGAATACACCCGCGCGCAAATCATGCCCTGGCGGTACATGGGCCTGCAACTGACACGCTCTTGCCTGGCCACCTTCCTTGGCGCGGCGCTGATTTGGGCCGGCGCCGGTTGGTGGGGTGGATTGGCGGGCCTGGCCATCGGCATGATGATTCCCATGGCGCTGACCTACCGCCGCGACTGGGGCGACGCCCGCCCGCACATCGACCGCCAACTGCTGGCTAAAGTCGCCCGTTACGCCATCCCGCTTTCCATTACCTACACACTGGCGGTGGTCATCAGCAGTTCGGACCGGTTCCTCATCGCCTGGCTCAAAGGCGAAGACGCCGCCGGTTTGTATTCGGTGGCCGTCGATCTCACCAACCGGACTCTGTTCCTCATCATGAACGTGATCTACATGGCTATGTATCCTCTGGCGATTCGCGCTTGGGAGGATCATGGGCGTAAAGCCGCACAAGAGCAGATGCGTCACAATGCCGCGCTTCTGCTGGCGGTCGGGGTGCCGACGGTGGTCGGAATGTCCGTTCTGTCCGCCAGCGTGTCGCGGTGTTTTCTGGGCGCAAGCTTCCGCGCTACGGCCTCCGGCATTATTCCGCTGGTGGCGCTGGGCGCATTCCTGGCCGCGTTTAAGGCATTCCACTGGGATGCCGCCTTCCAATTTGCCCACCAAACCATTCACCAGGTTTGGATTGTGCTGATTGTCGCGACGGTGAATATCGGCTTGAACCTGCTGTTCATTCCGCGCTGGGGCATCAATGGCGCCGCTTGTGCTTCGGTGATTGCTTACGTGGTTTCCATCGTGGTGACCGCCGGCGTGGGCCGCCGCTATTTCGCCATGCCCATGCCGCTACGACCACTGCGGCAAGTGCTCCTGGCGACGGCGGTGATGACGCTGGTGCTTTGGCCGTTGAGTTCTTACCCCGGCGCTGCGGCGTTCCCGCTGTTGTGGACGCTGAGCGTGGCAGTCTATGTGACAGCACTGATCGCACAGAATTTTCTGGATCTGCGAACGTCCCTGGTCCGTAGGTTGCAGCGGTATTACCACGACGGACCGTCGTTCCGTCTATCCCCCGCAGCGGTGGTCGCTGCCGAGGTGCGGGAAGTAACTCGGTCATGAATAGTTGCAGGAGTTGACTATGAATACCATTTGCATGCATACTCCTTCGGCCACGGGTGGACATCCGCTCTATGTGCAGGAGTTGATGACGGCACTGGCCCGCCGCGCCGGCAGCGATACCCGCGTCGAACTGGTGGCCAGCGTCGATTTGGAAGAACGCTTCGTTGCCACCGAGTATCCCGTTCACCGCGTTTTGCCACGGCTGCGGCCCAAATCCGAGTTTGGCAATCGTTGCGCCTGGGCGGCCAATCGCATCGCGTACTATCCCTATCGCGAATGGTGCTTCCTGAACTGGCTGGGCAGCCGGCCAGACATTACCGCGATGCACTTCCAGGAATTCAATGTATGGATGCCGCCGCTGCTCCGCGCCATCCGGCGTATGGGCAAGAAGATTTTTTATACGGCACACTACATTCGTCCGCACGCTTATCCCCCGCTGCTGCCGCACGCGGTCTGGAACGCACGGCACCGTTTGGCGTGCCGGCTTTGCGATGGCCTGTTCGTACTTTCCGAACAGGTGCGCGATGAACTGGCTGAATTCCTCGGCCCGGCGCATCCGCCTATCGAGGTTGCTCCGCACGGCGTTTGGACCATCGGCCAACCGTTGGTCCGTCCGGCGTTGGCCGAACGGTTCAAACAAAAACGGCTGCTGTTCTTCGGCACCATGCGCCGCAATAAAGGCTTGGATCTGGTGCTGGAGGCCATGCCGCAACTGCCCGATTTTCAGTTGACCATCGCCGGCGCGCCGCGTGAAGCGGACTACTTTTACAACGAAATCATGCCGAAAGTCCGCCTGCTGGGTGTACGCGGTGCCAAGATCGAAGTGCTCGATCGTTTTATCAACGATGAAGAAACCGCCTGGCTGTTCGCCAGCCATAGTGCCATCCTGCTGCCTTACACGCAGGAATTCACCGGTCAAAGCGGGGTGATTTTTCTGGCGTTGGCGCACGAAATTCCCGTGGTTTGCCGCGGCGTCAGCGGTTTGAACGACATCGTGGCAGATTTCCAGATCGGCGCCAACTTCAGCGAACCGACCGCCAACGCGTTGGCGACAGCCGTCCGCAAGCTCTTTGCCGATGGGCAAAGCGCCGCGTTGGCGGAGAACATCCGCCAGGCCCGGGAGCATTTCTCCTGGGATGCCACGGCGCGGGCCACATTGCGCGGTTACTCCCGCGCCTTTCAGGAGGACTGCACCGCCCATGACTGCCGTGTTGCCACCATCTCCTAGCTTGCGCGCGATGGATTTCGCGGTGCCGGTTCGCACCCGCTCCTTGCAACTGCGCGGCAACGCGGCGTTGGCCGGCGTGTTCGGGTTCGTCGCGTTCATGCCCTACCCCGGCATCGCCGTCGGACAGCGCACCGCCTTGCAGGCGGGAAATCTCCTGACGCTGGTGATCGTGGCCATGGCGCTGACCGCCTCTTGGAAACGCAAACCTTATTTCCTGCTGCCCTTGCTGATGGCACCGGCGTGTGTGTCGATCGTGAAAACCGCCATGGTTGGCGACGGCGATGTCGCGCTTTGCTTTAAGTCGTTCACCGTGATCAGTTTGTCGGTGGCGGCGATGTTGGCGACGCAATTCTTGTTGCCGCGCCATGCCTTGGCGCTCATGACCGGAATTGCCACCGCCGCCATCCTGCACACGGTGGTGGGCATCTGGCAGATCTACGCCTTTGCCCACGGGCAATTCCCGTTGCTGTTTCTCTATGTCAATCCCTCGTTCCTGAGCATCCAGGACAATGTGGAAACCATCGTCCGCTACATTCAACGCCCCTTCGGCCTCTTCCCAGAGCCGTCGGCCATGTCCAGTTCTCTGGCACCCTGGGTGCTGTTCTGGATGGCCGAACTATTGGGGCTGGTGCGGTTGCGGCAACGGCCGGCACGCTGGCAACGGGCAATGTTCACCGTGGCGGCAATCGGCTCACTCAGCGTGATCATCTTGTCGCGCTCGGGACATGCCATGATCACCCTGGCGATGGTGGCGCTGTTCGCCGCGGTCTGGCTGGTACGCTGCCGGGCTACCTTACGCTCCTTCCTGGCGATTCTGGGTGTCTTTGGCGTCGCCCTGCCGCTCTTGGCTTGGGTATTAGTGCAGTCGATCAGCGCCCGCATGGGCGGCACCACCGAAGTCGATCAGTCCTGGCAGGACCGCGGCAATTCCCTGCGGGTCGGGCTTGCCGTCTTCCTGGCTGGGGGACCGGCGACTTTCCTCTTCGGCATCGGCATCGGCCTGCTGGCGCCGCTCATGCGCCGCACCACCGATTACATCACCTGCTGGAGCGTCTTGCTCACCTACCTTTATCAGACCGGCATGGTCGGCTTCTTGGTCCTGTTGGCAATTGGACGTTACCTGCTGAACGTCTGGCGCCATGCCGGCCATGGCGTGGTGTTTATCTGCATCTTGGTCGTGTGGTTGATGGGAATTACCGTCACCACCAGTTACGAGCATCTGCTACCGCTGTGGGTGGCGCTGGGTTGGCTGAGCGTCTGGCCGCGCATCTGTCATCCGGCAGGTCGAAAACGTAATCGGCTGCCAGCGTGGCGGTCCGCTTGGAGCAACGACCGGCCCTCTCTGCGAAACCGCAACGAAATCGAAAGTGTGGTAGTCCCCGGAAGCCTCCAGGAATTGAGGATCACATGAGTCTAACCAATGTGTGTAGCCCGCTCTTTAATGAAGCCGTACGCTTCCCGGCCGAACCGAAAGCCGTGCTCTTCCTGACCAACGTGCTGGGTTATGGCGGTGCCGAAGTGCAAGTGCGCCAATTGGCCCTGGGTTTCAAACGCCGCGGCTGGGACACGACCATCGTCACCATGCTGCCGCCACAGGCGTTTGTGGACGCGTTGGATCAGGCCGGGATCCACTTGGAATGTTTGCACATGCGGCGGGGCATCCCGGATGTGCGCGCGTTGTTTCGGCTGCGGCGCATCCTGCGACAGCGCGCACCGCAAATCGTGCATAGCCACATCGTTCACGCCAATTTGCTGGCGCGGATGGCGCGGTTGATTTGTCCGATGCCGGTCTTGATTACCACGGCCCACAACACGGTGGAATGCGGGCGAATATTGGAGTTGGCTTACCGCCTGACCGACCGCTTGACCGACCTGACTACCAACGTCAGCCAGGCGGCGGTAGACCGCTATGTGCGCATTGGCGCGGCGCCGGTACAGCGCATTCAATTCGTTCCCAACGGTGTGGACCTGCACCGGTTTCGTCCCGATAAGGATGAGCGGCATCGCCTGCGCCGGGAATTGGCGGTGGCGGATCAGTTTGTCTGGCTGGCGATCGGCCGCCTCACGGAAGCCAAGAACTACCCCAACATGATCGAGGCTTTTGCCCAAGTCGCCGATGCCAACACCGTGTTATTGATCGTCGGCCACGGCGAGTTGGATGAGCCAATCCGGCAACATGCGTTAACACGTCACTTAGGCGGGCGGGTGCGTTTTCTGGGTGTGCGCGAAGATATTCCGTCGTTGATGAATGCCGCCGACGGTTACGTGCTCTCCTCCGATTGGGAAGGCATGCCGCTGGTGTTGCAGGAAGCCTCCTGCACGCATTTACCGATCGTGACCACGGATGTAGGCGGTAACCGCGAGGTGGTGGTGAACGGCCGCACCGGTTTTGTGGTGCCGCCGCAAGATGCCGCGGCGTTGGCGGCGGCGATGCGCCGAGTCATGGTCATGACCCCGGAGCAGCGCCAGCAGATGGGTCTGGCGGCCCGCGAATACATGGCTGCGACCTTTGATTTGGAACACGTGTTGGACCAGTGGGAAGGCATTTATCGACGGCTGGCAACCCAAGCGCTGCCGGCCATGAGTACGTCATGACATCGCCCATTGGCATGTCGTACCGCAGGGAATCCTGAGGCCCGTACAAACATGAGGTTCACATGACCATAACTGATTCATGCAACCCGATCTTCGGTGAGACGGTGGAACGCACCGGCAACACCAAGTCCGTGCTTTTCCTGACCAATGTGCTGGGGTACGGCGGCGCCGAAGTGCAAGTGCGCCAGTTGGCACTGGGGTTCAAGCGCCGGAGTTGGGACACCTCGGTGGTCACCTTGCTGCCGCCGCAGGCGTTTGTGGATGAGTTGGATCACGCCGGCATCCACCTGGAATGTTTGCACATGCGGCGAGGCATCCCGGACCTGCGCGCCCTGCTGCGTTTCCGCCGCGTGCTGCGGCAACGCGCGCCGCAAATCGTGCATAGCCACATCGTTCACGCCAATTTGCTGGCACTACTGGCGCGGC